>OBXA01000091.1_pt1 | contig 78713 bp, 89 predicted proteins | sample 1538121 | NCBI WGS metagenome assembly OBXA01 (sample SAMEA2580133, study PRJEB22360) | human gut metagenome | biome: human gut; feature: human-associated habitat; material: faeces | place: Denmark | collected 2008/2010 | reverse complement strand
ACTTGATGAATAAGCACTTGTTTAAAGCTCCAGTTCAGGTCAACTGCCATAATATCCTGTCCAGCGGTCAGCTCAATATGCCGCCATTCTTCATCTCCTACGAAATATCCCACTTCTCCGATCACCTCTCCTTTGGATACCGGTGCCATAAGCTCTTGTTGTTTTATGACTCTTACATCTACCCACTCATCCTCCCGCATAAGAATTCCTTCTGTTGAGTGCTCATTCTCCTTCACTTCTATCTGCATGTAAGCGGTTTCTCCTATCTGCGAAGTCTGCCCATTGCAGACTCTGACTGCCGCTAATGCCTCTTTTGGCACACTCTCCTGCATCAGATCATGATACTGATAGGAAGACAGTCCATACTCCATAAGCGCTCTGGTATCACTCCATTTGTACGTCTTATGATTAGGCCAGCCACATGCAAGTAATGCCACGACATAGGTTCTGCCATCTCTCTTCAAGGCTCCTGTATAGCAATACCCGGCTTTGCCGGTAAAGCCGGTTTTTCCCGTAAGCGCTCCATCCATCATGGTCAAAAAGGCATTATGATTGTTACAGCTGAAGTTTCTCTTATGATCGATATCCCCAAAAGCATAGGCGGGCGTTCTGGTAATCTCCAGAAACTGTTCTCTCTTAGGCGAGCTGGTAATACAATAAGAAAGTATTCTTGCAAGATCTGTAGCTGTCGTAGTATGTTCTTTTGTCACCTTGCTGCCATCCTCCATTGTATATTCTGCCGTAGCATCCAATCCATTGGGTGTAACAAAGCATGTATTTTCACAACCGATCTGTCTGGCTTTTTCATTCATCATATCAGCAAAAGCCTCTACACAGCCTCCTACATGTTCTGCAATTGCAACGGCAGAATCATTATGGGATTCCAGCATAAGAGAATACAACAGATCCTTCAGCCTGTATTTCTCTCCCTGTCTGATATGCAGCTTCACCTCAGGCATGGACGCCGCATAGGAAGATACTTCTACCACATCCTCCAGATCCGCACACTCCAATGTAAGAATTAATGTCATAATCTTGGTCGTACTTGCCATAGGCAAAGCTTCCTCCCCATTTTTATCATACAGAACTCTGCCCGAATCCGCATCCATCAATACTGCTGCTTTGGCATGCAGTGGAATCACAGGTTGTTCTTTACTAGCTGGCTGGTGATTCTCCACATGTGTCTCTGAAAGTGTTAAAGCCTCCCTTCCCCATACATGTGCAGGACATATTAATATTCCCAGAATCAGAATAATACTCCATATTTTCCGCAATCCCATTCTTATATTCCCAGACTCCATTTTCACTCTTATATGGAATATATGCGTATATGTAATTTCTTTATGCCTTTTAAAACGCTGCTTGCTTTTTTTCAAAAAGGTATTATAATAGGTAGAGTTTGAGTGCAGAAGGGAGTTACTTATGAATAAATCTGATATGAATATTATGACCGAAGGTCCAATCTGGAAAAAAATCGTGCTGTTTGCCCTCCCTATTATGTGGGGCAATCTGTTTCAACAACTGTATAATATAGTAGATTCTCTGATAGTTGGTAATTTTCTTGGCAAAGATGCCCTTGCTGCTGTCAGTTCTTCAGGAAGTATTATCTTCCTGCTGGTGGGACTGTTCAGCGGTATCTTCATTGGTGCGGGTGTCGTTATATCCCGCTTCTATGGGGCAAAAGACTATAAAAACATGAGCATAGCCATTCATACCTCGATTGCCTTTGCACTGATATCCGGCATTTTACTGACGATTATCGGTGTGCTTCTGGTTCCGCTCCTTCTTCGTCTGATAAAGACACCAGAATCAGTCCTGCCTAACTCTATCCTGTATTTCAGGATTTATTTTGGCGGTGTAATGGCTGTTATCCTTTATAATACAGCAAGCGGTATTTTTCAGGCTGTAGGCGACAGTAAGCATCCTTTGTACTACCTGATTATTTCTTCTATTACAAATGTCGTTCTGGATCTGTTGTTCGTGGCTGTCTTCCATATGGGAATCGCCGGCGCAGGATATGCCACCGTTATTTCCCAGTGTGTCAGCGCATTGTTGGGATTCATCCGTCTCTCAAGACTGGATACGCCATACCGGGTAGACTGGCATAAAATTTCGCTTAATCCTGGTATGCTGCGTCAGATTCTGTCTATGGGTATTCCCTCCGGATTGCAGAACTCCATTATTTCTATTGCCAATATTGTTGTTCAATCCAATATCAATGCCTTTGGCGCCATGGCTGTAGCCGGCTGCGGTGCTTATTCACGCATTGAAGGCTTTGGCTTCCTTCCTATTACCAGTTTCGCCCTGTCCATGACTACTTTCATCGGACAGAACCTGGGGGCGAAGAAGTATGACCGTGCTAGGAAAGGCAGCATCTTTGGAATCTTTGCCACTACGATTCTTGCCGAATTAGTCGGTCTGTTGATCTACTGGCTGGCTCCACTGCTGATCTCCGGATTCAGTCGTGTACCAGAGGTCATTGAATACGGAACCCTCCAGGCAAGAACCGTGGCTTTATTCTATTTTCTGCTTGCTTTCTCTCATTGTATTGCGGGTATTCTGCGTGGTGCAGGCAAGTCCCTGATTCCCATGCTGGTCATGCTCTTATGCTGGTGTATCATTCGTATCACATACGTATCTATTATCACCAATTATGTACCCGGTATCAAAGTCGTTTTCTGGGCTTACCCTATCACCTGGTCACTGAGTTCTCTTTGCTTTCTGCTGTATTATCTGAAAGCGGACTGGCTTCATTATTACGACAAAATCAACGCATAATAAATGGGAAGGATTCTCACATCCTTCCCATTTTTATTACTCATTATGGTGTAATCTCTTCTCTAACGCATCTACTACTGTCTCTAATACCTTGATTCTGGCATAGAGTTTATCATTGCCTTCTACAATGACCCAGGGTGCATTTACCGTAGATGTTCATACCATCATTTCGTCTACAGCCTGTTCATATAATTCCCATTTCTCACGGTTTCTCCAGTCTTCATCCGTAATCTTCCACTGCTTATCCGGATTCTCCTGCCGCTCTTTGAAGCGTCTTTCCTGTTCCTCTTTATCAATATGCATCCAGAACTTGATTACAATTGCTCCGTGATTGACCAGCTGCTGTTCCATCTGGTTCATTTCCTTGAAAGCACGCTGCCATTCCTGTGTCGTACAGAAGCCTTCAATACGTTCTACCATAACTCTTCCATACCAGGTTCTGTCAAAGATCGCAATGTGTCCGTCCTTTGGCATCTTGGTCCAGAACCGCCATAAATAATGGTGTGCTCTTTCAATATCATTTGGCGAGCTGGTTGGATTTACTGTATAACCTCTTGGGTCCAATGCTCTGGTCAGTCTCTTGATTGCACCACCCTTACCGCCTGCATCCCAGCCTTCAAAGGCAAGCACTACAGGGATTCTCTTTGCATATATTTCACTGTGGAGCAGTGTCAGCTTCTTTTGCAGCTCATCCAGCTTCTTCTCATAGGTCTCTCTGTCCAGCCTCTTACTCAGATCTACCTTCTTAAGAACGCTTTCCTTCAAGTCATTCTGTCCGAATTTACCATCAATCTGTCTGGGCTGTGTTATCTGCTCTTTCTCATAGCGCTCTTCAAAAGCCTCTACTACAGTAGTAAGAATCTTCACTGCCGCATATCTCTCATCATGGGCTTCGATAATCGTCCACGGTGCATACTCTGTATCTGTCCTTGTAAGCATCTCATCTGCCATACGGGCATATTCTTCATAATGCTTATTTCTGTCTTTGTCTGCTTTGCTGACTCTCCAACTGGTCTCTTCCTTTGACAATAATTTATCAAAGCGTTTTCCCTGCTCCTTTTCTGAAATGGCAAGGAAGAACTTAATCAACAGTGTACCATCATCAGTCAGCTGCTTCTCGAAGTTCTCAATATCCTCCAATACCCCTGGAATGTCCTTTTTATGCGTCTTTTTCTCATAACGTTCTACCAACAGCTTGCCATACCAGCTTCTGTCAAAAATGGCAATACGCCCCTTCTCCGGCGTCTTATTCCAGAATCTCCACAGGAATGGATGATACTGTTCCTCCTGCGTCTCTGCCTGAGTAGAATACACAGTGAAACCTCTGGGGTCCATGGGCTCAATCAGATGATTAATCTGTGTTCCCTTTCCTGCACCGCCAAATCCCTCGAATACAATCATGACCGGAACATTGCAGCTTTTTAATTCTCTCTGCAGCCTTGCAAGCTTTGGTTCCAGCACTTCCATGCGCTTTTTGTATTCTTTCTTGTCCATAGTCTTTGATAAGTCTATTTTCTCCAGCATAACAGCACCTCCTTATATGTTTTATCTTTTCTGCTATATGCATGCCACCACGTATAACAACACAAGTAAAACTACATTATATATAGTAAATACCCGAAAATACCTACCCTTCTGTTCCTGATATGTCCTAGCATAAAAACGATACGATATCAGGCTTGCCATAGATGCAATCAGCGTTCCTAGTCCACCAATATTCACACCGTACAATAATTGCTTATAATCTGTTGTAAAGCCTGACAACAGCATTGCCGCCGGTACATTACTGATGATTTGGCTGGAGACAATGCTGACAAGCAGTTCATTTCCTTTTATTATTCCCTGCAGCCATTCATTTATCAGCGGAATCTGCTTCATATTACCAATAAATATGAAAAATCCTACAAAAGTCATAAGCAGAGAATAATCCACCTGCGTAAATAATCTGCGGTTCACAATGAATATTGTCACTGCCACAATCAATCCCACTGTCCAGTAAGATGATATCAAATGCGTGACATTACCAAGACAAATCAGAAATAAAATGCAATATACAATAAATCTGACATTTAACCATTTCTTTGTATCCTGTGATTGATTTCCATGCAATATAATATGCTGATCCGGAATAAAAAATATGCATACGACAATAGCAACATATGACACACATGTCAGTGGCAGCATATGGAGAATAAAATCTCCCATGCTCATTCCACTCACTGAATACAACAACAGATTCTGTGGATTTCCTACAGGTGTCAGCATACTGCCAAGATTAGCTGCAATTGTCTCCAATACAACCACTGGTATCAGTACTTTCTCGCAACCCGCCATAGCATATACAGATAATGTAAATGGGATAAAAGTAATCAAAGAAACATCATTTGTAATCAGCATACTGGCAAAGAAGCACAGATTGACAAGTACAAAGGTCAATCCTCTAGTGGTATGTACCAGACTGCACAGCTTCTCTCCCAGTAATTGAAAGATTCCCAGATTCTTAAAGCCTGCCACTACCAGCATAAGGCAAAAGAGCAGAACCAGAACTCTATAATCCAAATACGTGATATAATTTACAGATGGTTTTATAAAAAATGAGGAAATCACTGCCAACAATAAGGCAGCACACAATACAGCCTCTTTTTTTATAAATGCAATCACTTCATTTTCTTTTTGTTCCATTTTTCTGCTCTTTTCTAAATTTTTATTGTGTTATTTTATCTTTTTTAAAATTATAACATCCTTGGATGCAAGTGTCACGCTTTCTCCTGCATGATATGTTATATTTTTAATCAGATCCGTGCCATCTGCCGGTATTGAAATTTCTGCCGGTTCTTCTCTGTGATTTAATATGAACAGGAAGCTTCCCTTTTCATTCTCACGCACGGTAGCTTCTACTCCATCCGGGGTCTGCATAACCGGGGCAATTTCCAATTCCCCGCAAAGATTTCTGATATATTTTCTATAAAATGCGTGGTCTGATCTGGTGGCTACATAATATGCCTCACCCTGTCCGAATTGGTTTCGTGTCAGCACAGGCATACCTGCATAGAAATCTTCTTCATATGCACTGATAGCTTGCGCACCTTCAAGATGCAGCAAATCGCACAGAACGGTTGCCGGATATTCTTCTCCTTCGTACCGAAAATGATTACTTCTGCCCTCTTCTATTGCATCGGATTCCTCCACCCAGATACCTAAGATATCCCGCAGTCTCGCCGGATAACCGCCTGTCACTACAAGATCATGGTCTTCTACATAACCACTGAAATAAGTTGTCACAAAATGTCCGCCATTCTTCACATAAGCTCTGATCTTCTCATCGTAGCCATCCTTACACATGTACATCATGGGCGCTATGACCAGCTTATATTTGGACAGATCATCTTCAACACCTATCATATCAACAGAAATATTAGCTTCCGCCAATGCCCTGTAATATTCTAATGCTTCTTTATGATATGCAATCAGACGGCTTGGTCCTGCGGAGTATTCGCTTGCCCACCAGGTATCCCAGTCAAACAATACCGCTGTCTGTGCCGGCGTAGTAGCGCCAAGTGTCTCGTCCCCGATTCTGTCCAGTTCTTCTCCAAGTACCGTAATTTCTCTGAACACTCTGGTATTTTCATGCCCTGCATGGTCGATTACGGCGCTGTGATACTTTTCACACGCTCCGATACTCCTGCGCATCTGGAAAAACATCACTGTATCAGCGCCATGTGCCACTGCCTGATAACTCCACAGACGCATAACACCCGGTCTTTTGAGTGTACAGTATGGATGCCAGTTCGTCACGCCCGGAGTCTGCTCCATCAGCCAGAATGCCTGTCCATGCTTTAATCCTCTCATCATATCATGGCTCATTGCAATCTCTGCCGGCGGCGCACCGAACTGTGGATAATTATCCCAACTGATAAAATCCATCTCTTTGCCCCACTTCTGATAATCAAGAGGCTTATAGAATCCCATCAGATTCGTTGTAACGGGAATCTGCGGTGTTACTTCCTTAATCGCATCTCTCTCCAGCTTGAAGCATTCCAGAATACTGTCAGACTGGAATCTTCTGTAATCCAGTGAGATTCCCTGAAAATTGGTTCTGGTATAATCCCATATCCATTCCTCTGATAAAAGATTAGGTACAACCACGTCATCCCAATCATACATCGTATGCCCCCAGAAAGAAAGATTCCACACTCTATTCAACTCTTCTATTGTACCGTATTTCTTTTTAAGCCATACACGAAATGCCTTTTCACAGTTCTCACAATAGCACCCTCCACCATATTCATTTGATACATGCCATGCCACAACATTTTCTCGATTTCCATATCTCTTTGCCAGGTGTCTTGCCAATGCTACAGAATACTTACGATATGTCGAACTGTTGGGGCAGGAATTGTGTCTGCTTCCAAACTTACGTTTCATCCCGTTATGCTCTGTTCTGAGAACATCAGGATAACGTCTTGCCATCCATGCAGGATGTACCGCAGTAGAAGTAGCCAGACACACCTTCAGATGATTGTCTTCTACCATATCCATGATCTTATCCAGTTTGGTAAAATCATACGTAGCCTCATCCGGCTGCAGCATTGCCCAGCTGAAGACATTCAGCGTAACAATATCAATGTGTGCCAGCTTAAACAGGCGCATATCCTCTTTCCAGATTTCTTCCGGCCACTGCTCCGGGTTATAATCGCCTCCATAACAGATTTTCTTAATCTTCTCCACTTGTCTGTTCTCCTTTATTTTTATAATAATTTTCTACAGCTTCCAGTCCCGCCTGGGTCTTAGCCCTAGCATTTTGCATATCATATTCGAGAATATCTTCATATCCGTAACTGTACACGGTATCTCTTAATTCTTTTAACAAGGTTTCAAATTCTACTTTATTTCTGGCAAAAATCATTTTCCAGGAATAATCCTGTATTGCCTTTTTACACTGACTGCGGATTGTCGTCTGCTCTGAGGTCTCTGTTGGTGCCTGATAGGAAGATGCAGGAGCTACGATCATCATGTTGTGCGCTTCCAGATATTCTCTCGTAGATTCTGCCTGCATTACTCTGCTCCAGTCCTCCTGAAGAGGTGTCTTATTCATCTCTCTGACACTGTCCCATAATTCATAGGCAAAGTAATAACCATCTGAATCCTTCTCACATTGTGCAACTGGTTTATAATTCAGCGCAGAAGTACCATCTTCCCAGGTATTACCGCCATATTCTTCCGGTACTTCCACCTGTTCTCCCATCATGGCTTTCTTACCAAACTCCGTAAGATATGGTCCATCCTCACTCATTTCCCAGGTAAGGGATTCTGGTCCTGCGGTTGCTCCCGACAGCTGTGCTCCATTGGTTCTGATTCCTTCATCTGAATAGAGCCAGTCTACGAAGTCAACCAACCTCTCCGGGTCTTTTGCCTGAGAACCAATCGCAATCACATTCTGCTGGTTGCCTTCATAATTACATCCATAAGAATAAATCTGCATGTCCTGAATCGGAGCCAGCATAAAGCCCTTGCCCTGTGCTGTATGCTCAGACGTATTATAGGCAGGCTGTCCCATCCATGACCAGAAAGAGAATAGAACTCTGCCTTCCCTGAATTTATTAAAGCAGTCCTCATACTGCTGTCTGGGCGAATCCGGGTCAATCAGCCCTATCTGATTTGCTTCATAGTACAGTCTGCTTATTCTGATATACAGGGAATCATCATCCAGAATATTCTGATAATCACTGCCATCAGCCCGTGCCAGTACAAATCCGTACTCATCATAACCATAGAAGCAACATGGCTGTTTCACAGCATTCATCATGTTCGCATCCCAGTCCTTGAAGAATGAAAAGGCATAGACAGGTTCTCCGTCTTCATTGGTTGGAGACAGCTCCTGCATCTGTTTGAGAATCGGAAGCAGATCTTCTATCGTATCTATCTTGGGATAACCAAGCTGTGCATACAGATCCCATCTCAGATACGGTCCATAAACAAGCTCTAATCCCTCACTGGGAACATCCGGTGCCTGTGAGGACACTTCTGAAGGAATGGCATAGATTCCTTTCGGAGTAATGCCATCATTAAGTCTGTGAATGGCATCTCCATATTTCTCCATAATATTTTTATCCTTCAAAGCATCTTCCATATTATAAAGCAGCCCTGCATTGACCATATTCTGCAGCAACCCGTTTTCCCCGGAACTGATGATCAGATCTCCCAGATTGCCCGCTGCCAAACGTACTTCCCTCAGAGTATCACCACCACCGGCAATATTAGGCGCTATAATGTTCAATTCCATGTTGAATTTATCCTTGACCAGTTTTCCAAACCATCCTGATTGGATTCCCTGATAATTGGCAGGATTATCAAAAACGTCAACAACAATATATTCATCATAGGGGCATTCTTTCACCTGTCCACCTTTCTGTATACCACATCCCTGCAAGAGGAAGCCGGCTGTCAGAACAGTTAATACCGCACTTATGTATTTATTACTTCTCTTCATATCCTATGTCGTGCCTTTCCCTAAATTATAGTACCATTTTACTCTATCTTTCTTAACATTGACAATCCCTGAGTCTGATTCTATACTTAAAATTGCTGTAAAATGTTGGGCAAAAATCCAAACGATGCTGCAACGGATTGTTTCGCACGATGTGGTATCGCAATCCTACTATACTATTTATAAAACAAAGGAGTTTATTTCATGGAAACTGTACTGATTGCCGATGATGAAAAAAATATCCGCGAAGGTCTGAAATGTATTCTTGACTGGGAATCCCTTGGCTTTCACATCTGTGGAGAAGCCAGCAACGGAGAAGATGCTCTCTCCGGCATCCTTCAGAATAACCCCAGTCTCGTTCTTCTTGATATCCGTATGCCCAAATTAACCGGAATTGATATTATCCGTATTGCCAGAGAACAGGGCTATGAAGGTAAATTCATCATTTTAAGCGGCTATTCTGACTTTGCATATGCACAGGCTGCCATTCGATATGGCGTAGATTTCTATCTGACCAAGCCAATTGATGAAGACGAACTGCTCACTTCTATCCAAACGATCAAGCAGAATCTGGAAGAAGCCAGACTCAGACAAAACCATATAGAAATCTATCATACCAAGGCTAAAGATGTCATTCTTCACGAAATCATAACCGGTACATACCACGCAGATGGTAAAGACGCCCTGTCAGAGGAAGACTTCGCCAAGATGGAGCTGGATGCTGATATCTATCAGGTCGTAATCTATGAAAAATTCGGAACTCAGCCGGAAGATTCCAGCTACAGTTTTGCAGAACTTCTCAACATTACAAACAAAGGGAATCATTCCTTTGAACATTTTGAGGAGGACAACAAAGATGTCATTCTCCTGAAAGGTCAGTTCGCAATACATAAATTTGAAGATTTCCTTCAACACTATGAGAAAAAGGCACCGCAGGCTGGTAGTCCCCTGGATTCTCTTTTCCTTGCATATGGACGCCCCGTCAGACAGTTAGATGAAATCTATCTGTCCTATGAAGAAGCTCACACTCTGATGCAGCGACGTTTCTTCTGTATACAGGGTCAGCATACCCTGGGCTATCGTGAGCTGCCTAATCTGATATCCACTCACTACTCTGTTACGGATATAAAGCTTCATGAATACTGTGATGCACTGATCAACAATATACAGGCTTCCAACCGCAAACAGGTTGCTTCCACCCTTTTCTCTCTGGAAGAATACCTGTATAACGTAGATGCATCTATTGAATCCGTTAAGCTGTTCCTGACTGATCTGCTGCTACAGTTAAAAGAAAGCTGCAGCCGCTTGAACAGAAATAATACTAACGAATGTTCCATGCCATCCAATTCCATTATCATTGACCATATTGACAGCTGCCATTATCTCTACGAAATCATCCTATATATCTCAGAACAGGTAAAATCTATTCTGGATTCACAGGGTGGTTCCTCAAGAGAATCTGTACTGGATGACATTCTCTACTATATAGACAATAATTACCAGACCAATATCAAACTGGAGACCATTGCCCCATTATTTGGATACAACAGTGCCTATCTTGGTAAGATTTTCACCAAGGCAACAGGACAGACCTTCAATTCCTATATCGACCACATGCGTATCGAACATTCCAAGGAATTACTGCTGCACCGCAATATGAAGGTCTATGAGATTGCTGAACAGGTCGGATACCACAATGTTGATTATTTCCATAAGAAATTCAAAAAATATGTCGGTATCAGCCCTGCCGAGTATCGTAAACAAAGCAAAGAAAGCTGATCAAGAAATCTATTCTTCCTGCCCGCTGCTGCTTTTTCTTACAGCTCCGGGCTCCTTTTCTATCTCCTGGAAAATTCTCTTGGCAAATGCTGCAATCGTGAACATCATAAAAGCAGGTCCAAAGATCAGCCCGAATATCTGTAACACCGTATTAAAATTAAAGAAAAACAACTCAATCAAAAGAACAGTAATGATAATCAATGTTCTACCAAAGTACTTTCTGGAAATATCCAGTGAATTCTGAATCGTCCCTACGATGGTATTCTCATATCGAGCCAGAAGAGGAAATGCATACAAAAGCGCCATAATCACAAAAAACGCCGATACCAGCCCTATAACGAGAAGTACAACAGAAGAACCTTCCTCAGATACACGATTAATCTCATAGTCAAGATAAATGGCATAAGATGCAACGAGTCCTATCAACCCCATTACTGTGCCCTGCTTAAAGTTGCGTTTAAATTCTTTTACGAAGCTCTTTACCATATATCCTTCTTCATCATCTACCATTTTCAATGCGATGCTGTATGCCGCTGTCGTTGACGCTCCTATCGTTACGATAGGCAGTGAAAAAAGCAGCCACATAAAATTCAGTTTTACCAGATCAATAAATCTGCATATAAAGCGATAAAAAGGACCATCAATACCAAAAAAAGCCATTGTAATCATAACTCCTGTTCTTAGTTAATGAGGCTATCCGGACGCACCAGATAGCCTCTTTGTATTTCATTATAAATTGTATGTTATGAATTAGTCAATCTCTGCTGCTTTTCTAAGAGCTGCTTCGTTTGTACACCATTCAACACAATCCTGATAGCCGTAGCTGTCAGCGTCTGCACGCATCTGTTCCATTACAGAATCGAACTCGGCATCATCCTTGGCATATACTGCCTGCCAGGAACCGTTCTGTACGCACATCTTAACCTGTTCCCATACTGTAGAGAGCTCATCAGATTTGATACTTTCTGCATAGGTATGAGGTTTGGAGATTGTGTACTTGAACTGTGACATGTAGTCTCTATAGGAATCTACGCCCATATCGTCTCTCCACTGCTGTTCTGTTGCATCTACATCCAGTGAGAGGTATTTATCCCAGTACTTGAAGTTGAAGGTCTGACCCTTGTCATTTCCAGGAATAACTGTATTCAGTGACCAGGTTGTGTTGTTCATCTGAGGGCAGCCATCTTTCCAGAGTCCTGAGTAAGGAGCTGGCATTTCCATTTCTTCCGGATTACCAAGTTCTTTACACTGAAGACCGAAATCTGTTAATTCTACAGAACCATCATCCAGGTACTCCCAGCATACATCCTTAGGACCGTATTCATATTCAAGTCTTCCTTCCGGAGTAGCCAGATAATCAATGATAGCCATACATAATTCAGGATACTGTGTATTGGCACCGATTGTCCATACACGGTTGCTTCCTGTCGGATTCAGGCCATATACTAATGTGTTCTGGTTCTTGGCAGCTACCGGGAGCATCTTCTTGCCTGCATCCAGATGCTCCTGTGTATTGTACTGGGCAGCACCCATCCAGCTGAAGATACACCAGAATGCCGAACCATCCTGATAATCTTCCATACATCCGTCATAACCCTGAGTCATGGAGTCAGGATCAAGTAAGCCCTCCTGATATAACTTGTTATAGAATCTCAGACATTCCTCGTAATGTCCGCCTTCCTTTAAGCAGTCTTCAAATTCACCTGTTGCAGCATCATAGAAACCAAAATGGAACTCATCCAGTCCATAGAAGTTAGTTGCTGTAGCCTTGGCAAACATCATCATGTTACCATCCCAGTCCTTGAAGAGAGATACACCGTATGTCTCTTTACCAGAATCAGAAGCAGGCTCTGCTTCCTTCATAGCCTTTAATACATCTACCCAGTCCATCAGGTCATTGATTTCAGGGCTGCCAACTGCCTTATACAGATCATAACGTACATCAGGATGGTAATCGAAGTCTGCATACTGTCCTGCTGAAGAAGCCACATCATGTCCGAAGCCGTATACAGTACCGCCGGAAATCTCCTGATTCTTGTCCAGGGCTTCCTGCATATACTCTACGATATGTGGGCCATAATCAGATAAAATATCGTCCTCGTTCCAGTCTAACAACATACCATTGGAATATGCTCTTGTATACTCTTCACCATCGCTGCCGAATAATACGATATCACCCAGATCACCGGATTCCATACGTGTATCAAATACACCGTCACCATTGCTGATAATGTTCAGTTTTACATTGAACTTATCCTTCATGATCTGTGCGAACCAGCCAATCTGCTCACCCTCATAGTTAGCCAGCTGTGAATACACATTCAAAGTGACTGTCTCATCAGGAATAATGTCTGAGAGATCAACTTCTGCTGTGTCTGTGTCAGCCTCTGTTGTTGCAGCAGTTTCTGTTGCTGCACTTTCTGTCTTGCTGTTGTCTGCTGTTGTGTCTGTACCTGTTGTTGTGGATGATGTAGTAGAACCGCTGCATCCAACTAATGAACCTGCAAGTGCAGAAACAAGAACGAGTGATAATACCTTCTTGAATTTCATGTTTTTCCTCCTTTTGTGTTATATAAAATACTGCCCTCATATTTTTGCAGTATAGTAACACCATATATTATAACGTTCCTGTAACCGGCAACCTTTGAGCCACCGGCACAGATTCACTAACCTTTCACTGCCCCAAGCATGATACCTTTCTCAAAATATCTCTGCATGAATGGATATACCATCAGGATCGGGATAACTGTAACCATGGAAATCGTATATTTAATCGTTTTCGCATTTAATACGTTCTCTGCTGCTGCGCCGGATACAGAACCGGAACCGGAGTTCATCATACTCTTTAAGTTGGAAGCTGCATTCAGATAGGTATACAGCTTATGCTGCAAGGTATGAAGCTGTGGTGAATTAGGCATCAGTATCAGGGAATCTGTAAAGGAGTTCCAGTTGCCTACTGCACCGAAAATAGCGATAGTTGCAAGGATTGGTTTACTTAACGGCCATATAATCTTACGGAAAATGGTCATATAAGTTGCACCATCCATCTGTGCACTTTCTTCCAGTTCGCCTGGAATAGACTCTATGTATGTCTTTACCAGAATAATATTATATGGAGCTACAATACCCGGAATAATATAAGCCAGGAAATTATCTGTCAGTCCAAGCATTGACATATTCAAATACCATGGGATAAGACCTGCATTAAAGTACATGGTAACTACAAGGAGTCTGTACCATACCTTTCTGCCCCACATCTCCTGCTTTGTTACCAGATATCCTACAAATCCGGACGCCAGCACCATAAGTACTGTACCGATCAGAGTACGAGCTACTGTTACCTGCAATGCAGTTCCTACATCATTTACACTGGTCAGCGCCATATAGTTCTTAAAATGAATTCCCTGAGGAATAAAGTTAATCGCACCTTTTCTTACCAGATCATTATTACTGATCGTATTAATGAAAATGTAATAAAACGGGAAGATACATGCCAGTGTAAATATTGCAAAGAATGCATGATTCAGAATATCAAATGTCCAGTCGCCAATTGACTTTCTATATCTCTTCTTATGTTTCTTTTCATAAAGTGCTTCTGCCTTTTTATCAAGTTTCTCCTGCTTCGTCATTGCCATATGTATCACCTCCTAAATAATGCTCTCGCCACGAACAAGCTTTGAAATCTTGTTAGCACCGAATAAAAGCACAACACTGATTACGGATTTGAACATACCAACTACTGTTGCCAGAGGAACACGTCCGCTGTTGATACCCAGCTTATATACATACAGGTCAAGGACAGTAATGGTATCTGTATTATAAGCATTCTCAAATACAAGATACTGATCCATACCATTGTTCAGAATACCTGCAATCGCCATCAATAACAGAACCATGAAGGTAGGCATCAGACTTGGCACTGTAATATTCCACATCTTCTGGAATCTGCCTGCGCCGTCAATCTCTGCTGCCTCATACAGCTGCTGGTCAATACCAGAGATTGCTGCAATATAGATAATTGCGCTCCATCCCAGACCTTTCCACATGCCCCAGGCAAGCATCTTGAGCCACATATGTGAATTATCCATCAGGAAATTGACACCAGAATCAAGGATTCCATTATTTACCAATAGGGAACTTACAAAACCATCTGTTGAGAAAATTGCGAATGCAACCGCATATACAAGAACCCAGCTGATAAAGTTGGGAATCGTTGTAAATGTCTGCACGATTCTACGAAATCTCAGATTCTTGATCTCACACAGAAAAATAGCAAATGCCATAGCGCACCAGCTTGTTGCAAGTCCAAGACCACTCATTGCAAGTGTATTTCTCAGAACTCTGATCAAATCCTGCCTGGTCGCCTGATTCTGGAACAGATAAGCGAACCATTTGAATCCAACAAAATTATCTCTTGTGAGAGTTTCACCTGATTTATAATCAAAGAAAGCATATCTCCAACCAAGCAAAGGTAAATACGCAAATGCGAAACACAATGCAAGGAAAGGAAGCAGTAAAAGAAACAACTGATATTTGGTATCCATATGGAACTTCTCTTCTTTCTCTGCCTTCGGTGTCAACACCAGAAGAATCAGTCCAAATACCAGAATTGCTATTGATACAGCTATGAATATCCAGATGCTGGATGGCTGTAATGGTTTGATCTTGCCTGGCTTTGGCGTGCCCTGAATATCTGTTGCTGCCCATCTTACAAGGAAGCATCCGATCAATGCGGCTACACCGCCAACAGTTGCTGTTAAGGCACCCATTTTTCTCATTTTATTATTGCCAAGTGACATACAGGAACCTGCTCCCCCTGCCACAAAACCTATCAAAATACATAAGCATCCGATAAAGGTACATTGCAGTGTAAGCGTTCCTACCCAACCCTTGCTCAGAGCTCTTGCAAAATTGGAACTCAATGCCCCATAGGAAGTCGCACATGTAAATGCCGATGCCGTCTTGGAGATCAGTTCGCTGATTCTTGCCGGGTTAAGTGATGGAATAAACAGTAATACGACTGATACGATGCTCAGCATTCGCAGTACGATATAAAGTTTATCCGCCAGCTTTTCCTTTTTCATTTTATACATCCGCCTTTCTGACAGTATCAACTGCCATCATAAACTGTAACAATACTGCTGTATTTCTTTCACACTATTGTTTACAAGCCTATTATATAAGTTTAAGATGTATTAAAATACCATAAAAAATATATTAAATTTACAGCACTTTTTTTATCCCATCCCTGATTTTTACATGAGAATCTATACAAATTGCTGTGTTTTCATGGAAATTGTAATGCTGACTGCTGTTCCTTTCTCTAATTCTGACTGTACTGCCATACCGTACTGCTCACCATAGCACAGCTTGATTCTCTGATTAATATTGTATAACCCGATACTCTCCTTCCTCTCAGGATTCTTCTCTTCAATATCTCTGCGAAGCTGGGCAAGCGTAGCTTCATCCATGCCGCAGCCATTATCTGATATCGTAATCCTGATATCCTCGCTGCCACCACATCTCTCCGCCTGCAGCGTGATCATACCGCCCTCCTCTTTCTCTTCCAGTCCATGCACAAGAGCATTCTCTACAATAGGCTGCAGTAAAAGCGGTAATATCCGGCACTGTTCTGTATCGATGTCGTCATCTACGCATAATTCATAATTGAATTTATCACCAAAACGCATTTTCTGAATCATGATATAAGTCTCAATGTGATTCAGTTCATTTTTAAGAGCTGTAAAAGTTGTTCCATTATTTTCCAATACGTAACTCATGGATTTACCCAGAAGTTTGATGGCATTTGCCACTTCCCGGTCTCCCACGGTAAATGCCTTCATACGTATAGATTCCAGCGTATTATAAAGGAAATGTGGATTGATCTGACTTGCCAGCATCTTGAATTCCATCTTCTGCTGTTCATTGACCAGTTCTTTCTCATTGATCTGCGCTTCATACATCTGCTCATCCTTCTGCTTGATATTCTGCACCATGATCTCCAGGTCAGCAAACGCCTCCGAAAGCTCATCATTACCCTGCACTACTTCTTCAAAATCATAATCCTCATTACTTGCCTGGTGCATCACCTGCCGCAGGGTCAATACACGTCCTGTAAAATACCCTGTAAAGAAATAAATCAGTATCGCAGGAATTACAATAGCCACTGCAATGATCGCCATGCAGATATAGATAATATTTTTGATATTATCGTAGGATTTATCATTCAACGTACAGATATAGATTCTGGAATCAGACTGATACAAATGCAGTGTAGATACGTCCACAAAGCAGGTCTTATTATGGAGCTTGAGACTGCCCGCATATCTGAAATAATTCTCATCATAATCTATATCCACAACTTGCTGCTGTCCGTAATCGTCTTTTGATGTAGCGTAAAAAATGCGTCCCTCATCTACCGATGCACACATCTGATATTCCTGACTGCTTACTCTCGTATTCAGGTAGTTGTCACTAACTCTAATGACCAATACCGCATGATAGTCTGAGTTTACAAGAGGAATCTTACGAACCAGACACAGATTCCAGTATTCGTTATTATATTTATCATAGCTCACCATTTCCACCCAGAATACGCTGGACTGCTCTACCGCCTTCTGATACCAGTCCTCCTCTGCAATTGCCTGCGTTACAGGATGATACTGCTTATACTCCATCATATACGGATTATCTGAATATATCTCTATCTGATCTATCTCAGAATAGTTGTACATATAATTATCCAGCGATGTTGAAGTACTGTTGATGACTTTAACCTGTGCATCCCTGGATGGATATTTTCTGGTCAGTATACTTTGTACATTGCTGTCAAAGGACACTTCTTCTGAGATGTTATAGACCTGTGTCGTAATCTCGAACAGAATTGTCTTTACACGCAGATTGTCAGATTCCAGAAGATCTCTATGGTAACTGGTCAATAGATTACCTGTATTGATAATCAGAAAAGTACCGATCAATAAGACAGGGATAAACACTGCCAGAATATAGATGCTGTAAAGTTGTGTTCTGATATTTGCATTTTTTAGAAACTTGAATGGTTCTCTACTCTTGTTTTTCTTCATGATCAATCCACCTTCACTGCCAAGCTATCTTCTAGCATACCTTATCCTTTTTGAAAAGACAACCTCCCACTATACGCAAAAAAGGGACAAGTTTTACCTCGTCCCTTTAAACAGTACTTAATTAATCTAAAAACTGCTCAGGTAATGTAACCTTGAAGTCTTTTGCAAGATTTCTAAAGTCGTCTGATGTAATGGTCTGTAATTTATAAGGAGCCATAGAACGAACCTTTACGAAGATCTCAGCAGACTTCTCTACAGTGTGCATCAGGCCAAATGTCAGGTCAAAGTCTTCTCCTGATACAAATACACCGTGATGTGCCCAGATTGCAACATCATATTTCTTCATCAATTCACTGGTTGCTACTGCAATATCTCTTCCACCAGGTACCATCCAGGGAACTACTCCTACACCATCAGGGAATACAACAGGACACTCTGTAGCCATTTCCCATAATTCTCTTGTGAATACCTTGTCCTCCAGAGGAAGTACGAATGTCATGGCAATTACATTTGCAGGATGTGCATGATAAATGACTCTGTGCCTGCCACCAGTTGCAATCAGCTTCACTTCATGATTCATCAGATGAGAAGGTAATTCACTGGTAGGACGTCCACCATTTACAAGTCCCCATACGATTCTGTAATTCTCGCCCTTATCATCAATCTCGATAATTGCAAAAGAATCTTCCGGTTTGATGATAACATTTCTGAAATACTTACCGCTGCCTGTGGAAATGAAATACTCACCTGCAAGCTTTGGAACGCTGGTTCCAATAGGTGTCCACTCCTTAGGCTGGAAGTTCTCCTTTACCATCTCTACTTCTTCCGGCTTCATACGATATGTCAGATTGCCGCCATTTCTCTCATGCCAGCCCTGCTCCCAGCCATCGTTAGCCATACGGATATATCCCTGTACAAATTCTGCATCTAATACTTTCATTTTAAAACCCTTTCCTTATATCCTAAATTTATCTTTTGGATAAAACTTCTTTCTCGTATTCCTTAATCTCATCGAACCAGCCACGTTCTGATGTACCACACTGTGCACAGTACTCTTCCCATACATCACCAAATGGATATACCTTCAGTTCTTCAAAGCGAACCATTAATTCTGTCCAGTCTGCCTTATCCTGTAATTTCTTCAGTGAATCAGCAGGCATACACATTGCTGATAACAACGCTTTCTGCCAGCTTCTGAAACCAACAGTCCATGCAGAGATACGGTTAATACTTGCATCAAAATAATCCAGTGCCATATTGACACGGTCAATTGCATTGCAGCGGACAATTTCTTTTGCCATTTCTTTCGTCTCATCATCGAAAAGAACAACATGGTCTGAATCCCAACGTACAGGACGTGTGATATGTAATGCAATCTCAGGGAAGAAAGCCAGTAATGCAGGAATCTTGTCAGATACAACTTCTGTTGGATGATAATGTCCATTGTCCATCAGAGGAAGTACGCCTTCATGTGTTGCTGCAAAGCTCAATGCAAATTCAGCAGAACCTACTGTATAGGATTCTACACCAATACCAAATACCTTGGATTCTACGCAGGGCTTCACCATCTTGGGATCATGAGGCTCTGCAATGATCTGCTCGATAGAATCTTTATAAAGCTCTCTGGGTCCGAGACGATCTGCTGGAATATCCTTGCTGCCATCACCTGTCCAGATGTTCATAACACAGGGGATTCCTGTCTCTTCTGCGAAATACTGTGAAATACGGATACAAGCCTTGCCATGCTCGATCCAGAATTTTCTTACATTCTCATCCGGGCTTGATAAGGTCAGACCATCCTTTACATTAGGATGTGAGAAGAATGTAGGGTTAAAGTCAATTCCCATATTTCTTTCTTTTGCAAAAGCCACCCATTTAGCAAAGTGCTTAGGCTCGATCTTATCTCTGTCAACAAACTCACCATCTTCAAAGATAGCATAACTTGCGTGCAGATTCAATTTCTTTAAACCTGGTGTGCACTTGATTACCATATCAATATCTGCCATCAGTTCTTCCGGTGTTCTTGCCTTGCCGGGATAATTACCGGTTGTCTGAATACCGCCTGTCAGAGGACCATCATGGTCAAATCCCGTTACATCATCACCCTGCCAGCAATGTAAGGATACTGGAATTGTCTTTAATTTTGCGATTGCAGCATCTGTGTCTACTCCGATCGCAGCATACATTTCTTTTGCTGCCTGATATCTTTCTTTCTGTGTCATGTTCTTTCCTCCTGTTTTATACTGGTTTGTATGTTTTTATATCAAATGAATCAAATATCGTCTTTCTTGCCTGTGTCAGATCTGAAAGCTTTCCTGCTGCCAGCATCTGAACTGTCAGATTACCAATGGCTGTTGCCTCTGTAGGCCCTGCATAGACTATTCTGCCTGTCTGCTTCGCTGTCAGTTCGTTCAGATACTGTGCATTTGCTCCACCGCCTACTACGTGGATGCATTCATATGACACGCCTGTCAGTTGTTCAATCTCCTTTACTGTTTCCTTATAGCATACTGCAAGACTGTTATAAATTACTGCTGCCAGCTGCGCTGTTGTCTCCGGAACCTGCTGTTTTGTTTCTCTGCAAAATTCCTTTACAGCCTCTGTCATGCTCTCCGGTGCCAGGAACACATCATCATTACAGTCAACAATCGATGCAATCTCTTCTTTCGATGCCATTTCACACAACTGTGCGAAAGAATATGCATCATTGATTTCCTTCTTCAGAGACTGAATCATCCATAGCCCCATAATGTTCTTCAGATAGCGGAAACGATAATCATAACCGCCCTCATTTGTAAAATTGCATGCCATGCTCTGATCTGTACAGTCTGCTTCCTTACGTTCTACTCCCATAAGTGACCATGTACCGGAACTGATATACATTGTCTCCGGTGCATTAGACGGAACTGCCAGTACTGCAGAACCGGTGTCATGGGTTGCTGGAAGCACTACCTTACATGTGTATCCTACTTCCGCAGCAATCTCTGCTGTCAGCTCTCCAAGTACAGTGCCTGCCATCTTGATTTCCGGGAAAATATCCTTAGGATATCCCAAAGCTTCTATCAACTCCATGTCCCAGGTTTTGGTAATCGGGCTGACTAACTGTGTTGTGGTAGAATTGGTATATTCTACACACTTGCGTCCACATAACAGGAAATGAAAATAATCTGGAATCATCAAAAAGGTCTTTGCCTTTTCCAGTTCCTGTGGTTTCTTTTCCTTAATTGCCATCAGCTGATAGATACTGTTGAACATCTGCTTCTGAATACCGGTTCTGTGATAAAGATCCTGTAATGAGATTGTCTCATATACCTTATCATCCATTCCCTGCGTTCTGCTGTCACGATATCCTACGGTATTTCCAATGACCTGATCTGCCTCATCCAGCAGGACAAAGTCTACTGCCCAGGTATCAATTCCCACGCTTACAGGAATTTTACCCAATTCGGCACATTTCTTCATACCTGTTTTAATTTCGTGAAATAATGCCTCGGTGTCCCAGCACAGCTCTCCATCCTTGCGGCTCATACCATTCGGGAAGCGGTGTATCTCCTCCAACACCATCCTTCCATCTTCCATATGAGCCAGAATATGTCTTCCGCTGGACGCTCCGATGTCAATCCCCAGATAATACTCTGTCATAGTTTTATAACCCCCAAACAATCTTACTAACTGTTTCATTAACTACATCATATACAAATTTTGTGTACAAAAAAAGACACCCATTTGTGAAAAAAAGTGTCCTTATTTGCATTATGTTAAATTGCTTCTGTATTTCTTTGGAGACATAGCATACTGCTTTCTGAATATCTTATGAAAGTAGCTTAAATTGTCATATCCAACTGCATTACCTACCTCAGATACGGGCATATCTGTACTTCTAAGCAGAAACGCTGCCTGCTGCATACGCTTCTGCTGTATCAGCTCTGTATATGTCTTACCTGTTCTCTTCTTAATCATGCGGCTCAGCCAGTACAGATCGTAATGAAGACTCTGGGCAAGCTCCGTCAGTTCTCCATCTCTGTAATGTTCTTCCACGAAACGAAGAATGCTCAGTACCACATCCTCTTCTGTCTGTCCATTACCCGTTACGACCTTATCTGTGTGATTGAGCAGCTGCAGGAATAAAAGCCCCATAGTGACCTGATTAATACTTCTTTTATTAGGCTGATTGTGCATCAGTGTCCAGATCAAATTCTCTACCAGATTCTGCACCGGCAGCACATCTGCGACTTTAAAATGCAGATATCCAATATCATTATCTCCCTCACCACGCAGACAGCCAATGATAAAATCACGCAATGGATTCTGTTCTTCTCCCATCATTTGCAGCGATTTATCAAAGAACTCTGGAAGAATGATAAAGTTGACACCTATGTCATTTTCTCCTGCTGCATCAATCTCCTGCGTTGCCTTCTGACTCAGAAACAGTAATTCCCCCTGTCGGAGAATCACTTCTTCTTCGTTAATCAGATGTCTTGTCTGTCCCGAACACATATAGATCACTTCCACATAATTATGGGTATGCTTGGGAAAATGCACAAAACGGGTATGCGGTCTGACCGTAATCAGTTTGGACGCATCCAGAAGCTTCCTGCTGTCAAAAACATGTCCCTCTGACTGCACATAGATTGCCTCATTAATCTGCTTTCTGCCATTTAATATTTCCTGTTCTTCCGGTGTTATCTTACGCAACTGTTCTAATAATTCTGCCTTCATTTATCACTGTGTTCTTTCCTGATTGCGGTTTTTCTATTCTGGCTCATAATCTTGAAAAGAGAGCGGATAATCAGCCACAGATTATGTTTTACCTCTGCATCCATGTTGCTTACCGCTTTCCAGGCGCTGGTCAAACCTTTCATTCCCATTGCATTCAGTTCCACTGTAGTCTTGGCACCCGGTGCATCCAGAACTGCAAACAGACTGTCAACAAAAATCTGTCGGCGTTCCTCATCCAGTGACTCCACCCACTCTTTTAAAGAACGGTCCAGGAATCTGCTGGCATTGGACACAGAATCCAGATATACAAAATTGTTCCTCTTCACTTCCCAGGTCCCCGCGTCATGCTGCATGATACCTTTCTGAGAGCTCTTGACAATATCATATTCTTCTTCATGTCCAAGCAGCATACCGACTATGGAAGATTCTGGCACAATGGTTCTGATTCTTGGCAGCATAGCCTGATATTCGGGGCTGTCCAGAACCTCCTTCTGAAAGCCCGGTCCATCATTGTTATACACCTGAATAATACGATCCTGAATTGTCTTATCGCAGCGAAATGCTGCATATACAGCAAGATTACCGCCCTTGGAGTGTCCGCCAAGAATCAGCTTATGATTTCCTTCTAACGCTGTCTGTTCCACATATTCCACTGCTTCTAACTGGGAAGGCACATTGGCCATCAGCCCCATATTAAAATCCTCCCGCCAGCCCACGATAGTATCATCGGTGCCGCGAAAGGCAATATATCTCGTATCCTCATCTATTTCTATGGTCATAGCGCTGAATTGCTTCTGTAACTCTTCACTGATATGATTCACATAGTTTATGATCTTCATCTGTCCAAATCTCGGACAGTCTGCCAGACGAGCAAACAAAAGCGCTGATGTTCTGGTCAGGGAAGCCTCCTTCAGCTTCTCTTCCAGATTGTATTTTGCAAAGAAACGTTTGATAGCTTCTTCTATTGTAATCGCCTGATTATAAATCCCATTTGGCATAATCTCATCCAGATTAACATATGCCATCCACGAAAGAACCAGATTATCAACTGCATTAAACGGGTCTTCGCTTAAACTGATATCTCCCCTCCACTCCAGATAATCCAGAATATTTGCCATGCTCGCACCTCCATGACGTTTACTCTCAGCCTTGCAGCATCCTCGTCAGATACGTTGTCAGCATATCAATTCCCGGTGCATTCTCTCCACCACGGGGAATAATGATATCTGCATATTTCTTGGAGGGTTCCACAAACTCTTCATGCATTGGCTTCACAGTAGAACTATACTGTGAAATAATAGAGTCGATGCTTCTTCCTCTCTCTACCATATCTCTTCTGATTCGACGCATCAGCCGCTCATCTGCATCTGTATCTACATAGATCTTAATATCCATCAGATCCCTAAGCTCTCTGTTCTCCAGAATAAGAATTCCTTCCATGATAATAACCGGCTTGGGTTCTACTGTTATGGTCTCTTTCGCACGGTTATGATTTACATAGTCATAAGTCGGCATCTCTATGGGATAGCCTTTAAGGAGCTTACGGACATCCTCTGCCATTCTCTCTGATTCAAAGGAATCAGGATGATCATAATTAAGCTTGCATCTCTCTTCAAAAGGCATATCATCATGTGCTTTGTAATAATTATCATGGCTGATCACTGCAATATCATTTCCAAAATAATCCTTTACCCGATTGATGATTGTAGTTTTGCCGGAAGCGGAACCTCCTGCAACGCCAAGTACACAGATTTTTCTATTATATCCTTCGTTTTCAAGCATTACCGTATTTCTCCTTATAAGCGTACAACTCTATAATATTCTCTACTCTTCGTTTAATGATACGGGGTTCAAATGGTTTGATGACCATATCTGCCACTTTATACTCAAATGCCTTAACCGCGGTTGCCTCAGAAGAATCATCTGTTACGATTACTACAGGAACACGGTTTAAGTAATCCTGTTCTTTCATATGCTCCAGCACACCAAAGCCATCTATCCCCGGCATAATGATATCCAACAGAATTACCGCCAGTTCATCATACTCCTTGTCAATAATCGCAATCGCTTCCATACCGCCGCCAGCTTCTATTATCTCATAGTTATCACGAAATATTCCACCCAGCATATAACGGTTCATTCCCTTATCATCTACTACAAGTATCTTTTTCTTTGTATTCAATTTATTACCCCATTCCACTATAGCAGGGCTGTTACCACTTTACAGGCATCGCATACCTGCTTATAGGCATCCATTGCGCCTTCCATGCTTCCCTGTCTTAATATTTCCACCAGTTTACTCAACGGCTGGTATACTGCATCCAGACCTAAATTAGCAGCCATACCCTTCAGCCCATGTGCGTATTCAAAAGCATCTGAAGTGTTGTTCTCTCCCAGACTTTCCCTTAGTGCCGCAAAATCCGGATCATCGAAAAATTCAACAAGGAAGCTTTTATATGCATCCTTATTACCCTTCATTCTCTCCAGTGCCTTATCTACATCCACGCCTTTACTTCTTAATATATTCCAGAAATTGTTCTCATTATGCTCAATTTCAAGACCGTGAAGCATCATTCTGTTCTGTGTATCCAATATCCGGTATGCCATTTCCTGCTCCATGTTCTGATCTGACTTGAGCATATATGCCACTCCCCAGAAAGAACCAGCCAGAACATATGCCATTTCCAGATAATCACCTGTTCTGATCTCTCCTGTGGCAGCAGCATTCTCCAGATACCCTGCCAGTCTGAGCAGAAAAGGATTCTCATTCTGTGGCAGGCTGCCGCGATAAACCATCTGCAAGTGGACTGACTCTGAATCCATCTCCTGAATCCTGTCATATTCTGCCTTGGCAATACGATTCATATTCTGTATGAAACTGTCTTCCTCTTTGTAATTATCATCCATAAGACGAAGAAAAGGCTTCGCATACAACGCTGCTACAGCCCTTGCCAATGCATCTTTATCCTCAAATCTCATGTAAATTGCCGAATTCGAGCAGCCGCTCATCTTCGCCACTTTACGTATCGTAAGATTCTCATATCCTTCTTCATTAATAATTTCTATTGCAGCATCCAGAATCTTTCTTCCGATACTGTCTTCAATCAGCATCTGCTTGCTGTCTTCCCCATTTTCATACATAAACCATAGCCCCTCGCAACACCGTTAAGTTTACATAGTAACAACGTTCTTCTAGCATTATTACACTTATTAATGATTTTGTCAATCAAATATCAATCTTTAGCTGTACTTCCTCTTCTGCCTGATGTTTGAAATCGTCTAACTGCTCCTGATTCAAGGCAGGCAGATCCCCCAAAGACTTAACACCAAATGTTCTTAAGAATTCTTCTGTCGTTCCAAAAAGCAATGGACGCCCTGGTGCATCCAGTCTTCCCAATTCCTGAATCAGATTAAATTCCAGTAATCTGTTAATTGCATGGTCACAGCTTACTCCACGGATCTTCTCTACTTCCAGTCTGGTTACCGGCTGTTTGTACGCTACAATAGACAAAGTCTCCAGCAATGTATCTGACATTACATATTTTCTTGGTGCCTTGGCTACTTTGATCAGATACTCATACAGATCAGGCTTTGTACACAGCTGATAGGAATCTTCCAATTCAATAATCGAGATTCCTCTGTCTTCCTCTTGATATTTTTCATTCATCTTGGCAATGATATCTCTGATTTTCTGTGGTTCCATTTCCAATACATGTGTGAGCTTGGACAATTCTACCGAATCTCCCATGGCAAACAGAACTGCTTCAATAATTGCCTCTGCTTTCTTTGTATCCACCTCTATCTTATTCTCCCATCAATATAGTATTCCATATTTCTCCAACATCATGCAGCCAGGCTTGATGTGATCATAATATCTCCGAAGGTATCCTCCTGCTCAACAGAAAGGATTCCCTGCTTCATCATTTCAAGAACAGCAAGAAATGTTACAATGATCTCCATCTTGCTTCCCTGCCTCTCCAACAGATTACGGAAACTGAATTTCTTATGATTCTTTACAAATTCTTCAATATACCCCTGCTTCTCTTCCAGATTGATCTCGTCCTTCTCAATCTTACCAAACTGGCTTCTGATCGGGTCAATCTTGTCTTCCTGTCTCCGAATACATGACTTGAATATTTCATGCAGCTTGGCAAGATTCATATCTCCAAGCAGTTCCTCATAATCCACAGGATAGTGATAATCCTCTACTTCCTTGGGCAGCATAGGTCTCTTATACCAGCTCTTTGCTGCATCGACCTGTCTGTCACGCAACTCATATGACATATATTTATACATCTTATATTCCAGAAGCTTCTGTACAAGTTCTGCTCTTGGATCTTCCTCTTCGCCTTCTTCATTTACTTCTTTTGGAAGCAGCATACGGCACTTAATGTCCAACAGGGTAGCCGCCATGACAAGGAATTCACTCATGACATTCATATCTTCATGTTCCATCTGTCTGATGTATTCCAGATACTGATCTGTTACTTCTACGATAGGAATATCATAAATATCTATTTTATTCTTCTCAATCAGATGCAGCAGCAAATCAAGAGGTCCCTCAAAGACCTCCAGCTTTACAGAAAGTGCCATCTTCTACTCTCCTTTCACCAGATCAACAACATATAACTCCGCAGGGTTGAAGAAACGAAGCTGTATCGTATGCGATCCCATTCCTCTGCCAAGCAGCATTGTTGTCTTCCCACTATGGAAAATTCCACCATCATACTTTGGAAAGAGCGTATAAGCCGGTGAAATGACACCGCCAACCAGCGGTAATCTCATAATGCCGCCATGCACATGCCCTGACAGCACCAGATCAGCCCCCCACTTTGCATATTCTTCAAAATACTCCGGGTTATGCGCCATCAGAATATTACAATATTCTTTTAATGGTTTCCCCAGTTTTCTATTCATATAATCCAGGGGCATAGGTCGTTTCTTAAAGCGTTTGAAATATTCCAGGCCCAGTTCAAATCCCGTCAGTGCTATTCCATACTCTTCCAGTCTGATTGTTTCATCACTGAGTATTTTCACATTCTCATGCTGAATACCCTTCATCAGCCTGTTGTACATATCTCCATAATAATCTGCTCTGTACTTGAGTTTGGATTCATGATTACCTGGCGAATAATAAATCCTGTATTTTCCACTCAGTGCATTTACAAACTGGATTCCCGTATCTACCGGTTCATCCTGATGTGAAGTCACCAGATCTCCAACTATAAGGATAAAATCCGGATTTGCCTGTTCAATCTCCCGGATAACCTTATCATTGTCTTTTCCATACACCTTATTATGTAGATCGGAAACCATAACAAAGCGGCAGTTTTTCCTTAAATTCGGCAAAACAAATTGCTGCTTTGCTACCACAAAACGATTTCCATCTACCACACCTACAATCAGTAATGCTGCAATTATTATCAACAGCAGAATAATGACCACTTTTATCATCCTTCTACTCCTCTTCGTCTCCCCAGGTGTCTGTACTAGAGCAGATACAACTTATATACCCTGTATAAATAATCCCATATACCGGCGCGTTCTACAGACCGAACCGTCAGCATGGCAACACTGCCAAGCTCCTGCCCATTCAGCGTATATCTGATTCTGCCCGCTTCTTCTCCCTGTTCAAAAGGTGCAGACAGATCATCCCTGTATTCGTATGTCTTTATGATCTGACTAAAATCTGCTCCCGATGTATCCAGATAACGAAATTCACCTTCCGGGACTACGGCAACCTGTGTCTCTTTTCCACCTGCAACCTTGACAGTTTCCAGCGGTTCCCTGTTCTCATCCACATATAATCTGGTCATGGCAAACCCATATTCCAACAGGCTTTTCGCCTCTGCAAAACGTACTTTAAAATCAGGTGCTCCCATCACAACCGCGATCATATCTATTCCATCCTTGTTCGCCGTTGCACTGAAACAGTATTTGGCAGTACTGGTCGAACCAGTCTTCAATCCCGTTGCCCAGGGATACTGTTTTAACAGTTTATTGGTACTGGATAAGGTAAAAGGCTTGCTTCCCTGTCTGGTCACATGGGTAATATCTTCCATCCATATCTTCGTATATTCATATATCGCAGGGTATCTGCTAATCAATTCTCTGGACATAGTTGCCACATCACGGGCTGTTGTATGATGTCCACTATCTGATGTCAGACCGCAGCAATCCAGAAAATGTGTATTATCCATTCCTAACTGTGCAGCTTTCTCATTCATCATATTCACAAATCCGCCCTCACTGCCTGCGATATATTCAGCCATGGCTACAGAAGCATCATTGCCGCTGGCTACTGTAATACACTTGATCAATGTATCAACTGTCTGTATCTCTCCTTCTTCCAGAAAGACCTGTGATCCTCCCATCGACTTGGCGTGGGCGCTCGTCACCACTTCATCCTCCAGCTTGATCTTGCCCTTTTCCAGATTTTCAAAAATCAGTAATAAGGTCATAATCTTCGTGATGCTGGCTGGACTTCTGACTTCGTCCGGATTTTTTTCAAATAAAACAGTCCCCGTAGATGCCTCCATCAAGATTGCACTTGGGGATGTAAGCTCTATCTGTGCACATACTTCCATCCTGCAGATTGGCATCATCAATACTTCTATCCATATGAGCACAGCACTTAATATTCTTATCCACGTTTTCTTCGTTTTATTCATAGAATCGCCTCTTACATCTCTTAAAAACAATCTATGAATCGAAAAATCTTTTTATACTCTTATTTTCTACTTTCTATGTATTCTGAAATATATCTTCTGCACTTTCCACTGATTCCTGTTGCCACTGCAAAATGATATCCAAAATCAAACAGTGCCATGACAAATACCAGTCCAATGGTTCTGATTCCCCAGGCAACTGGATATCTGTCAATCAACTTCATAATCTTGTCAAACAAAAATGTAATAATAATGACTGCATAGAAGCCCCAGGCAATTGTACTCTCCAAACATACAATACCCTGATAATTACACGGTTTGTCATGATAGTCCCACCATACTTCTCCAAACAGACGAAGCATAAGCTTGGCTACCAGATATTCAAACACCGTTGCCAGGACAGCTCCGACAAAATACAGAGCTACCAGATTATTAGCAAACGGATGCAGAACCAGATATCCAACCACAGCTCCCACTCCATAAATTGGACAAAATGGACCTGTCATAAATCCTCGGTTAGTCAGTTTATGATTGCAGAATGACATATATATGGATTCTACCATCCAGCCTAACACGCTAAACAAAAAGAAACACGCCGTCAAATGATAAAAATCATATCCGGCAAATTCTCTAGTCCACATGATTCACTACTCTCCCTCATCTACCTTAGAACGAAAAAATCCCTGGCAGTATTGCCAAGGATTCATTCATGGCAATGAAACCACCTTCAGGTGTTCCATTGTACTTATTAATTATATTTACGTTTTCTAGCTGCTTCAGACTTCTTCTTACGTTTTACGCTTGGCTTCTCGTAATGCTCTCTTTTACGGATTTCCTGCTGAATTCCGGCTTTCGCACAACTTCTCTTGAATCTACGTAAAGCGCTGTCTAAAGTTTCGTTTTCTTTTACGATTACATTTGACATGCTATCACACCTAACCTCCCTCCAGCCCTATTATTGTGTGCCAGACTGTTCGGGTATACTTAATTGCACACCTAAGATTATATCAGATATCTTGAATACGTCAACAGTTTTTTGCATATTTTTTTATTTTTTTGTTCTTTATGCGAAATTACAGCTGATTCTCCAATACTTTAGCTACTTCTGCAATTGCCTGATCTACTCCTGCAGGATTCTTACCGCCTGCCTGAGCCATGTTAGGACGACCGCCACCGCCGCCACCTACAAGAGCCGCAATGCCCTTGATCAGATTGCCTGCATGCGCGCCCTTTGCCATTGCTTCATCTGTAGCCATTGCGATTAAATTCACCTTGCCATCTGCAACAGATGCCAGTACAACTACGCCTTCACCAAGTTTAGCCTTGAGCTGATCGCCCAGATCACGGAGAGCATTCATATCTACACCGTCTACCTTGGCAGCCAGAAGCTTCACACCCTTGATTTCAACAGTCTTGTCCATAACGTCTCCAAGGGCTTCCTTAGCAGCCTTGCTCTTGAGAGATTCATTCTCACTCTGCAATGCTTTCATTTCAGCCATCAGATGTTCCAGACGCTCTGTCAGTCCAGCCGGAGTTGTCTTTACAATCTTAGCACTCTTATCAATAGTTTCTTCTAATTCTTTATAATAACGTAATACGCCATTACCTGTTAATGCTTCAATTCTTCTGACACCGGCAGCAACACCACTCTCAGAAAGAATCTTAAATGCCATAATAGCACCTGTATTTGGTACATGTGTACCACCACAAAGTTCGGTTGAGTAATCACCCATCTTGACAACGCGGACTACATCACCGTATTTCTCACCGAACAATGCCATTGCGCCAGTCTTCTTGGCTTCTTCTAATGACAGGTTTTCTGTTACAACAGGAAGATTATTAGCAATCTGCTCTACTACCTGCTGTTCAACCTTGGCAATCTCTTCCTGGGTCATAGCCTGGAAATGAGTAAAGTCAAATCTTAATCTGTCTTCATTTACAAAAGAACCTGCCTGTTCTACATGAGAACCGAGAACATTTCTCAATGCCTTCTGTAATAAGTGTGTTGCACTGTGGTTCTTACATGTATCTGCTCTCTTTGCAGCATCTACACTCAGAGTAACAGTGTCGCCTACTTTGATCATACCCTTTGTAACAACACCGACATGTCCAATCTTGCCACCAAGAAGCTTGATTGTATCTTTTACCCGGAATTCAGCATCTGGAAGTGTAATCACACCTGTATCTGCTTCCTGTCCACCCATTGTCGCATAGAAAGGAGTCTCATCTACAATGATTGTTCCTGTCTGTCCATCAGTCAGTGCGTCTACCAGTTCATCCTCTGTAGTCAGAACTGTTACTTTAGACTGATGGGTTAATCTGTCATAACCTACAAATTTGCTTGTGATACTTGGATCAATGGATTCATATACAGTAACGTCAGCACCCATATAATTGGTTACTTTACGCGCTTTACGCGCAGTCTCTTTCTGCTCTTTCATTGCAGCCTGGAAGCCCTCTTCATCTACTGTGAAGCCTTTTTCTTCCAGAATCTCAATTGTCAGGTCAATAGGGAATCCGTAAGTATCATATAACTTGAAAGCATCTGCTCCTGCAAGTACTTTCCTGCCTTCCTGATTCAGCTTCTCTTCCATATCATTCAGAATAGAAAGTCCCTGATCGATTGTCTTGCTGAATTTATCTTCTTCCTGAATCAGAACGTTGAAGATAAAGTCTTTCTTCTCTTCCAGTTCTGGATAACCATCTTTACACTCATCAATAACTGTCTGTGCGATCTTGGTCAGGAACTTGCCTTCGATTCCAAGCAGTCTTCCATGTCTTGCAACACGGCGGATGAGTCTTCTCAGTACATATCCCCTGCCTTCATTAGATGGAAGGATACCATCAGAGATCATGAATGTTGAAGAACGCATATGGTCTGTGATCAGACGGATAGATACATCTGTCTTCTCATCCTTCTGATATTCTACACCTGCTACTTCACAGATCTTGTCACGGATTGCTTTCATTGTATTAATATCAAATACAGTATCTACATCCTGTACTACAACTGCAAGTCTCTCAAGACCCATGCCTGTATCAATATTCTTCTGTTCCAGTTCTGAATAGTTACCATGTCCATCACCATCGAACTGTGTAAATACATTATTCCATACTTCCATGAAACGGTCGCAGTCACAGCCTACCTTGCAATCAGGCTTACCGCAGCCATACTTGATACCTCTGTCATAATAGATCTCAGAACATGGACCACATGGACCAGCGCCATGCTCCCAGAAGTTATCACATTCTCCAGTCTCAGGATCACGGTAGAATCTGGTAATCTTTTCTGCCGGGACACCAATCTCGTCTGTCCAGATATGGAATGCTTCGTCATCTTCACTGTAAATAGAAGGATATAACCTCTCAGGATCAAGTCCTACTACTTTTGTCAGGAATTCCCAGCTCCATGCCAGAGATTCATGCTTAAAATAATCTCCAAAAGAGAAGTTACCAAGCATTTCAAAGAAAGTAAGATGTCTTGCCGTCTTACCTACATTCTCGATATCACCTGTTCTGACACACTTCTGACAGGTTGTCACTCTACGTCTGGGTGGAATCTCCTGTCCGGTAAAATATGGCTTGAGAGGTGCCATACCTGAATTGATGATCAACAGACTGTTATCATTATGAGGCACTAAAGAGAAGCTCTTCATTGCCAGATGTCCTTTGCTTTCAAAAAATTCGAGAAACATTCTCCTCAAATCGTTTACTCCATAGTTTTCCATGGTTTATCCTCCATCCATATATGTTCGTAATTGCTCTATCTTTCACAAAACTCACACAAATAAAAGTACTGATCCACAGACCAGCACATTTATTATAGTTTAGCTCTTATTCCTTGTCAAATAGAAATATAGGATTTTTCGAGATACATTCGATGAACTTGTTCACCGGCAATGGTTTGGAAAAATAATATCCCTGGAGATAATCGCACCCAAGCTGTGTCAGCTTCTGTGCCATCTCCCGTGACTCCACTCCTTCTACCACGATCTCCATGTTCATTTCTTTAATCATATTAATGCTCGCACATAATGCAATCATTGCACGTTCATTTTCAAAAGAAGACCACAGAATACGTTATAACAGATTGCAAAAATATAATACAGCCATATCTGCTGTCCACGGACATAATTGCCCTGTACATTTGTCAGGAAAAGCCAATGAAACTGTATACAGCATTTATATGCGTATAATTATGCTTTGTCTGTATATTATGTTTACTTGCATTGGATATATTATCGAATATCAAAAAAGCACCTCCTTTATCAGCCTGTTATACTGATAAAAGAAGTGCTTTGATTACTTATATGTTTTAGAATGTAAACTTATCTGCAAAATATGCATCCAGTTCATCAATAGGTATTCTTACCTGTTCCATTGAATCACGGAAACGAATGGTTACTGCATGATCTTCCTCTGAATCAAAGTCATAAGTAATGCAGAATGGTGTACCAATCTCATCCTGACGACGATATCTCTTACCGATATTTCCTCTGTCATCAAATTCACAGTTATATTTCTTGGACAGCTGTGCATAGATCTTCTCAGCGCCCTCGTTAAGCTTCTTGCTTAATGGAAGAATACCGATCTTAACAGGAGCAAGTGCCGGATGGAAATGTAATACGGTTCTTACATCACCCTCTCCAATCTCTTCCTCATCATATGCTGCGCAAAGGAATGCCAGTACAACACGGTCTGCACCTAATGAAGGCTCGATAACATAAGGAACATATTTCTCTTTCTTCTCATCATCAAAGTAAGACATATCCTGTCCTGATGTATTCTGATGCTGTGTCAGGTCGTAATCAGTTCTGTCTGCGATTCCCCATAACTCGCCCCAGCCAAATGGGAAGAGGAATTCAATATCAGTGGTTCCCTTGGAATAGAAGCATAACTCTTCAGGTGAATGATCGCGCAGACGCATCTCATCTTCTTTGATACCAAGACTTAACAGCCAGTCGCGGCAGAATGCTCTCCAGTACTGGAACCATTCAAGGTCAGTGCCAGGCTCGCAGAAGAATTCAAGTTCCATCTGTTCGAACTCTCTGGTACGGAAAGTAAAGTTACCAGGTGTAATTTCGTTTCTGAAAGACTTACCGATCTGACCAATACCAAATGGAATCTTCTTTCTGGAAGTTCTCTGCACATTCTTAAAGTTTACGAAAATACCCTGTGCAGTCTCCGGTCTTAAATATACAGTATTCTTGGCATCCTCTGTAACACCCTGGAAAGTCTTGAACATCAGGTTGAACTGACGAATATCTGTAAAGTTGTGTTTTCCACAGCTTGGGCATGGAATCTGATTCTCTTCGATGAACTGCATCATCTTTTCCTGACTCCATGCATCTACAGACTCTCTCAGAGTGATGCCCTTTTCCTCACAATAATCCTCAATCAGCTTATCTGCACGGAAACGCTCATGACATTCCTTACAATCCATAAGAGGATCAGAGAAACCACCCAGATGTCCGGAAGCTACCCATGTCTGAGGATTCATCAGAATAGCACAGTCAACACCTACATTATAAGGGTTCTCCATGACGAATTTCTGCCACCATGCTCTCTTTACATTGTTCTTCAGCTCTACACCAAGGTTACCATAGTCCCAAGTGTTCGCAAGTCCACCGTAGATCTCTGAGCCAGGATATACAAATCCTCTCGCTTTTGCCAAAGCAACAATTTTGTCCATTGTCTTTTCCATTATTCTTTCCTCACCTTATCGTTATTTATTTGAATACAACAACGCTAACACCCTGCGTTTGTTCTATATCTGCCGTTTTTTTGGAAACAACGCTTATATTGTCCCCCACATATAATATATCTCCATAACATTCCAGTCTAAGACCATTCTCCATTGAATCAGGTATTTCCATAAGTACTATGTGGTGTTCACCCATCTCCAGCAATTCCTGCTTGCCAATTCTGTCTGTCTCATCTCCGGCACTGGCCAATGACAGGTTCAGATCATAACCTGCTGCATATGCCTCCTGAACTGTTCCAACAAACAGCAATTCACTGTTATATCCCATATAAGTAGCAGCACTGTCATACTTCATGTTGACTTTGACCTTGTCATCCGTTACTTCACTGCGTGTTAATGTGATCTCTGCTGTGGGATTCTGTGTGCAATACTGCTCTATCGAATCTCCAATCATGGTATTGAGGCCTTCCAAATCATAATATTCCTTATCAAAGCTTTCTACAATGGTATTCTCCACGCTGCCATTTTTTGCAAGTGTCAGGGAATTCATGTCAGTCTCCCCGGCGTCTGTACCGGAACCGCATGCTGTCAGGCACAGCATCAGCACTGCCAGCATTCCTGCCGTGTTAAATTTCTTCATAATCTCCTCCACAACAAATCCCTAATAGATTCTGCGTCCTATTATAACCAACTTATTCAAGATTTTCAAGTATTTCAAGACTTTTAAAATCTCTGTCAAAGGTCTGTCTGCATAATCGCCTGTTGAATTCTCTCAACTGCTCCAATACTTCTTCATTTACCAGAAAACGATACAGCTTCTCCACCGGTGTCTTCATTATGTAGTCTATCGTATATCGCGTGGATTCCAGCAGATCCTCCGTAATCAGGCGAACATCAAATTCTCCATTGATCATAATGGATTTGAGTTCAAATATGCATCTTGTCAGTTTGTGTGGAATTGACTGATTGCTCAATGCTCTCAATGACTGATAAATCAGCTTGAGCAGTTCTATCTCATCATTATTCTCTCTGGAATAATAATCGCATATTTCCAGAAAATACATCCCATAATATGCCCCGATAAAATCCTGTCTGAGTTCTTCAAAATAATTGGATATGTCAGCCTCTGCCATTGTGTAGGGATTTCTGCCGGCATATAATCGAAATTGCCCAAAAGAGAAAGGGTTACTGGGTGCCATCAGGCGGTTTCCCGCCTTTCTGGCAGCTCTGGCAAATGCGGATATCTTACCTTTTTCCCTGGTAAGTATTACAACACGTCTATCATATTCTCCGATTGGTTCTGTTTTGATCACAATTCCCGTTACCGTGATATAATCCTGCATTTCTGCATTCACCTGCATTTCCCGTCTTATTCTTAGTGGCAGGATACCCCTTATATGTCAGATAATCGCTTATCTGTCCCGTTCTTGCAAAGCGGTTCCATCCATTCTCGTACATTGTATTTCCTCCCGTATCTCATTCCCTATACGGTTAGGATTTACTTAATGCATAGATTCTATTCGGTCTCTTTGGGATCGTAGCCAAAATTCTTAATCAGATAATCACTGTCTCTCCAGTCCTTCTTTACCTTTACCCACAATTGAAGATTCACATGCTGTTCCAGCAGATCTTCAATTTCAGGTCTTGCCAGTGAACCGATCTTTTTAAGCATGGCGCCACCTTTTCCTATGATAATGCCCTTATGGGAATCCTTCTCACAGATAATAGTCGCATCTATATCCACGATCTTCTTGCTGAACTTCATGGATTCGATTGTGACTGCCACTCCATGAGGAATTTCTTCATCAATGCTTCTGAGAACCTTCTCACGGATCAGCTCTGCTACAATCTGTCTCATTGGCTGATCTGTAATCGTATCTTCATCATAAAAAGCCGGTCCGTAAGGCAAGTATTTCATAATAAGCTTAATGAGCGTATCCGTATTGTCGTCCTTTAATGCTGACACCGGTACAATTTCTGCAAAATCCATCAGTTTGCGGTATGCATCAATGTATACAAGAAGCTGTTCTCTTTTTACTGTATCAATCTTATTGACAACCAGAATCACAGGTACTTTTACTTTACTCAGCTGCTCTACAATATGCTGTTCTCCAGCCCCAATATAATCTGTAGGTTCAACAAGCCATAATACAACATCTACTTCCTTGAGACTATGCTCTGCCACATTGACCATATAATCGCCCAGCTTGTTCTTCGCCTTATGAATACCTGGTGTATCCACGAAAACAATCTGTCCTTCGTCTGAAGTATATACAGTCTGAATCTTATTTCTTGTTGTCTGTGGTTTCTTGGATGTAATAGCTATTTTCTGCCCAATCAGGCAATTCATCAATGTTGACTTACCTACATTAGGTCTTCCTATCAAAGCTGCAAAACCTGATTTATACTGCTTATTTTCCTGCATCTTTTTTTCCTTCCTGTATGTTCTGTATCTGCTGTACTTGCTGCATCTGTTGTTTCTTTCTTTTTTCCTGTACTCTCTGGCTGTGCTTCTGTTCCATGCGGATAATGAATCTGACAATCAAAGCCAGAATGCCAACCATCGCAAGGAATACCACAATAGATGGGATATGTATAATGAACTGAATAAAGAAGTTCTTAATACCGTTTCCTACACTGTAGAGATTCTCCCTAAATCCCGTGCTGATCCTCTCCCAGGTGCCCTTCTGTTCCTGCGGTGTATATCTGACAACCTCATTAATATCCAGATATACTGTACTGTAATCAATCTGGTTATCGTACGTGCGAAGCTGTGATTCCTTGCTGTCAAGTTCATACTGCACTTCTGTCAGCCTGCTCTCAATCGTCAATATATCATCCAGACTTTCAGCAGTCTCCAGAAGCTCCAACAGACGCTGCTGCTCTGTCTCCAGCATCTTTTTACGGCTTTCCACATCTACATAATCCAGGGTCACATCTTCTACATTTTCCTGCCGGTATGTGATATTAGACACACCCTCGACCATTTCAAGGAAAGTATTCAGTTTTTCTTTAGGAATGCGGATTGTCATACTTCCATAACGATTGCTGCTATTTCCCTGCGTGCTGAAATACTCTGTATAGCCGCCAAGCTCCGCAATTTTCTTATCCAGTGTATTCAGAAGTCCATCATAATCCTCTGTCTCTACTGTCATGTTCACAGTCTTAATCAGTTTGCGATTGGTCTCCTGTATGGCGGTACTTGCCAAACTATCTGCCGAAGCATCCTCTTCTACAGCACTTTCTGAATAGAAATCACTGCCACCACCTGTATATGCCTGCGTATTGGACACTGCTCTGGATGTATCACTATAACTGGATGCAGAACCACATCCTGCCAACATAACTGCCGCTGACAGCAATGCTGCTGCCAGTTTCCATCTAGTCACATTTTGTCTCTTTTTCAAAGAATCCCTCCTCTTTTTCTTTTAATGAAACAAATTCTCAATCGTACCAAACATTTCTTTATTCTCTTCTATTGTCTGACCATTTCCTACTACACATACAGCATTTTCCTTCATGATGGCATCCATATAATCTGCCAGGGCACGAATATCTTCCTGTGTACATCCAAGAAGCTCATCTCTCTCCTTCTGAAGGTCAGCATAATCCATATGAGACAGGTAAGCACTCAGGGATCTGCTGCCTTTTGTTGCAGGTGTCATAGGTATATCCCAGTCACTGATTGCTCCTATGATGTACTTGGTCATTGTTCTCTCATCTGCTGCAAAGCTTCTCAGATAATCTCCGGCTTTCTCATATACTTCCATTGTCTTCTTCAGGTTAGGATCACGATAGGATACGAAATAGCTCTCTCCCGTCTTGGCAAAGCTGCACATACATCCATAAGAGCCACCCTTAACACGGACGTTAATCCACAGATAATCATAGCCCATGATCACTTTCAGAACACGGAGTGCACCTGTGTAAGGATAATCATAACCATTTTCCTTATAGCTTCCCGCTCTTGCTACATACTGAATCTGCGCTGAGGTTGCAAAGCCTTCATTTAATTTATTCAGTATTATCTGAAGCTTCTCCTTTGGAACCTGTGTTGTATACAAAGAAGCTTTTAATCCGGGAATCAGCTTGGCAAATGTCTCATATCCTTCCTCTTCTGCTGTATAGTCCATCAGCATCAGATTCTCCGGGCGGAAAATGCATTGCGCCAGCTGTTTAAGCTTGTCTGCCAGTTCATCTTTATACGAATCATACTCTGCTTCCAGCTTCTCAAGAAGTCTATAGCAGGGCATACCACTTACCAGCTCCATAATTGCCGCTGTCTCGCTGAAATAAGACAATGCACGTATTGCAGCCAGAGAATGTCCTGAAGACGTCATGCTTCCCTGCATTCTGGATTTCAATTCGGCAATGATCTCGTAGATTCTGTCCTGGTCATCCATTCTGGAGGTTGTCATAATCTCCTGTAATAATGCAAATGTCTTGGCAAGCTCTCCATACATTGCCTTCGTCTTTACTTCAAAGGTAAGGCTGTATTCATCCAGTTTCTTTGAATTCGTATAAGTATTCACAGTAGATGAGATACCGCCTGTATGAATGTTGATTTCATTATAAAGCTCACCATAGCTGTAATTCTGTGTATCCACATAGCCAAGAACATTTTTGAGGATACCCATATAGGCGAATAACTCCTGTGGAATATTGGATACATCAAAGACAAGCTTCACATAGCCAATTCCATTGGTCTGAAGCTGATGGAACAGTACCTTGGTATCTCCTGCCACTCTCTCTTCATTGACAAAGCCTTCTGCTTCTTTCTTCATATCTGCCCTGGTCAGCATGGGAATCTTAGACAATGCTTCTGGTGAATCCTCTGCATCCTGATAATCGTGGAGCGCATGTGTCTCTTCAACAATCTTTAAAATCTCCTCCTGACTCAAAGCTGCCTTATAAGCCTGTAACTTATCAGCCAGCGCCTTATCATTGGCAGCTGTCAATCCTTCTTTAGGCGATACCATCAGAATAGATTTGTGCTGGTTGTGAAGCAGATATTTATCAATCAGTTCTTCATAATAATTGGTATTGATCTTCTCACGTAATGTCTTAAAAATGTCATTGGCTTCGATCATGTCAAATGCCATCTTGTCATCATAAAGCCAAGAGTCAAACATCTGCAGACCGTACATCAATCCCTTGGGATAAGAACCAAAATCCGCTTCTCTGTACTTGAATTCATAATAGTTCAATGCAGCCAGCAATGCCTTTTTATCCAGACCTTCTTTCACGATACGAGCCAGTTCTTCTTCAATTGTCTGTACGAATTCATCCTTCTGGGAATCATTGGCATTCTTTGCCACAATTGAGAAATATGGCTGATATACACCATTCTCATATACGCTGTATACCTCTGTTCCTATATTCTTATGGATCAATGCCAGTTTCAGCGGTGCTCCCGATGAAGAACACAATGCATAATCAATCAGCTGCATCGCATAATATAATTCTTTATCCAGGCTGGTTCCTACTACAGTATTGTATGATAAATATGTGTTATCTTCTAAGGACTCACCCTCCATGACAGGATAATCCTTCTGAATAAATACAGGCTGCGCAAAAGGCTTCTGTAACTGTACCGCAGAATCAATCTGTAAACTGTCAAATTTACTCAGATATTCCTCATCCATCCATCTTAATTTCTCTGCCATATCCATATCACCATACAGGTAAATATAGCTGTTGGAAGGATGATAATATCTACGATGGAAGTCCAGAAATGCCTCATAGGTAAGCTCCGGGATTACCTTAGGATCTCCACCTGATTCCACTCCATATGCCGTATCCGGGTATAAGGAATTCAATACTTCTCTATCATGGACATCGTCTGGTGAAGAGAAAGCTCCCTTCATTTCATTATAAACGACACCATTGATCGTTAATTCATCCTCAGGACTCTCCATTTCATAGTGCCAGCCCTCCTGACGAAATATCTTCTCTTCCTTATATATATTAGGATAAAAGACAGCATCCATATATACATGGCACAGATTCTGAAAATCCTTGTCATTGCAGCTTGCTACAGGATATACTGTCTTATCAGAATATGTCATTGCATTCAGAAATGTATTCAGAGATCCCTTTACCAGTTCTACAAATGGGTCCTTGACCGGGAATTCCTTAGAACCGCACAATACAGTATGTTCAATAATGTGTGGAACACCTGTGGAATCTGTAGGTGGCGTTCTGAATCCAATACAGAATACCTTGTTATCATCATCATTTTCAAGCAGGGCGATTCTTGCTCCTGTCTTCTTATGTCTGAGCAGATAACTCATGGAATGGATATCCCTGATTTCTCTCTTCTCAATTATTTCATATGCTGTTACGTCTTCAATTCTAGCGTTTTTCATTCTACTACCGTGCCTTTCCATTAGATACTGATTGCCATTAATGCCAGCTTGGAGATGGAAACATCTTCTATCTGAGCTTTTCCTTCCATCACAAGGCTGGCATACTGCTTTTGAAATTCATCAAAAGAACAGACCTTGTGAATCCACTTTTTCTTAATCTTTCCACTCAAGCTTTTCTTATCCACACTGTAGAAAAATCTTATCTGCATCTTCAGCTGTTGAAAGATTCTATAGGAAAAAGCATCCTTGTGTACCGTCATGATATGATCTGTAAGCTTCACATCAACCGTTGTATCCTTCGACACATATGCACTGATAATCGCTTTGAATTTGAAAGGTACATCCTCTTTGTCCAGTATTTCCTGATAGGTCAGCTCTTTACCAAAATATACATGGCCCGTATCCTGGATCACGTATTTAAAATCATCATTATTTTCCATTATAATTCTGCATCCTCTTCAATGTATTCCATATGATTTGCAGAAAGCTTAATTGCATCCCGGATCTCTTCTTCATCCATCTGCATCTCCTGCGCTAATTCTGCAACTGTAACTTTACGCATGAGTTCTTCTGCCATTTCCTTTGATTTATCATTGACCAGATTTACCTTGTCCAGTACCTTCTCACCTGTCTGATGGCTGTCTGTATCGTCACTGATGTATTCCTCCATGGCATCCATGATCATTTTAGCCAGAAAACCATCAATCTCTTCGATTGACTCCACACAGTCCAGCATCGTTACACCCATGGAAAGCGCCACATTACCTTCTCCGATCAGATCCTCCACCAGAGCACCCTGTCCAGCATAAAGCTTGGCAATCTCTACCACCTGCGGAAGGAAAATCTCTATCAGCTTATTGCAGGCAGAATTGTCCTGTGCCAATGCAGACATCATAACCGCACGCTTCTCTCCATCCGATACCTCTGGCAGATCCTTCAGTTCTTCCAGATACATATTCAGATAATTCGTATCTTCACTGGACAGATTCGCATTCTGTTCCGCCGGTGTATCAATTCCTATATGATTCTTATTCAGATATTCGTGAATCAAGCCCATCTGTTCTTCTGTCAATGAAAGGGATTCAAATGCCTCACTGATCTGCTCACTGGTAAGCATGTTCTCCTGTAATCTGGCTGTGTCCTTTAACTGTTGAAGAGTCTGAGCAAACTCTAACTGATTCATTTCCATATTTTCTATAACCAAACCTTTCTTTACCAATTATTGTACATGAGTATGTGTGAACAGATGATCCTGACAATACTCATAATTACCATTGCACTTTGAACAGAAGCGAAATTCCAGATCAGGATATTCCTCGCTTGTTCTTCCGCAGATGGCGCATTTGTGCTTTGCTACAGACATAGGCTTGGCTTTCTTGACTTCCTTACGATAATCGTGGCGCCTCTTCACCTGTCTTGGGGATATTCGCATACCGATACCAGTTCTCGTAATCAGCATAAAAATGATAAAGTAAAGCAATGGTCCCAATACAATAATACGATCTACAATCCAGGATGCTGAAATAGCTTCTACTAACATCAGTACGCCATATGCAATTCCCATCCACTTCATTTTAATAGGAAGAATGAACATCAGATATACGGTAGATTCAGGGAATGTAGCCGCAAATGCGAAGAAAATACTCATACTGATATAATACATACTGAATTCCTGCGCAATCACTGCAAAATATGTCTCACTGGCTACTTTGATCACGGTTGTTCCTGCAAGTAATGCTGCATCCTTCATCAGATAACTGATACCCATTATGATAAAACCCTCTATTACAGTAAATATCATTCCAAGGAACAGATATGCATTATAATAGAAGGTTCCCCATGCACGCTCCAGTGATGACCCGATAGAATAATAGAAAAACAGCATAATCAAAGTAAAGATATTGATGCTGCCCCCATCGCCCGGTATCAGAATCCATGTAAATAATCTCCAGATCTGCCCATGAAGAATCTTATATGGGTCCAGCGTCAGATAATTCAACATTGCCGGATTGATCGCATAGAGCAGATATCCGCATCCAAAACATAAAATCAGATACAGCGAAAGATTAGGAATCGCATATCTGCCAAACTTTTTTTCCATTTTGTCCCAAAAATTCATATAACACCTCTAAAATTATTTTAAATGAATAGATTTATTGTATCATTCAGTATAAAAAAAGTAAACCAATCCAACAGTTACTATCTGCGAAATTATTATTTTTTAATAAATTTCTTCATATAATTTTAAAATTTGTTTGGTTGCCTTTTTACCACCACTGTCGTATAATAGCAAATGTATGCGAAAAAATGGTTATTATGTATATTATTAGTAAGGATTGGTTATACATGAACAAAGAATTTTACACATTGGGAATCGATATCGGTTCCACTACAGTTAAAATTGCAATCTTGGATACAGAACATACTATATTGTTCTCCGATTATAAGAGACACTATGCCAATATCCGCGAGACTCTCTCCTCTCTGCTTGAGGACGCTTTCTCCAGGCTTGGCAATCTGGAACTTCATCCAATGATTACAGGTTCCGGTGGTCTGACTCTTGCCAATCATCTGGGTGTTCCATTCGTACAGGAAGTAATTGCCGTATCAACTTCTCTGCAGGAATTAGCACCCAAGACAGATGTTGCCATTGAATTAGGCGGTGAAGATGCCAAGATCATTTATTTTGAAAATGGCAACGTAGAACAGAGAATGAATGGTATCTGTGCCGGTGGTACAGGTTCTTTTATCGACCAGATGGCTTCTCTTTTACAGACAGATGCATCCGGTCTGAACGAATATGCCAAGAATTATCATTCTTTATATACTATTGCCGCAAGATGCGGTGTATTTGCCAAGACAGACATTCAGCCCCTGATCAATGAAGGCGCTACCAAGGAAGATCTGTCTGCTTCTATCTTCCAGGCTGTTGTCAACCAGACAATCAGTGGTCTTGCCTGCGGTAAACCTATCAGAGGACATGTTGCATTCCTGGGTGGTCCTCTTCACTTCCTTTCAGAGTTAAAGGCAGCCTTTATCAGAACCTTAAAGCTGGATGACGAACATATTATTGATACGGACAATTCTCACCTGTTCGCTGCCATCGGTTCTGCCCTGAATGCCAAAGACGAAGTATCTTTTACCATGCAGGAGATGGTGGATAAGCTCTCTTCCAATATTAAAATGGAATTTGAAGTAGCACGTATGGATCCTCTCTTTGCCAGTGAAGCAGAATATGAGGAATTCCAGGACAGACACAACAGACATCATGTAAAAGCGGAGGATATCCGCAATTACCATGGAAAATGCTATCTGGGTATTGATGCCGGATCTACTACTACCAAAGTAGCTCTGGTAGATGAAGATGGTACTCTGCTGTATTCTTTCTACAGTAATAATAACGGCAGCCCACTCAAAACTGCAATCCGCTCTATTCAGGAGATCTACTCTCTGCTCCCTGATGATGCGACAATCGTACGCTCCTGCTCCACAGGTTACGGTGAGGCTCTGATCAAAGCTGCCTTCATGCTGGATGACGGCGAGGTAGAGACTGTAGCTCATTACTACGCTGCTGCGTTCTTTGATCCTGAAGTAGACTGCATCCTTGATATCGGCGGTCAGGATATGAAATGTATCAAGATCAAGAATCAGACTGTAGACTCTGTACAGTTAAATGAAGCCTGTTCATCAGGCTGTGGTTCTTTCATTGAGACATTTGCCAAGTCTCTGAATTACAGCGTACAGGATTTTGCAAAAGCAGCTCTTTTTGCAAAGCATCCTATTGATCTTGGAACACGTTGTACTGTATTTATGAATTCCAAGGTAAAGCAGGCACAGAAGGAAGGTGCAGAGGTATCTGATATCTCCGCTGGTCTTGCTTATTCTGTTATAAAGAATGCCCTTTTCAAAGTTATCAAGGTATCTGATGCTTCTGAATTGGGTCGTAATATCGTTGTTCAGGGTGGTACATTCTATAATGATGCTGTCCTTAGAAGCTTTGAAAAGATCGCAGGATGCGAAGCTATCCGTCCTGATATCGCAGGTATCATGGGCGCGTTTGGTGCAGCCCTTATTGCAAGGGAACATTACCAGAATGGTGAAAATGAGCAGTCAACCATGTTGACTATCGACCAGATCAATGAACTGACATTCTCTACCTCACTGGTAAAATGTCAGGGCTGTACGAATTCCTGCCGTCTCACTATTAACAAATTCTCTGATGGAAGACGTTTCACATCAGGTAATCGTTGCGAACGTGGATTAGGCAAGGCTAAGAGCGATAATGGTGTTCCTAACTTATTTGCTTACAAATTACAGAGACTGTTCTCTTACGAACCTTTATCAGATGCAGAAGCTGCCAGAGGTCGTGTTGGTATTCCCCGCGTTCTGAATATGTATGAGAACTATCCATTCTGGTATACATTCTTTACGAAGCTGCATTATCAGGTGGTATTATCTCCTGTATCTAACAGAAAGATATATGAAATGGGTATCGAATCCATTCCAAGTGAATCTGAGTGTTACCCTGCAAAATTAGCACATGGTCATATTGAATGGCTCATAGGACAGCATGTAGATTTCATCTTCTATCCTGCTCTGTTCTATGAAAGAAATGAATTCCAGGATGCAAACAATCATTATAACTGTCCTATCGTTACTTCCTACTCTGAGAATATCAAGAACAATGTAGAAACGATTGGACGTGGTGAAGTCGTATTCAAGAATCCGTTTATGTCATTCACAAGCCCGGAACTGATTGCACAGTCACTGATAAAAGAGTTCCCGAATATTGATGCTTCCGAGATTACAGACGCAGTAAATGCAGGCTGGAAGGAACTGGAAGCCGTTCGTCAGGACATGTATCATAAAGGCGAAGAAGTCATCCAATACATCGAGAAGAATCACAGCCGCGCAATCGTCCTGGCCGGCCGTCCTTATCATATTGACCCTGAGATTAACCACGGTATTCCTGAGCTGATTACCTCATATGGTATCGCTGTGTTGACAGAAGATTCTGTCTCCCACCTGGCTAAACCGGAACGTCCACTTATTGTTTCCGACCAGTGGATGTATCATTCAAGATTATATGCTGCTGCAAGCTTTGTAAAGACTCGTGACGATATCGACCTGATCCAGCTCAATTCCTTCGGATGTGGTCTGGACGCCGTTACAACCGATCAGGTAAATGATATTCTGTCCGGTTCAGGCAAGATCTATACCTGCTTAAAGATTGATGAAGTCAACAATCTGGGTGCTGCACGTATCAGAATCCGCTCTCTACTCTCCGCTATCCGTGTAAGAGAACAGCGTCATCAGACACGTACCATCCACTCCAGTCAGATGCACAGAGTTCTGTTTACCAAAGAAATGAGAAAGAACTATACCATTCTGTGTCCGCAGATGTCACCTATCCATTTTGACCTTCTGGAGCCTACCTTCAGAAGATGCGGTTACAATCTGGTTGTATTAAATAATGACAATAAACACAGTGTTGACATGGGATTAAAATATGTAAATAATGACGCATGTTATCCTTCCCTGTTGGTCGTTGGTCAGATTATGGATGCTGTTTTATCCGGTCAATATGATACGGATCATCTGGCAGTCGTAATGTCTCAGACCGGTGGCGGTTGTCGTGCAACAAACTATATTGGATTCATCCGCCGTGCACTTGCCAAGGCAGGCTACAGCCATATTCCTGTTATCTCCATTAACTTATCCAAGCTGGAGAGCAATCCCGGATTCAAGCTTACACCTATGCTGCTGCTTCGTGCAGTATATGCGGTTACTTTTGGTGATATTTTCATGAGATGTGTATACAGAATGCGTCCATACGAAGCTGTTCCTGGCTCTGTCAATGAAGTTCACCAGAAATGGATCAAGAAATGCTGTGAATTCCTCGGTCGTAAATATATGCCATTCTCTACATTCAAGAAAATGTGTGTAGAAATGATAGAAGAATTCGATGCAATTCCTACTCTCGATATCAAAAAGCCTCGTGTTGGTGTTGTTGGAGAAATTCTTGTTAAATTCTCTCCTACTGCCAATAATCACCTGGTAGAGTTGCTGGAAGCTGAAGGTGCGGAAGCTGTTGTTCCTGATCTTATGGACTTCATGTTCTACTGCTTCTATAATCAGTTATATAAAGCAGACAATCTGGGAACAAGCAAAAAAAGTGCGAAGATCAGTAAAATGGGCATCAAAATCATTGAGCGCCTACGTAAACCTGCTGCTGAAGCTTTTGCAAAGAGCAAGCACTTTATTCCACCTGCTGATATTGAAGAAACAGCCAGAAATGCTTCTGAGATCGTATCCATCGGTAATCAGACTGGTGAAGGCTGGTTCCTGACAGGTGAAATGTTAGAGCTGCTTCACACAGACACACCTAATATCGTATGTACACAGCCATTTGGCTGTCTGCCTAATCACGTAGTTGGTAAGGGTGTTATCAAAGAACTGCGTAAGCGTCATCCTGAAGCTAATATCGTAGCAATTGACTATGACCCTGGCGCTTCTGAAGTAAATCAGCTGAATCGTATTAAGCTGATGCTCTCTACTGCTCAGAAGAATCTGTTAAAAAAAGAAAATACAGATGTCGATAGTTCAGCAAAGAAAGACAGTGAAATATCTGCTTAAACAAAAAACTCATTCTTCATAATTTATGAAGAATGAGTTTTATTTATATTCCCATCTTTTATTAATTTGATTTATGCTCATTTTTGTAAGAGTTTTTCCAAGCCTTGAATTTACGCTTTGCAATATTGTATTTCTTATCTTCTACAGACAAAACGCGAACTTCTTTAGCTGCTAATCTTTTTCCCAATTCTTTTACAACACATTCTCCGACCTTATCACGATCAATGTTGCTCTCTTCTACTGTAAATGTAATCACTGCCTTATTCAAGGACTCTTCTTCACATTTCGTATTAGATCTGCACTTTACAACGATTTCACCAGTTCCCCAACCAGTTGCCTCATACGTAATCGTTCCCAATGTCATTAATCGATCAATGGTACTCTCTTCCACCGTAACTCCTTTCATTTAATGCCTCCAATCCTACTTTACATAATATGTTGCAATTTTATTACAATTAAAACTATAGCATATAATTAATAGTTTTTGCAAGGGTTATTTCCCTAATAATATGAAAAAGTCTGCCAAATAGCAGACTTTTTCTGAGGAGTAGTTATGAAAAATTTATTTAGTCATATAATGACTGATCCAAATATTGGTTATTGCCTATTTTGTTTGAAAACTTCCAGCTTCCTTCGGTAATACAATATACCGGCTATCGATTCTCTTATTTAAAATATTCTGTATAATATCTCTTCTGGTAATGATTCCTATATAACAGTTTCTGTCATCGACCATAGGTACAAAATTCTGTGACAATGCTCTCTCTATTAAAGTACTCATTCCTTCTTCATCGGTTACAGCCAGATTCCAATCTGTTTTTAATATGTCTTTTACCTGTCTGGAATCCAATGTTGCAATTCCATTGTCCATCATATTCCACAGGAAATCTCCCTCTTTTACGGTTCCTACATATCTGCCTTCCGCATCTACTACGGGAACTGCGCTATAACCGCTTTCATGCATAATATGAAGTCCATCTCTTAAACTGTCTGTATCGTGTAAATATGTAGTGCTGCATTTTGGCTTCAGCATTGCCATAACATTCATTGCACATCCTCCTAATCACCTTGTGTTGTCCTTATAGTAGTTATATACCATATTCTCCATTACTTTTTCATTGTATAACATATTAACAATAGAATCGACTTTTTTCAAAAATATTTGTATATTTTTGTATCGTGTTTTCTTTTTCCTCTTATTTCCTTGTCTATGTTTATAATAATAAACGATAAATGTGTCAAAACAATGTACACATTATAAAATAAATATATATTTCTAAAAATTCTATAACCTGCCTTAACCATACAAAAAAGCTTCTGACAGATACATAATCCGCCAGAAGCTTCTCTTACCATAAAATCAATTCATTATTTAATTGTAATATTGCCCTTTGCTGCAGCATATTCTTCACCGATTACGCCGCCTAAAGAATTAGCATAAGAAATCAGGCCTTCTGCATCTACAACACCTGTATCAACGCTCTCAACTTCTGAGAAGCTGTAGTATGTATCACCACCGTCTGCCATGAAGTTGTTTACTGCAATGTGATATGTAGCCTTAGGATCGAAGTCCTTACCACCTACAGACTCAATTGTTACACGGCTGCCTGGATTAGCAGGTGCATAGTAAGTAGAATCAGGATACTGCTCACCCTTTGCATAAGGAACAGATGTGTCAATCGTAAATACAATTCCTGATACCTGTGGGAATGCACCAAGTGCTTCCGGGCAAGCTGAGCAGGATGCCTCCAATGCTTCAAGGAGCTGTTCACCTGTTACTGTTACAATAGAGATTGTGTTGCCAAATGGGAATACTGTATAGAGCTTATCCATAGAGATATCGCCAGCTTCTACAGTTGCTCTGACACCGCCACCATTCTGAATAGCACCATCAATCGTGTAGTCAAGATTATTATCTGCTACGTAAGTCTCTGCTGTATACTTATATGCATCAGCAGCGAAATCACCCAGGTTAGTCTCCTGTGTACGTACACCGGGAGCTCTGCTGCCATCCAGTGTATATAATGTAGTAGCAAACTTACCTGCGTAAGCTTCGTTTACAATATCAGCAAATGTTGCTACATATTCATCCATGGATGGGCAACCGCCAATATTGTACATCTGCTTGGAATCATCTACCAGCTTGGCAGTTGTAGTCTTACCATCATATACAACTACACCTACTGCATTCAGATAGTTACCTGTGCTTACAATCTTGGTTGCGTTTACATCTAATCCTGTATCAATCTTTGTATGGCTGTGTCCATCAACGAACAGATCAATACCATTTACGTTAGATACTACATCTACGGAACGATTGCCTATGCTTTCTTCATCTACACCAAGGTGTCCAACACAGATAATATAGTCACAACCTGCTTCCTTTAATGCATCAACCTGTGCCTGTGCACATGCATAGAGCTCTGCACCTGCAAGAATGTCGATATCTTTTACATTCTTAGGGTTAGCCTTAGTCTGTGTTTCAGGTGTATCAAGGCCAAACACACCAACTTTCATATTTTTGAAAGTGAATACTGTATGATCCTGTAAATATGGTTCACCTGTTTCCTTATTCAGGATATTTGCATCCAGAATAGGGAACTGCGCTGCATCAGACATAGCCTTTAATGCATCAAGTCCGAAATCAAATTCATGATTTCCAAGGCTGGCTGCATCATAGCCTGCTGCATTCATGAAGTAGATTGCATCTAATCCTTTGTAATAGTTCACAAGATTAGTACCCTGTGAAAAGTCACCTGCATCAAGAAGCAATACATTTGCTCCCTGTTTCTGGTAATAACCCTTCAATGCTGTTACAGTGGACATTCCTAATGATCCTTCTTTAGAATCAGCTGCATAACGTCCATGCATATCATTTGTATGGATTACTACAAGCTTACCTGACAGGTCTTCTGCTGCCTTAACTGTAGTTGCCGGTACATATGCTGTTAAACCAGCTACCATGGCTAAGGATAAAACACCAACAGCAAGACGTTTTAAAAATTTGTTCATAAAACTGCCTCCTTGTGTATTTTTGTAGGTGAAAAACGGATTATTTGACAATAAGTTCCAATTTCCAACCACATATCTACATATTACCGTTCCCCTTAAAATATGTCAATCGTACTTTTACATAATTCCACATAAAAAGACTCATTGGAAAACATCATTTTCACAATGAGCCTTTGTTATTACAATTTCAATTATAAATCACAATTGTTTACTGTTCTTGGGAATGGAATGACATCACGGATATTGCCCATGCCTGTCAGATACATAACACATCTCTCAAATCCAAGACCAAATCCGGCATGTCTTGCACTTCCGTATCTTCTTAAATCAAGGTAGAAATCATAGTCCTCTTTATTCAGACCACATTCTGCCATTCTCTGCTCCAGAATCCCAAGCTTGCCCCCCCTCTGGCTGCCGCCGATGATTTCTCCGATACCAGGTACCAGACAGTCCATAGCAGCTACGGTCTTACCATCCTCATTCAGCTTCATATAGAATGCCTTGATCTCCTTTGGATAATCTGTTACAAATACAGGGCGTCCAAATACTTTTTCTGTCAGATATCTCTCATGCTCTGTCTGCAGATCACATCCCCATGAAACCTTGTATTCGAACTCGTCATTATGCTTCTCAAGTTCTGTGATTGCATCTGTATAGGTAATATGACCAAACTCAGATGTTGCTACATGATGAAGTCTCTCAATCAGTCCCTTATCTACAAACTGGTTGAAAAATTCCATCTCTTCCGGTGCATTCTCCAGAACATAGTTGATCACGTACTTCAGCATGCTCTCCGCCAACATCATATCGTCCTTTAAGTCTGCAAATGCAATCTCAGGCTCTATCATCCAGAACTCCGCTGCATGTCTGGTAGTATTGGAATTCTCTGCACGGAAAGTAGGTCCAAATGTATAGATATTCTTAAATGCCATTGCATAAGTCTCACCATTAAGCTGACCACTTACAGTCAGATTGGTGGGCTTATTAAAGAAGTCCTTGCTGAAATCTACCTTGCCATCCTGTGTCAGAGGCAGATTATTCATATCAAGAGTTGTTACCTGGAACATCTCGCCTGCACCTTCACAATCACTTCCGGTAATCAAGGGTGTATGTACATACACGAAATCTCTCTCCTGGAAGAATTTATGAATTGCATAAGCACATAAGGAACGTACTCTGAATACAGCCTGGAAAGTATTAGTACGAGGTCTCAGATGAGAGATAGTACGCAGATATTCAAAGCTATGACGCTTCTTCTGTAAAGGATAGTCCGGTGTGGAATCTCCCTCTACTTCTACTGCTGTTGCCTGAATCTCAAATGGCTGCTTTGCATCCGGTGTTAAAGTAACCACACCTGTAGCAATCACTGCTGCACCTACATTCAGCTTGGAAATATCAGCGAAATTAGCTAATGCATCACTGTATACTACTTGCAGTGGTTCAAAAAATGTACCATCATTAATTACAAGGAAACCAAATGTCTTAGAATCTCTCTTGCTTCTTAACCATCCTCCTATTGTCACCTCTTTATCCGCATAATCTTTGTAATTGCGGTATAAATCTTTAATGTTTATCATAAGAAACCTCCTACTAAAAAAAGTCCATCACATGCTTTCCATTATACCCACTTTAGGCTATGTACGCAATGTATTTGGACCTTTTTTATTGTAATTTTTGTCAATTTAGTGTTCATATCGTGCGCTAAGGCACTGTATCAGCTCATTTGTGCCTGCGCATACTGGATAATGTCCTGTATCTCCATTCCTGATTTTTCAACGGCTGCACGCAATTCGTCCAGCTCTTCCATTTTCTGCTGCTGCACCAGTTCATTCAGTTCTTCTTTTTCCTTCTTCAATCTGGTTGTCAGTGCTTCTATCAGTTCTTCCTTCTGCGCAATCTTCTCCTGCAAAGATTTTCTAGCCCCTCTTGCCATATTCTCTCTCCTTCTCATTATCTATTTATGACAGCAGATGATACAATGCAGTGCACGTATACACTGCTGTCATCTGCTTATAGTATATGGACAAGATGGCAGATTTATTCGGGAAATTATATTTATTTTCATTTTCAAGCCATTTCCTACAGTTCGTAAGGAGTTGTCTGGTAAACATAATAAGTACACCTAGATACGCTAAATTCAAGCAGAAAAACCTTTATTTTAAGCCTTTTCTTGTATCTATTGTCCCCATCCTGTCCCCAGCTTGTCCCCACCTATGACACATGGACAAAGGGAATTATATTATCATTATCATCTTTCATGATCTTATTTACAGCTTCATCCAGCAGCCCTATTTCTTCCTGTTTCCTATCATCTGTAACATGTACATACAAATCCATTGTCATTTGTAACGTAGCATGCCCCAAGATTTTCTGTAATGTTTTAGGCTGCATTCCTGCTTCTATACATCTGGTTGCAAAAGTATGCCTGAAAGTGTGAACATGTACCAGTTCTATCTGTTCCATGTCGTCTCTCATTATGTTTAATGCATCAATTTTCTTTTTCAGATCATCAATTACATTCTGCGTGCATATCGGTGTGTTAAACTTAGTTGTAAACAAAAGGTTTTCCATCCCTTCAGGAATAACTATGTTGCCAGCATGTTGTCTCTTTGCAACAATCTTCTTCTGAATAATCTGACGTTGCAATGCCTGGTAAGTTAGATCAGACATTGGAACATCTCTTATTGACGTATACGTTTTTGGTCCATCAATATGGAATGTCTTCTGTGTGTCCCCAGCATGTTCCCACTTCTGATAAATTAAGGTCTTTGTCACTTTGATAATCCTTTTATCAAAGTCACAGTCTTTCTCTTCCAGTGCGTAGGCTTCTCCTGGTCTTAGTCCTGATCCAAGTATCGTCTCAAGTAAATTCCAATAGAATGTACCAGACACTGCTCTCATTATGTCCCGTTGTTCATCACTTGTCAGTACTCTTGGTTCTTTTTCTTCGTCTCTGATTACCTTTAACCCTTTAGCTTCGTTAGCCCTGACCAATCCATCTTCAAGTGCACGCTCCAGCATATCTTGTAACATCTTTCTTGTTCTGTTACGGGTCTCATACGCAAGCCCCTGCCTATGCTCATTATTATATAATGCTTTGATTTGGATTTTTTTTATTTCTGATACCTTCTTTTTCCCAAAAATCGGGGAAATGTGTTTTTTATAATGAACTATATAACCAGCTTTGGTATTGTCTTTAATGATTCCATACTTGTGTATGTCCAGCCATGTTAAAAAATACTGGTCTAATGTAATTCCATCATCTACAACATTCTGTTCGAGGGTATCCATTGCCTTTTGTTCTTTTAACCATTTTCTACATTCTGAAAGACTTTTCGATTTATATTCTGGTCTTCTCCCAAATCTGTCCGTAAATCGTGCACAATATCTTCCATCCTTTTTCTGAGATAATCCATCTCCCAGTTCTTTTCCTTTTAAATCCTTTCCCATTTTCCCTGCTCCTATAATAAATAAGAGCACCTGCATGTTGATGATATACTATCACGCAGATGCTCTACACGTCAATCTCTGATCTCGTCTGTTTCCGATATATACTGTTCAAATTCTTTTCTTTTGATCAACGCTCTTCTTCCTATACGCAAGGCAAATGTACATCCCGGTCTATGCATCAGTTCATTTAACGTATTCTTCCCGATTCCACTATAAGCTGCTGCCTCTTCTTTTGTTAATGTTATCTTATGCCATATTGGCACACCATGAATCTCTTCATTTTTTCTATTAATATCCATATATAACCCATACGTGACTATGATTTCCCCGGTATAATTGTTTCTATCACTGCTGCCGCAGCACGTTCTTTACCTCTTGCTGTACTATATATAATACGGTTTCTCCAAAAATAAACTCTTGGCACCCATATCTACTGCATTATCCTTTTCCTGATTCCGCATCTGCTGTAATCTGCGTTCCTGCTCATTCATGAGATCTTTTGCAGTTACTTGTCTCATTTCTTAATCACCCCTAAATCTCAGTTTAGATGTTCATAACACCAGATTTCCATCCTGCTTTTTTAGCCTCTTCTGAAAGAATCTCATTTTCTTCAGCTATAGCCATACTTTTTTTAGGTTTACATCTTCTTTTCTCTGTACATTCTTTATTTAGCCTTACACACCATCCACATGGTGTTTCATATTGGCAAAACATTGTTCCAAACATATTACATTCCTCCGCTAAATCCTTATTTGATGGTTTCTACATCAAAGAATTCTTGCGACTTTCTCTCCACAATGCATGTTATGCCACTTTTGGTTGTTAATGTCATGTAATGCGTTGTATCTCCTAAATCAATCACTATCTCCCCATCTACTAATTGTACGGTTGCAAAAACTTTATACCCTGTACTCATCATTATCTTTTCTCCTCCAAATCCTAATCATCAATCAAAGGTTCTACATCTGACTTTTCGCTTAAACAAACTGGTATATCAAATATACCCATACTATAATTATAATCGTACCATTTGCTCATTAATGAATTCGGATCATTACAAATTGCATTACATAAATGAATGGCAATATTAAAATTATCTTCATCAATATTCTCTTTGATAAACATTTTCAATTTATCAAGTGTTGTAATCTGGTCATATTCTTCACTAAGCTGCGACATAACATCTTCAAATGATTTCTCTTCAAATTCCTGTCTTGTCATATCAATCACCTACCATTTCTTTACTAAATACTTAGTTTAAGTTACCTTTTTCCTTTTCTTCCAACAGCAGATTTAATAGCTTTTCTGCATAATTTCTTAACTCACTTTTACTAGGCATTTTAGAAAAATCAAAATCTTTTTTTTCGTCAAGATATGATAATATATCCTTGCTCTTTACATGGTCTATTTCTAACAAATCACACAAAGTATCGTGTAATTTTATTCTATGCTGTTCTAAACCATATAAAGCAAGCATTCCACCATCTTTCATGTCTTCCATACACCATAGTTGATGTAAATACTCTTCACATAAATCCAAAACTTCTGTTCTGTTCATATTTTTATCTATCCTTTACTATTTTAGTTACTGACATATTTACTTTAGTTACCGCCTAAATCCATTTTCAACCTCCACTAAATCCTTATTTTACCAAAGAATCAAACTTTGATTATCGTCAAACGAATAATCTGTTATACCATGAGCAAATCTATCTTCATCAATAAAGTAAACTTCTGAATTATCATTGTTCTCTTTCAGTTGACCACTTTCTACCAATTCTTTTAAAAATTCATAGAGAGCATATGCTCCTGTTACATTCTCCATAATTTCAATTCTCCTTTAATTCTTATTTCAGTTTATATGATGTTTCATAAACCTAAAATGCCAACACAAAATAGATATATCTAATTCCTTTTCTATGTCTGTTCTGTAATAACACTTTTCAATCCTTATTCCAAAAGGAATAACCCACCAATACGGTGTAAATTCAACCCTTGCATATCTCCACATTATATAACCTCGCTATTCTAATGTAGTTCTAATGTAACATCTTCGTTTTTATACACGGCTTGTGCAGTATTATCTTCGTACAATAATTCGTATGCTCCACCTTTATCAGCTACACCAATAACATCATTTCGTACCAAGATGATATCATCATTCTTTTTCACTTCAACTTTCATTTTTACCTCCATAATCTCAGTTTAACTCTGTATTTGATACAATCTCTTTGACTTTTTTCTCATAAAATTCTTCTGAAATATACTCTTTTATACTAGGAAATTTACTATCTGTTAAAACCGCATACGCTTCCGCCCAAGACAGACCTCCTCTTTCTGCCAACCTGTCTAATGTCTGTCCGCAGTGGTTTTTTAATGCCTGTTCCTCATGCGGTTTAATAACATCGTAAGGAATATATTCCTTACCCTTATTCTTCATAATCGGAAATTCTTTCATCTTGTACCTCCACTAAACTCTCATTTACTCTGTTTCCACTAAGTTATTCTTTTATTAATCGTTCACGAACCATTCTGTTTAAATTCTCAGTTTAACAAGCTAATGTCTTATGGTCTCTTAATACCGGCATTGCTATTTTCTTATGGCACCTGGGGCATGGTACTGGAATTAGGTTTCTCCCTTCAAATTGCCAACCAATTCCTACTGCAAAATGAAAGTTGCAATCCGGACATTTGGTAACAACATCAGCACCTTGCATCCAAAAATACCTTTCACATTTTTCTTTTTTAGTCATATCATTTCTCCTAAATTTCTTATAAACGATGTGATTGTTTGGTCTTCATTTAACGTTCCATTCGTATGAATGTACTTATCTGCTCCCTCTGCTAAAGCACTCTCTCCTGTGATCTCCTGCAACCGTTCCAACCTAACATTTGTAACATTAAGCCAGATACGCGCAGCTTCTTTCGGCATATGAATTGATGGTTTCCAACGCAATCCTTTTGGCATCCACGATTTATCGTCTGCCTTATACCAAAAAATGTGCAACGCCGCCTGAATAAATGTTTCCCGGACATACAGGATATCTCCCGTCTGATATGGTGGTTGATATGCGGTGCTAATCAATTCCACATCCGTCATATCACAGTACGGTTTAAACATGAATTCTATGACGAATCCACTAATTACCTCTTGTCCAACCCTGTATATGTACAGGATCAAACGCTTGCATGCACTTGGGACACATTGGAAACAAACCATTACGATACTTACTTTCCATATCCCTAAAGACTTTATTCCTTCTCATTCTTTGAAATTCCTCGTCTGCCAACTTAGCATAACTCTGTGCCTTAGATAACATTCGTTGTTGCGTTTTCTCAATCTCTTCATACCTTCCTGCCAAGGATACAAGCGCATCAAATTCGTTCACGATAGCTCCGCAATCTTGGCAAGTAACTATCCGGTTCGTAGTATCTACTTCATAATGTGCCGGATTGCATTTGCAAATTTTATCTCTAGAACGATTAATTCTAACAATATCGAATGATACTATGTTATTCTCCATGAGCATTCTCCCCAAAATTCTAATATTTCAGTTTAGTTTTCTTCTTTTGGCTTCTTACACCGTTCAAATTCGATAACCCAAACCCACGGATTCGCATCCCAGCCGTAGCGGTCAATGTCGGATTTCTTGATGGTGGAGTTCCAAAGTTTTTCCCATTCCATCATTACTTCATCACATTGACTGCATTGTTCTTCTGTCCCATAACAGCACTGCGAACCGCTTTCTCCGTATGTATTAAGACAATCCCAACAATCAGGATAAGCTCCCTCTTTTATCACATCAACCGGCTTCATCTCCTGCAACCATTCCACTCTCACATCCGTAACATTAAGCCAGATACGTGCCGCTTCTTTTGGCATGTGAATGGATGGTTTCCACTTTGTAACATCGGCAATGTCATTTCTTTGCCAATCTTCGTAGTAATAGTATCCGTTCGGTGCCTTTTTCCATGTTTCCCGGACATACAGGATATCGCCCGGCTCGCAAGGCAACTTAAAAAATTTCTCTCCATACCCATCTGCAAATGTACCTCTACACGATATGTACCCTTTAGGTGTAAAAGCGGTATATCCCCATACTGCATCATCAGGAATAAAGCCTTTTACAATTCTTCTCGTTGCATCTTTTCTCCAATCCAGAATTGCCCGAACCATTTCCGTATTAAATAATATAGGCTTTATGCTCATTCTTTATCACTCCTTAAATCCTTATTCATTAATCATTGTTACGTCCGTATATGCGACTCCGTATTTATGTCCATCTTTTGTTGTGATTACAATAGAGCCAGTTCCGCACGTATAATAATCTACAGCCACAGTTATTACTTCACCATCAGCTTTTTTAATAATTGCTTTATTAAAATATTGATCATCAATGATTTTGTTATTCCCACATCCCGTTAATAACATATTTACTGCTATAATGGTAATGATTAATCTTTCTTTCATCCTATTACCTCTATTCTTAATTTTTATTTATGCGAATCTCAACTGTGGCTTGCTATCGTCAATTTTCAGATTTGGTTGCCTTGCTGCTATGCACATTTCTGGAAGATTGGCTCTTACCAGTGCCACCGGTAAAGGTGGACATACTGCATTCCCGCACCTTCTCACCTGCTCACTTCTCGGATATACCTTTCCTGTATAATCGTTATCTATTATGTAATCAGGCGGGAATCCTTGGCAGCCATACAATTCCTTTGGTTCTAACATCCGTAGCCCAATATCAACAATCTGATAATCTACACCTTCTATCGTAACAAGTCCAAATCGGTCATGTGCAGTTACCGTATCGAGTGGCTCCTTTATATTCTGTCCTGTTCCTTGACCATAATATTTAATCAAAAATGCTCTTACTTCTCCGAAATGACCGGCAGATGTAGTAATTGTATGTAATGGTTCTCTTTCGTCCTGTCCTATTCCTGTTTTATAGAACTTGCTCAAAAACGATGTAACCAATCCGTATCTATTTGAGCTATCCACTGTCATAATAGGTTCATTTATTTTCTGTCCTCTGACCTCATCTTTAGCAGTCTCTGAATGGTACTGAATAAGAGTAGGTGCTACAATACCATAACCATTCTTCCCTGTAATGGTCGGTATAGGCTCTCTTATGTCGTTTGGTCTACGCTCTCCACCATGATTACACTGGATGATGAATGGATCTGGATTATCAATCACAAATTTCTTTAATCCTCTGGCAATTCTGTCCATTGTCTTTGATGCAAGTGGTCTTACTGCTCTAATACCGTACTTTTCCTTGATTTCTTCCGATGTATCAAAGATGCTGGGACATGGAAGTGAAAAATCAAGCTGTGTATACGCTCCTACATATGCCTTTAACAATCCGGCTTTCACTTCTTCACTGTCTGCCGGTGCATGTGTTGGTTTAGGCCATATAATAGGCTTTCCGTCACATCTTGCTACCATGAAAAAACGTTTTCTCATGGTAGGGGCACCATAATCTGCTGCCACAAGCTCATGAAACTCTACCACATATCCCAAATTCGTCAACTGCTGTACAAACTTTTCAAAGGTCTTACCCTGTTTTGATTTTATTGGATGATGCCTTCTGTTCAAAGAACCCCATGTCTTAAACTCTTCTACATTTTCCAACATAATTACTCTTGGTCGTACCAATCCAGCCCATCTGCATGCTACCCACGCAAGGCCACGGATAAATTTGTCCTTGGGCTTTCCACCCTTGGCCTTTGAAAAATGCTTACAATCTGGTGAGAACCATGCCAACCCTACAGGATGCCCATTACATGCTGCCACTGGATCCACTTGCCATACATCTTCACAATAATGTTTTGTGTTTGGATGATTGGTCTTATGCATCCGTATAGCCTCAGGGTCATGGTTGATTGCAATATCCACGCTGTAGCCTGTTGCCATTTCTATCCCTGTGGAAGCTCCACCTCCACCTGCAAAGTTATCAACTATCAATTCACCATTAATCATTGCATATATCCCCTCTCATCTCTCATGCTCCGGTACATGCCTGTATGATTCAGGCAATGGCATCCACGCATTTACATACAAATCATTCTCGATGAATGTCTCATCTACGTCACCTATACGGAATGTACCACTATCATCATCGTCAACCGTATACCTTCCGATCATCGGTATGCTGAAGTTCTCAAATGATACCAGAATGTGCTCATCCGGATCTGGAAGGGCTTCTTCTATTGGAATCCATCCTTTATACTGTCTCATGGCTTCCGTAAGCTGATTTAAGTCTTCCTCTGTCTCACACTCAATTGTGGCATACGGTTCCTTGTATTCCACAAATGCCCCATCTTTGTTGCGTACATACAATTTTGTATCTAAATCTCCCATAGCATCACCCCTCCTAATATTCACTTTCGCACACTGACTCTACCACCAATAAAACCAGCCATACCAATACTGCTGCCACTACTTTCCATTTATCCATAAATCCTCCTATCCGGCTGCGTCCAAATACAACCGCACCACATGTCCTAATCAGATTGTTCTTGCACTTTCCATATCCGCAGGGTCTTCCGGTGTATCTCCATCCAGTTCTATCCAGATGCCCTTATTCTCATACAGGTCCTGTCTCAACCACATTACAATCTGTGCTTCCTGCATATCCGCATAACGTACACAGCCTATTACCCTATTAAGACGCTTCTTCCCATATCCTTTGCATGTTATAAGATACTCACAGGCAAGCAGACTATAATCAACAGATGTTTTTGTATTATAATAAGCAAGGTCATTGATTGCCTGATCTACTGCATTCTTACATTTCTTGTCCCGATTTATACAATTACGTAATGTCCAGTCCACCCTGTCCCCGAGCATTTCCCTGATCTCTTCCCTGCGTTCTTCTGGGAGATCAGTTACATCATGGGAATTGACATATTGCAGTAGCTTAGCAATCTCATTAGCACTCCATTTTTCCTCTTTCCATAAGACACTGCTCCACTCTACCCCCATACGCCAGTATGAAACTTTCTTATTTAGCTCCGTTCCGTCACGTTCTTCCTTCTTTAAAGCTGCATATGTCCTCATATGGGCAAGCAGCTCTGCTTTACTTCTCTGTTTTTTCATTCCTGCTCCTTCCTGCTGCCTTATAAGAAATCAAATAAGGTCGGCATTGTTCTCTCAGCTTCTGCTGCCTGCAAGTAACCCACACCATCACGGAAGTAATCCGGATTCAGTTCTATTCCATAGCCACGGCGCTTCATCTTAACTGCTGTCATCGGTACTGTCATCAGGCCACCAAAAGGATCAAACACCAGATCACCCTCATTGCTGTATCTATTAATGATTCTTTCTACAATATCCAGCTGTAAAGGACACACATGCATCTGCTGCCGCCGTCTGCTCTGCGTTGTATTCAGCGTGCGCATGCGATTTATATCATCCCAGACCTCATCCATATTCCAGCTCCCCGGCGCTACTACCATGAATGTGGCCGGAAGCTTTCCGTTCATATCCAGCTGCTTGGCAAGCCTCACATGATCTTCATATTTATACACCGTATCCCTGCTGAATTCCCTGTATACTGCCTGCAGGTTATCTACCGGGATATGCTCCAGCTCCTCTTTGCTTACAAGCCTGTCACCGGAGCTGCGCCAGTATGCATGCGCATCTATCTGCCACTGCGCCCTGGTATATTCATCTTTGCTCTTGGTCACAGGATCATCTGCATATGCTGTACTCCTGTCTGTCGGAAGCTTCCTGAACAGTAAAATGTACTCCGGACACCCTACGCCCATCTTAGAGCCATCCTTGCACTGTTCCGTCCACCCGAGGCGGTATGTCTGGTTGTTCTCCCTCACCACGTCCGTAACTACCGTGATCATCCCGAAATACTGGAATCCATGCTTCATGTAATGTTCAATACACAGCGCATGGAACGGCTCTATGGTTGGCATTCCTGTTCCTGTAGCATTTCCAAACAGTACACGATCCTTTACATGGATTGCTGCCACTCTTCCCGGTTTCAGCACCCTGAACAGCTCCGGTGTCAAGAAGTCCATTTGTTCAAAAAACTTCTCTGTATTCTGGTTATGCCCGAAATCGTTATAATTTGCAGAATACTCATAATGATTACCAAATGGGATAGAGGTATGTATCAGGTCTACACTGTTCTCTTCCATTCTTCTCGTCTCTTCTACGCAGTCATCATGGACTGCTATATAATATTTACCTTCTACCTTCACTGTTTCCACTCCCATCTTCCGCTCCAGTCTCTTCGTTTTACAGGCTGAATTAAGACCATACTTTTTCACGATCTCGACCATCCGGTTGACCATGTAATCATGATTCTTCCACTTTTCCAGAAGAGCTTCCTTGATCTGCCGCTCATTCTCCATATAGATGATATCTACCACTACCTGTTCCTTTTGCAGGAATCTGTAACATCTATGGATTGCCTGGATAAAATCATTGAATTCAAAATCTATCCCCAGGAATATCTCCCTGTGGCAATACCGTTGAAAATTACACCCGGAACCGGACAGCTCTTTCTTCGTGGCAAATAACCTTGTACGTCCCTCTGAGAAATCTATGACACGTTTCTCCCTGATGTCATAATCCTGTGAGCCATATATATCCACTACCTCCGGCATTGCTTTCTTGATCGCATGACGTTCATTTTCCAGATCATGCCATAGCAGGAAATGATCATCCGGTGATGCATCTACAATCTCTTTCATCTTGGCAACCCTTGCATCTATGCTGTTGCGCTTTATATCTGCTGCCTCTTTCAATCCTGTTGCTGCCTGTTCAAACAACTGCATCTGACCATCTTTCCTGACTGCATCACCATAATGGATAGGAAGCTCATGCCAGTTGACCTGAAGCTCAGGCAGTACATAGCCTTCATCTGAATAATCCTGATTGAGGTCTGATGGCTTCGTGATGAATAGAGCCCAGCTGCTTATCCATAGCCAGAATTCATCTTCCATATTCGGATATAATGTCAGGTTATTTGCCTTAGTGGAATCACGCTGGAAGAACCGTGTCAGCGCCTGTCCTGTGTCCATTACTTCCAGATATCCGGCATAATGAATCAGTTCCTTGTACCGGTTCGGTGATGGTGTTGCCGTTGCAACCAGCTTATACTTCACCCCCTTGAACTTATCAAGGAATGTCTGATATGTCTTGCTGCCAAAAGACCTAAGTACACTCGCCTCATCCAGTGAAGTTGCTACAAAGTGGACAGGATCGATATCGCCATCTCTGACTCTTTCATAGTTAGTAATGATAATCTGCGCATCATAGTGCAGCTGTACCTCTTCCATCGTCCTGCAATATACTGGCCGTTCATATCCCAGCACTTCAACTGCGTCCCTTGTAAATTCCTGTTTTACTCCAAGCGGAAGTACAATAAGGGCTTGTCCGTTTTCATGTTCTGCTGCCAGATGACAGAATTCTATCTCCTGCACTGTCTTTCCAAGTCCAAAAGATTCAAATAATGCTCTGCGTCCACCCCTGAGCGCCCACATGACCGCATCTGCCTGATGTGGCTTCAATGCCTTATTTATCTTCTCTCTATCTACTTCAAATCCGCTGTCTACTGCCAGCTCTATCTTACTTTCCAGAAATTCCCTGTATGTCACTACTTACTACCTTTCCTCTCTCTATACTGCTTCCACATATTCATGGAAGATTTTCTCTGTATACTGTGGACTCATATATGTATAATGCTTGCCTGTCACGTTCCTTGGCGCATGCCCAAGGTATTCGCCGGCAGCATCTATGCTTCCTCCACGCTTAACAATATTGGTTGCCGTAGTCTTACGGAACAGATGTGGATATATCCTCTTCTCTATCCCTGCTCTCTGTGCAATCAATTTTATAACCGCATAAATTCCCCTATCCTCCAGCGTCCTTGTGATATCCCCTTTCAAATGCGTGAACAATGGTAATTCTGATGTTTCTGTTACATTACGCTCTGACATGTACTGCCTTATATAGAATATTGCTACCTTGTCCAGAAAGACCGTGCGATAACGGTTTGTCTTATGGCCATAGACTACTATCTTCCCTGTTGCAAAATCTATGTCAGATATCTTGACCTGCGGTATTTCACCCCTGCGCATCGCTGTACATCTCATGAATTCCATCAATGCCCTTGATCTTGCATCCCAACACCCCTTTTTAAGTAGTTCCCAGTCAGTTGCTTCCAGATGATCAATCGGTTTCTCATCCTGCTTATATGCTTCGATAGCATCACATGGATTCTCACTTATCAGTTTTACTTTTCTCATCCATGTGAAAAAAGCGGATAAATTTCTCCTGTTATTGTTCAATGAAACATTATTGTTATCCATTTTCTGTTTCTGGAATAAATAACATTCCACATCTGCTTCTTCTGCTTTCGTTATTGGTTTATCTATAAAAGTCATGAATTCCCTCACTGTACGCAGATATGCCTCAACCGTTTTCGGTTTAAGTTTACAGGCCTTACGTGCCATGAACATTTCAAGAATATAGCTGTTTGTATTGTCTATGTTTGCCGGAAGTGTCTCCTGCTCCTGAATGTCCATATTTCTACATGCCTGCACTATTACCTGCTCAAGGATTCCCAATGTCAAAGCATCAAGATACATCCTCATACCGATAATCACGTCATTTTTCAATTTTTCCTTCGCATTCATCCTGTCATTCCTCCTGCTGCCTACCCTATTAATTATTCATACTTGCATGAGGATAACTGAATGTGTTATACTATCCACATGCATAAAGCTAGAGATAGAAGAACTTTGGTCGGGGACTCTATCTCTCTTTTTTTATTCTTTTAACTCTGAACCTCCTTGATGTGCTTCAATGCGGAACCATGTATCTTGAATACCTTATCTTTGTATTTATCCATATTCTCGTAGTAATCCCACCTGCTGCCAAATTCCAACTTATGGATATCTGACCAGTCCAGGCACTGAAAATACCGCATCTTGATTATTTTTCGCTCCGCCGGATATTGCAGTTTTTCCAGAACGGATTCTATCTCTACATACTCCCTGTCAATTATTTCTCGCAGTTCCTTTATCTTTCGCTCTGTTTCCACCTTCTCCAAAGTACTGTAAAAGGCATTATCTCCTGATGCACTTCCATGCGGCATACCGTCCATATTGATTCCCCTCAACTGAGAATCCTTAATCAGCATGTCATACCGATCAATCTCGTTTTTCAGATCTTCACGGCGCTGCAAGTGTCTTTTCAGATATATCTTGTCTATCATACTACCCTTCCTGCCCTCCTTTTCCCTGCCTGCAATAACAGGCAGGCTACACAACGGCTTCTGTGATATATATTCCTAAAGAGGTCAAAAGGCTTGATTACATGAATGTTCAAATTCATAACTATTCTCCTCCCTGCTGCCACTAAACCCTATACAATGCAAACATATTCCCCGTAGTGCATTCCAGCCTCACTTGCGAGCTTTGCAATATCATCAATGCTCAGCTTATGTTGTTTCTTCCCTTGTTTTGCTTTTGGCGGACGTGGAATCTTGCCAAGGAGCTCACATTTCCACTCCTGGTCAAGCAGGCAATTACAATGAATCGCTAAATTTACTGCATCCGGGTCTATTCCCATACGCTCCAGTTCCGCCCTTGTTCCAGTTCCGCCCTTGTTCCAGTTATCACCTCTCCAGTAAGCTCCGATGTCAACCTGTACTGATTAACCAGCATTCTTCTCACCCCTTTCTACCATCTGTTCTATCTCTTTTTTCAAATCATCCGTATATTCATGATGTGTATAATATTCGGATTGTATATCATGCATCCTGCTCAGTTCCTCTATCCGCTTCCATTTGTCAGCATCCTGTATCTTGCCTGTACGTACATGGCAAAAATCACGTGAGTACCAGGAATCCAACTGACTCTTCCTGTACATATTGGATATGTATATGGAATCCATGTACACGGTAAGATCACAGGGCATTGTCAATCTGCTGAGTGCATCTTCCAATGCAGTCAATATGATGCTGTTCTGCGTAATTTCTCCAGTCATTCCATAGCCGGTTCTTTTTTCCAGTTCTCCATTCTGCTTCTGGAAGGTCAGCATATATCCATATGCTCCCTGTTTTGTCCTAACTCCTATACGGACATTATGGGTTATATAGATATCCACTTTTTTCTTTTGTTTTTCCATCTTACGACACCCTCCCTCTCTCAATGTTTATCAGCATTACAGGACTTATCCACACCCTTTCCCCTGCTGCCGGACTCCTGATTGTATAAACCCCGTATTTTTTGATACCAAAAATCTATATGAAATACTCCGAACACCGCATATGCATTGAGTAATGCGGAGTTATCCACAATGTCATGGTTCGTGCCCTTTCAGATGCATCATGAGCTCTATGCTCCATGCACCTATATATTCATTCCACTCATATATGCATTTTGTCAGCTCATACCCCTTATACTTCTGCTCGAAATATAACTTTGCGCCTTCGCTGTCCGGCGCATACTTCTGGATTATCTGTAGCACCTTTTTCCTACTATAGGCAGTATCAGATGGCGGTGTATACCACGGCTTTTTCAATCCTTTTGATTGCTTCCAATGCCTTGACCCTTTTCCACTTTCCTCATTCACCAAAGAATCCATTGAAATTCCAGCTTCCAGATCTTCCAGGGATATCTGCCCTTCTGTAACCGCTCTCTTGCGCATCTCCTTTGTAATGTAGATAGAAAGTCCTTCTATGCCGTCCTTAGTAAACCTCAGGCGATCACAATTGACATACCCCAATAGTTCTCTTTCCTTTTTCCCTTTACGCTTCCGATCACACCACAGGGATTCCATCTCATCACGATCCAGCCCGCCGGATATCAGCAGATGATGATGTACCCTGCCTTGCTTACTGCCATATTCTGTAACACATATATACTCCGCCTTGGTAAGCCCTGCCTTGGCTCTCCTGCGATTAACTCTGTCTATGTAATTCTGAAGCATTCTATCCACTTCTTTTTTAGTCTTAGGAAGAAACTTGTCCGAGTAAGTCAAATCCACCCTGCAATCCTTAGATGTGAAGTTAGTCTTTATGAGCTGAAACAAATACCGAATTGCTTTCTTATCATTGAACCGCTTCTGTCTGGGAACTGTTACCTCTATCTTTCTTCTCCTTGGACTTGGTATTTCTTCAGATTCTGTATTGGGATAAATACTGATCTCAATGTATGGGGCTTTTCTGCCATACGGTCCACACCGTATTACTTTCTCTTTTACTGCCCCCTTCTTCTCTTTCTGCCTTCTCATGTTCCCCTTATGGACAGTCTGGGAATCTTACATTATTATTAAATACTTCTAAAGATATTACATTTATACGAGCCCTAAAAGCCTTGATTTTTCAGCTTTTTCTTTGATTTTTGCTTGCATTATTCTGTTGGTATGTTATAATAATGGTAAGTTCTTTTTAATTAAATTTAGGCCCATTTTTTGAAGCTCTTGCACAGCCAATGCAGAGCTTTTTTTCTGCCCATTTTCCTTTCTGTAATCCTGTGTAATCATGCCCCGCGTGCAGCACGCAGGTTGGGAGTCCTGCGCACTTTAAGTTAAAGGGGAAAATGCAGCGCCCGTCACGTTGTGCGCTGCACGCAGGGCATGATCTTCTTTATACTGATTCGAAGAAGAAGCTCCACAGCTTTTGCTCTGCGCCATTGTCATTGATGAAAGTTATGTCTCCGACATCTCCCGGCTCCGGCCTGTCCAGTACATCATAGACTTTGCCTCGTGTGACTCCTGTCACCTGTTCCGCAATCCTGCTGCCATTAAAATAATCATCTAAATCAGGCGATTCTGACAGCCTCATCTTTGCAATAACTCTCTTATTCATGTAATCACCTATTCCATATCTAATCTGACATCTAATAGATTCGCATAAGCTTCTACCAGCTCTGGTAACTCTTCTGGGCGATGCTTCTCATCCAGAATTATGTTACGAATATGTAACAATATCTGATCTGCATCATTCTTACGATTCTGTAATTTTGCTTTTTCCTTTGACAGGAACATTATTGTCACCTCCTTCTCGCTTCTCAATATTATGTAATCTTGCATCTGTACTACATAACTTCTATACTATATCTACAGGTTTCAATCCACCGAGTACGACAGAAAGGAGTGTTTCACTATGGACTATTTTTCAACGGACTATCCAACAATTGATATCAGAGACTACAATCTCGCTGATTGGAAGTATGAAAAAATTATTGAGCAAATACATAATTTTGAAGAGCAACTCGATGATGAACATGAGGTGTCAATTTTATTAACATCATTTGGTACAGCAGTAACTATGAACGTTACCAATATTGGTTATCAAAACCCTGATTTGCTTTATTTTCATGGTTTTGTAAATGGCAAACTTTCCACTTTAGTTCAATATGCTAGCCAGCTTAACTTTTTAATTACTTCCATAGAACGACCAGATAAAACAAAACCTGTTCGACGCATTGGTTTCCAAACTTCTAAAGATTAATTCCATGTAGTTTCTCCATGTTTTGTCATCCGTTGCTGTAATAATTTAGATGTTACCTCGTCTACAATTTTTTGTGGCTGACTTTGAACTTTCCTTTCAAGGTCAGCTACTCTTTTTTCAAGATTTTCCCATTTCTTTTTTGATATCCACATTGTTGTCACCTCCTACCACCATTCAGGTACCGGCTTATCCAAATTCTTGTAATGCCACCAGTGCCCGCTGTTGTACATAACGCATAAGTTACCGTCCTCATCCTGCCATACTTTTTTAATTCTTCCTTCTCGCCAGTTGCTTACCACTGCTTTATGTTTTTTCATGGCCAACTCTGCCATCTGCATTAATTCAGATTGCGCCATCCGAACACCTACTTTCCTATACAAATTATCATGTTTAACATCGTTAAACTTTCTAGGTAAAAAAATATACTCCATATTCTTCTGGCGAAATATCTAAAAGTTTTGACCATAAGCAAATATCTGCCTGTGAGATTCCAGTTTTACATTTCATTTTTTTTGATAATGAAGTTTCTGAAATGCCGATTTCTTTTGAGAACTTTTCCTGTGTTCCAAACTTTTCGATAATTCTTCCCCTCAGTTTTTTATACTCATACAATCTTTTCACCTCCGTTTCTGTTTGTAGTTTAACACCGTTTAACTTTCTTGTCAACGTTTTTGTTAAACATTATTTAACTTTTTATTTGACTGTTTAACTCCTATATGTTACTATATAAGCACAAACACGGAGGTGGATTATGAAACATGAAATAACATCTAAAAGATTACAAATAGCAATGTCCAGATCTAGTATAACAGCACAAGAGCTTTCCAATAAAAGTGGTGTTGCAAAAGCTTCTATTAGTCAATATGTAAATGGGTCGCATAAACCATCAAACATAAGTAGCGGAAAAATGGCATCTATTCTTGATGTAAATCCTCTCTGGTTGATGGGATTTGATGTTTCAATGGAAAATAGTACACCTGAAGATTCAAACATTCCTAAAATAATGCGCTATTTCAATTCATTAAATGATATAGGAAAGCACGAAGCAGAAAAGCGTGTAGAGGAGCTTACATATATTCCTCAATATAGCATAAAGGTACAGGCAGCACATAATGATTTTGAAAATGTTCCTGGAGAACAGGAAAAAATGCAGGCAGACTTGAATACTCTTAAAAGACCTGAATAAGAGCATACATACAGTTCTGTATAGAGAGGTGGGATATTTTGGTATACGACAATTTATTAGATGAAGCAGACAAAGAAAATATATATGTAATAGAGAATGCGAAATTTCAGTCAAAGGCAAGTGGACTTATCAATAATGATGTAATCGGTATAAATAAAAATGTCCGTTCCTCTGCTCAACGTTCCTGCATCCTTGCTGAAGAACTTGGACATTACCACACTTCTTCCGGTAACATATTAGACCAGTCCTCTGTTACAAACCGTAAACAGGAGCTACACGCAAGAGCATGGGCTTATAATCGCCTGATCGGATTGTATGGGATTATCAATGCTTACAGATCAGGATGCAGAAATGGTTATGAGATAGCGGAGCATCTTAATATCACTGAGGAATTTCTGGCAGAAGCTCTTCAATATTATAGAAATAAATATGGTTTATGCACTACTGTTGACAATTACGTTATTTATTTCGAACCTGCACTGGGTATTTTTGAACAGATTTAAAATTATAATTATTTCTTTATTATATGTATTCTAAAAACAACCACTATTGATTTATATTGAATAGTGGTTGTTTTTTACAAAAATATATCATGTTATGTTTACAATGTATGTACTTTTTTAGCAATTTATTCTACAATAATTTTGTTTATTACGTTTTTACAGTAAATTCTATATTTTAAGAAAGAGGTGTTTCTCTATGTTTCTACTATTAATTCTTGTCATATTACTGATTTTTTGTATTGTTATGTTTGTTATTACCTCTCAAAATAAGAGTAAAGGACATCAAAAGCTATCACAGCAGATCAGTCAACGCCATGCCTCATTGTATGCTGTTTGCCCGCATGTCCAAGGACTTCCTATTCCAGAAAATACATTATGTACTATTTATTCTGTTCCTGGCAGATATGAAATCACGGCTTCTGGAAATAACTTTAATCTTGAGAAAAATAAAATAACTGACATGTGTATCAAGACTGACTTTGAAATAGTAAGCCAACAAGTTTCTAGTATTGGTGGTGCAATTGGTGGTGCTGTGCTTTTTGGTCCTTTAGGTGCCGTTATCGGTGGTCGAGCAAAGGAGAAAAAATCTAAAAAAATGTACCAATATCTCATCATTACATATGAATCCAATGGTGAAATTAAATATATTGGTTTTGATGCTACAGCCAATTCACAGGCATCTGCATTGGTCAAAGAATTTAATGCCAACAATATACATCATTCTACCACGATCAATTTATAAATATGCTTTAAGGGGGATATTCTCATGTCATTACTTGATATTTTTCATATTTCTAAAATCAAAGAGGAAAACGAAACATTAAAGAGTCTTATGACTCCAGAATTGCAAGATGCCGTAAATCTTACTAACCACATCAAAGAACTACAGAACCAGGAAGCTGCGTTAAATCAGTCAATTTCAGAGAAAAATACTACTCTTCTCTCTTTGGACAATGAAATAGCTGACCTCAAAAAGCTCATTATTTCTTTTAATGATGATATTTCTGTTCAAGATTTTGCTTTATATCAACCAAGATATTCTTTTGCAAATTCTACGCAATATAAAGACCGCTTAGCCCAGATTCGTGATAAGCAGAAAGATATGATCAGAGCAAATGCGGCTGCAACCGGTGATTTTACCCTTCTCTTCAATAATAGCAAAGCGCAGGGGACTAAAGTTGTCAAAGACATGCAGAAACTTCTGATCCGTGCTTTTAACAGTGAATGTGATGAGGTCATCAATAATGTAAAATATAACAACTATGATATGTCTTTCCGTAAGATCACAAATTCAGCTAATCAGATTGCTAAATTAGGTCAAATGCTGAAAATATGTATAACTACGGACTACTATAATCTGAAAATCGAGGAACTTCAGCTTGCCCTTGAATTTCAAATAAAAAAGCAGGAAGAAAAAGAAGAACAACGTCAACTTCGTGCGGAAGAACGTGAGCGTGTTCGATTAGAACGTGAACTGGAAGAACAGCGTAAGAAGATTGAAAAGGAACAATCACATTATCAGAAAGCATTGCTTTCTGTCCTGAAGCAATTAGAAGAGCCGGATAAATCGAACGATGCTGATCTGCTTGCTAAGCGTGCAGAACTGGAAAATCAGCTTGGAGTTATTGATGCAAACTTACAAGAATTAGATTATCGCGAAGCTAACCAGAAAGCCGGCTACGTATATATAATCTCCAATATCGGGTCCTTTGGCAAAGATGTATATAAAATTGGTATGACCAGGCGATTAGAGCCTATGGAAAGAGTTTATGAATTGGGGGATGCATCTGTCCCATTTAATTTTGATGTACATGCCATGATTTTCACGGATGATGCCCCTAAACTTGAAGCTGCATTACATAGAGCATTTGAAGATAGAAAGTTGAATATGGTCAATACCAGAAGAGAATTCTTTAATGTTACCCTTGATGAAATTAAAGAAGTTATTATGAATAATTACGACAAAACTGTTGAATTTGTAGATGTTCCAGACGCTTCACAATATAGAATATCACAGAAAATGAAAAGCCAGATGGCAGGAAATTAAGAATTAGGAGGTTAGTTATATGTCAAAAGAAACTGATTACATAAAACTATGTAAATCTCTCCGCAAGGATTCTCCTTGTATCCTCTGTCAAACAGACAATAAGTATGTTTGCGCACATATATTGGTAAAAGGATATGTGAATAACGACTTAGATAAGTTAAAGAAATTGAAAGCTGATGGTCTGATATTGGCAGATTCTAAACACAATTTTGACCAATCTATTTCTCTCACATCTCTTATAGTTGCAATTCTTACTATAGTTATTTCTATGAAAGAAAGTGATGTCAAAATACTATCTATTGTATCCATACTGTTTCTTGTAATACTATGTGGTTTTCTAATTTGCTTAATCCGTAATATTATAATTGGCATTGTATTCAAATATCACTATTATATAGACCTTGCCATTGAAGAATTAGAAAAAGAACTAACATCATCATAAAGGAGGCTTACTATGATCAATCATAATAACAAATATAGCAGGGAAGAGATAAAACAAAAGGTGCGTGCTTTTTTTCATTCTACAGCATTTAGTAATATTATTGCAATTATGAGCTTTATTGCAGCAGTTTATTTTGGAATGAAAGCTAATTCTGCCATTCAGCAGGTTAATGAAATTCAAGAAATAATAGATAACTTAAATATAACCAGCTACTCTCAAAATGCTCAGAATGCTCAAACCATTAATAATAATGGTTCAAACTATGACGATATAAAAGCTATTTCCAATGATGAATTCTCGGATAAGATGGATAGATTATACGAAACCTTTGATATTATCCAAAAAGTTTCTGATAACCCTAATCTACATTTTTCTTTAGTTTGGTATGGTACTCAAGAGGAACTGGATAATACAGATAAATCCACATTTCCTCCCCATGTAGAGTTTTTTATTACTTCAGAATAGATACCTCTTTTCTGATTTTCTTGTAAAATTCGTGCCACAGTGCTATACTTCAATTGTCGAGAAAGAAATATACCAGCCAAACTGTAGCATTGCTTTTGGTCGGAGCCAAGTAAAAAAAGATTCCCTGTCACGACTCAGGGAACTTTTTTATTTTTCTATACTTTACAATTTATTTCAATCGTTTGTGCTACAAAATAGGTACAATGCTCTACATATTAGATACTATCAACTACACCTTAGATACAAATAGATACATCTTAGCTACGCTGATCTATATACATATATGTGGAAGTGACGATATTCCTTCTGCAATTTTTGACAAAAGCGGTTGCAACTTTTCTACGTTTTCTTTAATCTTTACTGCACCTTCAATGGCCATTGGCATCTTCACAACAAATTTAGTTATATTGTCCCATGCTTTTTTTATCCTGGTCTTATTAGGTTGTTCGGCTTCTGCCTGTTCTGTAATTACTTCAATATCATCCATGATTAATTCTTTTTCTTCTGGATCAATCTGCTGTTGGCTCTCAAACAACTGCTTTAATTCTTTCAACAAATCTTTTACATCTGTTCCATTATCATGTGGGCTATTTATGTTGATATCTCTTCCTGCAACATACATATTCCCACTTCCTGTATTTACATTTCCAATGTTGTATGTATTATTATTCATTGTTATATTCACCTCTACATATGTATTGTTGCCAAGCATCTTAAGCGAAGCAATGTTTTTTAAGTCATCTAAATCTATACATTTGCATACATTTTGGCTTTTACCATGTTTTTTTTTTGATTATTACGATAATCCTCATTAATAAAATACTTAGGACATATACATGCTTCATCTATATCAATATAATCATCGCAATCTTTACAATACATTTCTTTTCCTATCACATCGTGATAATCATCTACAATACCCAACTCAGTAAATGATTCTGGACATCGTATCTCATATCGCAATATTAAAGTCCCATTTTGTCTTAATGGATATAATTTTTGAGCAATTTGTTCTAAAGTTAATTCAGGCATCAAAGTCTTTATATGCTCCAAATAAAATGACTTATATTTTGACAGAGCCATGGAGCGAACGATTTCTCTAATTCTATCATCCGTATCATCATATTTAACCATAGTCTATCTCCTTCCTTATTCCTAAACAACCTTATTTCTAATATATGAAATCACATCTTCTGTAACTGATGAAACAAATCGCACACTACTATTATTCAGAGAAAGTCTTAAAGTATACTTCTGTCCGCCTTCGTGTAATGAAAATTCTATAAATGAGCTACTTTCCGTTGTGAAATTTTTTGTTAGCATATGAATTAAAGACTCATCGTAATCCTCTGTTGCCTCATCAGGAATATCAAACTTAAATGTTGCTATATTGGTCAATAATATCATGATTGTTGGAATTCCTTCAAAGTTTAGGCTTAATTTGCTCAAACCATCGACCAACTTATTACCATCACGATCTGTTATATATTGATCAATCAATGAAAACATTTCCGCGAACTCACGCTTATCCTCTTTTTCTAACTGAAAATCCTGTTGTGGTTTCGCAATAATATTAGTTCTAAATCCATTACATAAATCGTTCTTAAATTCTTCAATGTCCTTATATTTATTAGTTAAAGCTATATCTGTTACATTTTCTATAGCCAATTCTTTCTCTACAATATTTCTTATTTTTTATACTATCAGATGCAATCCAATGTCAACATTTTTTCAAAAAAATAAGAAGAGGCACCTGAAATGTTGATACCTCTTCTTACCATAATATTATACTGTATTAAATTTTTCGATGCTTACCTGACCACATTTTCCATCCAGAGTAAGTCCCAGTCTTCGCTGCGCCTCTTCAAATGCTGCCTGACTGTCTGATCCCCATACTCCGTCTATTTTCATAGCATCAGGAATACCTTTCTCGTCCAAAAATAATCCAAAGCGCCATAAATGCCACTGTACATATCTTACATCGTCACCACGCATCAGGTATGTTCCCGCTTTGTAATAGATGATTCTCGTTGGCTTCGGATACGGATTGTCTGCTGCTTTTATAATGCTGTTATCTGCCTGCACTTTATCTAACAATGTATCTTTGCTTACCGGATACACTGGTTTGAAGTATGCCCTGTCCAAATCTATAGTAGATGAGCTTACGCCGTATAAACTACCGTATGCGCTGGATGTGTACTGCCACATATAAGCAGCTCCATCCTTGCCCTTGTTCGCATATTGCCCCATTGCAAGGGAATATTTTGCAAACCACAATGGATAATCTGCAATCAGGGATTTTGTGAATTTACCGGATTTAATATAATCCTGATTGGAATAAATACCAACCTCATAATCTTCATCCAAAATCCCCAGGAATACATTAACCATTGCTGATCGCTGTGCTGGTGTTAATTTACCGGCACGCTTGTCCGAATCATACTCCCAGTCTGCCCATACACCGCAGGTGATCTGGTCCTTATACGGATCAATTACCTTTTGGCACTTTTTTGCGTTGGCTACGGCTCCCTGTGCATTTAAGGCATACATAAACCAATAGACACCGACCATTAATCCTGCTGCCAGTGCTCCATTTATGTACGTTACAAAGTTCTTATCCTGCGTGGTGCCATATCCTGCCCGGATAATTACGATTCTAATACCCGCCGCATACATCTTCTTAAAATCTATCGTCCCCTGCCAATATGAGATATCGCAAGCGAGTACAGCTTTTCCTTCATATTGCAATTTTACCGTTCTCATACGCCGAACTCCTCCGCTTCCTTCTTACGTGCCTCGATTTCTGCAGCGTAGTCCAATTTAAAGGACACCAACTCATCCATCGTTATTTCTGCAAAATTGACTATATCCTCATCTTCCATACCGAATGCAATAGCCTTAATTACTTCCTGTGTTGTCTCTTCACTCATTTTCTTCAACCTCTTTCATATCTGTAGCGTCAATAATATTTCCTGCTGCTCCACTTGCATCCGTGAGTCCCTCACCGATGATGTACGCAATCACAGTAGCTCCTGCCATGATGAGTGCCGTTACCTGAGTTGCGGTGTTTTCTGTGCCCCCTGTAGCAATAATCATCATACTTACAAATGATGCAACTGCTGTCCATAGCTTTCTGCTTGTGAGCTTTCTCACCCAATCAATTTTCTTCATTTTCATTGTCCTCCCTAAAATCCCATCTGTGTAGCCATAAAGCCTAATACGATACCAACTACTGCTGTTACAACATAACCAACTACTTTACGCCACATGTCACCGTCTCGTCCTTCCAGTGTTTCCAAGCGTTTACCCTGTTTTTCCTGTTCCCTTACCATATTGGACATATTTGTGGCTAATCGCTCTACAGAAGCCGCAAGTGTACCTGTCTGCCTTACGTTATCTTCCAGCAGTTCTATCCTGCGGTTCTGTCTGTGATTTTCATCTTCGATTCTGCTCTTGTATTCGTCATACTCTGCACGTGTTATCGGTTCTTCCATGGATTATCCTCCTTCTTATAAAAAGCCGACAGATACATATCTCCTGTCGGCTTTTCCCTTTACTTATTCAGTTTTTTCTGCATCCAGCATCTTCTGTACCTGTGTTCTCCATTTGGACGGTACTTCATCAATTTTCATAATTTCTGCCTTGACTCTCTTGTAATACAACTTTGCCATTATGCTTCACCTCCTTCTAATCTGGACACTCTTTCTGCCAATGCATTATACAATTCACCCAGCTCGGCTACAGCATCCTCTAAACTGCTCTGACCATCCCCAAGCTCTACTACACAGTCTGCAAGATCTTTGTTCGATGGTGTTGCTTCGGCTTCAGCCTGTGCCTTTTCTGCGGCTTCCTTATCAGCTGTAAGCTTTTCCTGGATTTCAGATTCCTTCTCATCATCAAAAATCCATTTATTATTTTCTGCGTCCCAGTAGCACGCATGCGCCATGTTAATGTCTGCATACGGTGGCAGTTCCTCTACCGTAATGTTACCAAGCGTTGTATCTTCCGATTCAACATACCCCTGATAATAGCTTCTGTTTCTGGATTCATCCAGAATTATAATGACCTGATATTTTTTCATGTGATCATCATCCTTTCTTTATAAAAAAATAAGACCTGTATGGTCTTGTTAATGGGTTACTTATTCAGTTGTAAATATTGTTGTATTCTTCACTCCCGCCGGTTCCCTTCCAAAATAGTAATTTAAGTGGTAAAAGCTTAAAAATAGTACATTTTGAAACAGGAGGAAGCGGTAATTATAAAACTGCAAACATCATTTTTGATGTTTCCAATTTTTCAACACTACATTTTGACGGAACTGGTGGAATAGGTAGTGGCGGTTTTGCTGTTTTGGGAGGAAGTGGTGTTAATATACCATATGGCATTAGGCAATGTAGTCTTACTAATTCAGTTACATTGGAATCAATCGGTGATGGTGGATCTAGTAAAAAAGAATATGATATATCTAAGTATTCTTATATAAGACTATATATGAGAGGAACTCCTGAAGGATATGATTATATAAAATACTTTAGTAATATTTCATTTTCATAATGTTTTTTAACATATCATGTTGCTTATTCAATTCCAAATATCATAGTTGCACCATTGTTATGATATCTGCAAGATATATTTACACTATTCTTATCACCAACATTAATTATATATGCAGAACAAGCACCTGCGACGCTTGTTCTGCTACTTCTTTGTTGACCTAATTGTACTGTAGTACCTCTACTGGTAGAACATCCCCAATCTAGTGGATTATCATTATTGGAACCATAGCACATTACTAATAGATATTGACTATATCCAGATACCGACACGTTGGTTATACCACTATCTTGTGCAGATGAATGTAGTTTTTTAAACGAAATTTGTTTACTTAAATTACTATT
>OBXA01000090.1_pt1 | contig 78878 bp, 71 predicted proteins | sample 1538121 | NCBI WGS metagenome assembly OBXA01 (sample SAMEA2580133, study PRJEB22360) | human gut metagenome | biome: human gut; feature: human-associated habitat; material: faeces | place: Denmark | collected 2008/2010 | reverse complement strand
CGACAACTCTGATATCTTATCATGTTTGTCATTGTTTGTCAACAACTTTTTTCATCATCATGACCACCAACCATCACTCAGCTTCCTGCCAGTGCCTGTATCAGTGTCCTCGTCACGAGTCAGCTTAGATATAATATCACGCAGACAACCTAAAGTCAACAAAAACTTTACATTTTATTTGCAAAAATATAAGCACCACAAGATATTGTTCCCTGGGTGCTTACAAACCACAATTCAATCATAAAAACGAAAGCAGAATCGTCAGTATTAAATTATTTTCGTATAGCCATTGCAGAATTTCCGACTGATATACCGCATCAATCACAACACTCCCGGCTTCTGTCGCTGCCCCCATTGCTGCAAACGCAAATACCAGCCATACCAGCAACAGTCCTTTGATCAATCCGGCAATTCCCCCAAGCATATGATTTACTTCTCCTATTACGGGCAGTTTTGCCACCAGATCAATCGCAGTGGCAATCAAATGAAAGGCGATCACCGTAATCAGCATAACAATAACAAATGCAATCGCTTTCATGGCAAGGGATGATGCTTTTGACGCAATTGTATTATACAGTCCGCTTTGTTCCATCCAGCCATCCGCAAGTTTATGTGTATCCCCTATCTGGTTCCATACGTTTGCCGGCAGTTTCATTCCCAGACCGCTGAGATCTTTCTGTTCCTGCGTGTTTTGTTCTTCTGTACTTTTTTCTTCCCCTACCACGGCATTTTGCAATTTCTCTTTGCAATTCTTTTCAATTCTGGTATCCAGGCCTGTGTGTTCTGTCATCCAGTCTGCAACATACGGCGTTGCAAACGTAACAAAAACCAGAATCAGTATCCAGGCAGCCATTGAATAAACCACACGCAGGAAACCACGGAAGAATCCCCAGACAATATTTCCGGCAACAAGTAATACAACCAGTATCAATAACCAGTTCATTGTAATCGTACCTCTTCTATTTCTCCGTTTAATACCAATGTATAATTCTGACCATCCAATCCCGACAATACGTTATAAAGCTGCCGGTCAAACGTATAACAGAATTTACGGATGCTGTGTATGGTAAACAATTCACAGTTATAATCATCCCGGACACATATTTCATTATTATCGAGGAGCTCGATTCTGTTGTATGCAATCTCTGTATCATTCTCCATGACCGTTTTACCATTCATGTCATAGACTTTTATGTGCCAGCTGTTTTCTTTTTTGGTATCGCTGTATGAAATACCGACATATTTATTATTATAGAAGACACTCTGTATCTCCCGTTTAAACTTTATCTGTTTTTTCGGCGCAGGTTTTTGTGCTCCGTCAAACCAGATCAGTCCGGCATCGCTGATCGCGAGAAGTTTTCCGGATTCGGTATAAACCAGTTCCGATATCATCGTATTTTTGTAACTGTACGTTCCCACATTGTTGTCGATTTCATTCTGCCCAACCGAACCAAAGTTATAGAAAGTAACCGTGGAACAGGTTTTGCCCTTTGTCACGTCGAGCATATCTACTGCCAGTTTCTGCGCATCCGGAGCCAGCGCAATATCTACAGGAAAACTTCCTTTTTCCTGATAAAATTCACCACTGGCAAGTTCCTGTCCCTTTTTGTCATAAAGCCGTACATACGAGACATCATCCTCCTTCATCAGCACAGCCACCGTTCCCTGACGGGCAACACATACACGTTCAATCGGTGTTGCCGTTTCGATTTTCTTTACCAGTCCGCGTTCCGACATGATATAAATAAATGTCCCTCCACGATCATAAACTGCAAGATACTGTTCACACACGGAAAGTTCCGGCGCAGTCATTTCATAAGACTGGTTCCAGATCAGCCGGTCATCTGTATCGTGACACACGATTCCGTCATTATCATATTCCAGTATTTTTCCCTGGAACATCTTATATCCCGTTGCCGCACTGTCCTTTCTCTCCGCCGATGCCTGCACCTCAAATCCTGAATATGTGCGAAGTGCAGACCAAAGTTCTACAAAAATCACTGCTGCTACAACAGTAACGATCACAAGTGCCGTCCTGCGGGCTATTTTATGCCTGTGTCTCCTGATTTTTTCTTCCAGTTCCTCCAGGTCTTCCTGACTTGTCTCTACGGTTTTAAATTCCGTTTTTTCAGCCACCGATTTTTCTCCTTTTCGCTTACGTTTCTATCATTATAGCATTGCAGTCCCCGTTACGGAAGTAATAATTTCTGTCCAACCCTGATATCATCCGAATCTTCCAGATCATTCGCCTTTTCAAGCTCTTTTAATTTTTTCATTGATCCGTATGCCTGTTTACAGATCCCACTCAGCGTATCCCCCTGTTGTACTACATAATAATTTTGTGTATTTTCTACCGCCACAGGTTTTTCTTTTTCCTCGGCCGGCTGTGTGGAAGGAGCCGCTTCCTCTGCCTTTTTCACCGCTCCCGCCGGAACCTCTTCAATCGGTATCAGCTGCATGGGTTCACTGATGGTTTCCGTACTCTTTGCGCTCTCCGTCCGTTCTTCCACTATATTTTTTTCAGTTCCCACCAGGACTTCTGCCGGTTGTGACACATGGCGGATTTTTTCCCCTATCGTCTCCACGGTCTGCTCCAGACCCGGAATAGGAATTCGCTGCTGCCAGATTCCGACCCCGGCCAGAACCAAAAGCAACGCGATTGCGGCAGCCATCGCATACGACGTTGGTTTGCGTTCGCTCTTTGAACTGCTGCATTCTTCTTTTTCATTCTCTTTTTTGCTCTCTGTCAGAATCTCCGGAAGCATCTGCCGGGTTCCACGTCTCGGCAGTTCAATCGTCACATCCGGGATCCGTATCTCATGCAGTTCCCTTGCATAATAGATATAAAACCCGTTTTTCGGTTGCAGCCGGTTGCCTTTATGCAGATAAAAGTATTCTTCCCCCTCCATACTGTCCATAAGGAAAAGAACCTGATGTGCACCTCCGAACTGTTCTCTGTGGATAGCTTCCAGTTCTGCTGTCAGGCGTGGTGGATATCCTTTACAATCCAACGCCCATCCGACAATAATGGAATTCTCATAAGATCTCTTAATCTCACGGAATACATCCGACCACGCATGTGTTCCCCATCTCGGCAGATTCTGTGAAAACTCCATATCCCTTACCGGAATGGCAGCCTCTACAAAGGTCATATATACACCCTGCTCGCACTCTGTATGCCCCATAAAGATAAACACTCTCCGCTCCTCATAAGTTTCTTCATGCACCCTGGCATACGCCGCATTTTCTATGTAAATCCGATCCCCCTCTGCCGGTGTTCCGATCTGTCTGATATTTTTCAGGTCACGTCCCGGTCCTTCTGCAATATCTATCATATCCTGCCTCCTTATCCGTTTTTCCAGAATATAGTATCACCACCATCCGGTAGAATTTTGGAAAAACCTGACAGGCATGAAAAAAATCGTACGACACTACCGGACATATTTCCAGACTTCAGGCAAAAAAAGACTGCCATATCCTTCGATACGACAGCCTCCTTTGTACTTGCTGTATTATTTTGCAAAAGCTTTTACTTTTTTGTAAATTCCTTCTGCGTCCAGTTCGTATTTATGAATCAGCTCAACCGCCGGTCCGGATTCTCCAAACCGGTCATTCACGCCGATACGCATCATCTTTGTCGGTGCCTTTTCACACAATACTTCCGCTACCGCGCTTCCAAGTCCACCGATTACGGAATGTTCCTCAACGGTTACGACTTTCTTCGTCTTTGTTGCAGATGCAACAACCAGTTCCTCGTCAATCGGCTTGATGGTATGGATATTGATTACTTCTGCAGAAATTCCATCTTTCTCCAGCATCTTTGCAGCTTCTAAGGACTCTGACACTTCCAGTCCTGTCGCAAAAATGGTTACATCCGTACCTTCTTTTAATACGATGCCTTTTCCGATCTCAAACTTGTAATCCTCTCTGTCATTGATCACCGGCACTGCCAGACGTCCAAACCGAAGATAAACCGGTCCAACATAATCATATGCTGCATGTACTGCTGCGCGTGCTTCCACATCATCCGACGGGTTGATCACTACCATACCAGGGATCTCACGCATCAGAGCCAGATCCTCCAGACACTGATGGGTAGCTCCGTCTTCTCCGACCGAAATTCCTGCATGGGTAGCTCCGATCTTTACATTCAGATGTGGATAGCCAATGGAGTTGCGAACTTGCTCGTAGTTACGTCCGGCTGCAAACATTGCAAAAGAACTGATAAACGGAACTTTCCCACAGGTAGATAATCCTGCAGCAATACCTGTCATGTTGCACTCTGCGATACCGCAGTCCCAATGGCGCTCCGGAAATTCTTTCTGGAAAATACAGGTTTTGGTAGCACCTGCCAGATCTGCGTCGAGCACGATGAGATTCTCATGCTCTTTTCCAAGCTCTACCAATGCATTTCCATAGCTGTCTCTGGTTGCAATTTTCTTTACTTCTGACATAATGCTTCACCTGCTTTCTCAAGATCTTTCATAGCGATTTCGTACTGCTCGTCATTCGGAGCTTTTCCATGCCATCCGGCTTCATTCTCCATAAAGGAAACTCCCTTTCCTTTGATGGTCTTTGCAATAATGGCAGTCGGCTGACCCTTGGTCTTCTTCGCTTCCTCAAATGCTGCACGGATCTGGTCGAAATCATTTCCGTCAATCACGATCGTGTGGAAATTAAATGCCTCAAACTTCTTATCAATCGGATACGGAGAACATACTTTGTCAATCTCCCCATCAATCTGCAGATTATTATTGTCTACAATCACTACCAGATTGTCCAGCTTCCTGTGTCCTGCCCACATAGCAGCCTCCCAGATCTGTCCCTCCTGAATCTCACCATCTCCGGTCAGGGTGTATACACGATAGTCCTTGTGATCAAATTTTCCGGCTGCTGCCATACCTACTGCAGCAGAAACTCCCTGCCCCAAAGATCCACTGGACATATCAACGCCAGGAATATGCTTCATATCCGGATGTCCCTGCAGATACGAACCTGTATGGCGCAGTGTCACAAGATCTTCCTTCGGGAAAAATCCGCGCTCTGCAAGTGTGGAATAATAAGCCGGTGCTACATGTCCTTTGGACAATACAAAACGGTCACGATCCTCCATCTTCGGGTTCTTTGGATCAATATTCATCTCTTCGAAATACAGATATGTAAAAATATCTGCCGAAGACAGCGATCCGCCCGGATGACCGGATTTTGCGCTGTGCACTGCCGTTACAATGCTCTTACGGATTTCATTCGCAAGCTTTTCCAATTCTAAATGATTCATTATTTGTCCTTTCCTCCTTTAAACACAAGAATAGCTATATATTTATAATTCTGTTCTCCCCTGCAATGCACGCAGAAGAGTTACTTCATCGATATATTCCAGATCTCCGCCAACCGGCACTCCGCTGGCAATCCGTGTCACTTTAATCCCTGTCGGTTTGATGAGTTTGCTGATATACATCGCCGTTGTCTCACCTTCCAGACTGGAATTCGTTGCAATAATCACCTCATCCACATCTTTTTCCAGACGCACCATCAGTTCCTTCAGCCGGATATCGTTCGGACCGATTCCAAGCATGGGGGAAATTGCACCATGCAACACATGGTAGACCCCGCTGTATTTTCCGGTTTTTTCATAGGCAACCAGATCGCGGGTATTTTCTACCACCATAATCGTCTTGTGATCTCTGGATGTGTCACTGCAGATCGGACAAATTTCCTGATCTGTCAGGTTATAACAGCACTTGCAGTATTTGACATTTTTCTTTGCAGAAACAATTGCCGATGCCAGTGCATCCACATGATCCTGTGGCATATTCAGAATATGAAATGCCAGCCGCTGTGCGGATTTGGCTCCGATTCCCGGAAGTGCAGACAGTTCTTCAATCAATTTTGCAATCTCATGACTGTAATAATCCATATCAGAACGGAAGTCCTCCACCTAATGCCCCTGTAATCTGTGACATGGACTGCTGGGAAGCTTCGTCAATTTTACGCATCGCCTCATTTGTCGCTGCCATGATCAGATCCTCGAGCATCTCAATATCATCCGGATCCACTACTTCTTCTGCCAGTTTTACCTTTGTCACCTCATGCTTGCCGGAAACCGTCACTTCCACGGCTCCGCCTCCTGCTGCTGCCGTAACTTCCTGTTCCTCTAAATTCTTCTGCGCCTCTTCCATCTGCTTTTGCATCTTCTGCGCCTGTTTCATAATATTCGCCATATTTCCCGGCATACCGCCAGGGAATCCACCTCTTTTTGCCATGTGGGGTCCTCCTGCTTTCTAATTTCAGTTATTTACGAATCTTGTATTATCATACCATTAGAAGTTCTCTTCCTCAATATCAAAATTGATTAATTGCCGCAAATCCGGTACCGTATTGGCTGCGCTGCGTCCTCCTTCATTTAAGCGGAGCTGCACTTCTACCTGCTTTGCACACCGCTGCGCAATCATTTCTTTCAAATGATCAATACACCCTGCCTTATTGTCGCTTAGATAGGCAAAAGCGTTGGCATCGTCAAACACCAGGAGCAGTTCTCCCGCCGGTCCAAGCGTCGGCACCGCCTGGTTTAAATACTGTCTGGTGATGCCTCCCATCTCCGAAATGACCGACCGCCAGTTGTTCATCACCTGTTTAATGTCCTCCGGAATGGCTTTGGGAAGCTGTGTTTTCTCCGGTGCCTGTGCCGCCGGAGCCTGCGTGCCACCTGCTACCGGAACTGCTGCACTCTGTGGTGCTGCCGAAACAAATGCCCCGCTTTCTAATTTCTGCTCCATATCATCCATACGCTCATTGAGTGCCGACAGATCTTTTTCCATCTGCGGACGGCAAAGCTTGATAATTGCAATCTCCAGCAGGATGCGCTTCTGTGCCGCATACCGGATCTGGCTGGACAGCTCTGAGAAAATCCGGATATACCGGATCAGTGTTTCCGGCTCCACCATCTGTGCCTCTTCTTTCAGGGCTGCCAGATGATCTGCCGACATATCCAGCACTTCCTCCATGTCATCCGCACTCTGGATGAGCAAAAGATTTCTCATGTACCAGGTAAAATCGTTCACCATCTGTCCCAGTTCCCGTCCCTGATCCACCAAATGATCCACCGTCCGGATGGCACCGGTCACATCTTTTGCCAGCACCTGGCGCAACAGTGCGGAAAACACTTCCGTATCCACTGCACCGAGCACTTCCAGCACATTTTCATAGGTGAGTTTTTCCCCCAGATGAAAAGCAATACATTGGTCGAGCAGACTCAGCGCATCACGCATCGAACCGTCCCCGGCTTTTGCCACATAACGCAGTGCGCGCTCCTCGACATCCACCTGTTCGGTACGCATCAGTTCCACCAGACGATCGGTAATGGTATCAATGGAAATCCGGTGAAAATCATATCTCTGGCAGCGGGACAGAATCGTAATCGGGATCTTGTGTGCTTCCGTTGTCGCAAGAATAAAAATCACATATGCCGGCGGCTCCTCCAGCGTCTTGAGCAGCGCGTTGAATGCGCCTGCCGACAGCATATGCACCTCATCAATAATGTAAACCTTGTATTTTCCCTCTGTCGGGCGGTAAGATACTTCTTCCCGGATCTGCCGGATATTGTCCACGCCGTTGTTCGATGCCGCATCAATCTCTATGACATTCATAGAAGTCCCGGCGGCAATGCCCTGACATGCAGGGCATTGTCCACAGGGACTTCCGTCTACCGGGTGTTCACAATTTACTGCTTTTGCAAAAATCTTTGCAACTGTCGTCTTTCCGGTACCCCGGGTACCGCAAAACAAATAAGCATGTCCTATGCGATCGGCTTTGATCTGGTTCTTTAATGTTGTAACAATGTGTTCCTGTCCTTTGACATCTTCGAATTCCTGCGGACGGAACTTACGGTATAAAGCCGTGTAAGACATTTTTCTTCTCCTTTTTGCCGGATATCAGGAAATTTAATCTCCAAAACTGATACCGATCCGTTTTGCCTCCTGAATCATCTGACTGTCCGGATCAACCGTCTTTAACTTGCCTGCCACCTCTCCAAGCGGCACACATTTGGTCTTGTTGTTGATCATGGCGATCATGCAGCCAAATTTTCCATCCATAATTGCTTTGGCAGCGGCAGATCCAAGACGGGTACATAATACTCTGTCGTATGGACACGGACTGCCGCCACGCTGTGTGTGGCCCGGAACCGCAACGCGGACTTCCACACCGCATTTCTCCTGAATCTGATCTGCAATCTCATAAGAAACCGATGGGTACCTGCGGGATGCAACTTTTGCCTTGTACTGCTTCTTGGTAAGCTGTGCATCGTCTTTGGAGATTGCACCTTCTGCAACTGCAAGAATCGTAAATCCTTTTCCGTCTTTTGTACGCTTATGAATCGCATCCACGACCTTATCAATATCATACGGAATCTCCGGGAGCAGAATAATGTCGGCACCGCCTGCCACTCCTGCATACAGGGTAAGCCATCCTACTTTGTGTCCCATCACCTCTACAATAAATACACGGTTGTGGGAAGCAGCCGTTGTATGGATGCAATCGATAGTCTCTGTCGCTATATTAATTGCACTCTGAAAACCGAATGTCACATCTGTTCCGTAAATATCATTGTCAATGGTCTTTGGAAGATGAATAATATTGAGTCCTTCCTCGCGAAGCAGATTGGCTGTCTTCTGTGTACCGTTACCACCTAAGATAACCAGACAGTCGAGTCCGAGCTTACGGTATGTGGACTTCATGGCCTCTACCTTGTCCAGACCGTTTTCATCCGGCACACGCATCTGTTTGAATGGCTGGCGGGAAGATCCGAGAATCGTTCCACCTCTGGTAAGGATTCCGGAAAAATCCGAGGCTGTAAGAATTCTGTACTGTTCATAGATCAGCCCTTTGTACCCATTTTCAAATCCATAAATCTCCAGTTCGTCTACATTCGTAGTAAGTCCCTTTACAACACCACGCATGGCTGCATTTAAAGCCTGGCAGTCTCCGCCGCTGGTAAGCATTCCGATCTTCATCATGCACGTTTCCTCCTGCATATTCTCTTATTGTGTACCAAATGTTTCACATACACATTTGTATTATAGTATAATTTTTGTCCGTTCACAAGATAAGCGACTTGAAAAATGTATGTAAATTCTGTATACTATGTAAGGAGCACATCGCATGAGAGTTCCGCTCCGCGGAAGCGATGTACGTAGGAGATATAGCTTACGCTATACCTCAAGGAGCACATCGCATGAAAGTTCCGCTCCGCGGAAACGATGTACGTAGGAGATATAGCTTACGCTATACCTCAAGGAGCACATCGCATGAAAGTTCCGCTCCGCGGAAGCGATGTACGTAGGAAATTCATCGGAGATGAATTTCAAGGGAGAGTTGTCCGAGAGGTCGAAGGTGCCGCACTCGAAATGCGGTTTGCGTCGAATAGACGCAACGTGGGTTCGAATCCCATGCTCTCCGCTCACTTTTTAAACAAAAACAGCACCGCGGTCTTCACCTGCCCGGTGCTGTTTTTATATGTCAATGACGTCCCCTGTTATTTCCACGCCGATCCGTCATGTCACGCTTTTCGCGGAAATCACGGCTCCGATGCTCACGGGAATCGTTTGCTCTGTTTCCATCCGCACGGCTTCCATGATCCGCATCGCTGTTTTTGGCGGATGACGGTCTCTCTTTTTTGCGGCCGATATATACGTTCCATTTCATATAGGCTTCCTGCGCATTGCGGGATTTGTAGATTACATTGCGTTCCTCCCCTACAATATCCGTAATACTGTACCAGCCTTTGTCATACTGGAATTCCGCTGTCTTTCCTTCAAGTTCTTTATTTCCAAGTACAAATTTATGTATTGCCTGCTGTGGCTGCTGCTGTGCCATCCTATCCCTCCTTTTTTCCTAATACATACTCCACGGCCTGTCTCAGTTTTTCGTCTTTTTTCGTTTCCTCCGTTCCCTGAAGTGCCTCTGCCTCTTCCCTGGTAAACAATTCCCGCAGTTTTACCTGATGGTTTTCTACCGGAATATAAGATACTCTGGATTTGTCGAATACCGGGCGCAGCACATAGTACGGAATTTTTCGCTCCCTGCGTGATGCGGAGAGCGAAACAATATTTTCTACCTGACAGACTCCCTGTGTTTCACTGTATATGATCTGTTTTTTTTCAAACATTCTGTCACCTCTGAAAAAGATAAAATTATCATATCACAAGAAAAAAGTTTTGACAAATGCCCCAAAACATTTTACGCTTGTCTCAGGGAGGAAATTGTATATGTGGATTCTATTTGCATTTGGGTCAGCTCTGTTCGCCGGACTGACTTCCATACTGGCGAAATGCGGTATCAAAAATACCGATTCCAATACAGCTACGGCGATCCGTACCATTATTGTACTTATTTTTTCATGGATCATGGTATTTCTGGTTGGGGCACAACACGGCATCGGAAGTGTTTCTGCCAAAACCTGGACATTTCTGATCCTGTCCGGACTTGCCACCGGTGCTTCCTGGCTGTGCTACTTCCGTGCACTGCAGATCGGAGATGTGGATAAGGTGGTGTCTGTCGATAAATCGAGTGCCATCCTCTCCATTCTTCTCGCTTTTCTCTTCCTGCATGAGAGCATCAGCCCACTGAAACTTCTATGCGTGGTGCTGATCGGCGCGGGAACCTACCTGATGATCACGAAAAAGGGAACTTCTTCTGAGAATTCCGGGAAAAAAGGCTGGAGCTGGTTCTTCTACGCGCTTGGCTCTGCCGTCTTTGCCAGCCTGACTTCTATTCTGGGAAAAGTCGGCATTGAAAACATTGATTCCAATCTGGGAACAGCCATCCGTACCATCGTTGTGCTGATCATGGCATGGATTGTCGTGTTTGTCACGAAAAAGCAGGACAGTGTGCGCACGATTGATCACAGGGAACTTGGCTTTATCTGCCTGTCCGGACTTGCCACCGGTGCTTCCTGGCTGTGCTATTACCGTGCGCTGCAGGATGGTCTGGCAAGTGTCGTTGTGCCAATCGACAAGCTGAGTATTCTGGTTACCATTCTGTTTTCTTATCTTGTATTTCATGAGAAACTTGGAAAAAAAGAAGCCGGTGGTCTGGTACTGATTGTGGCGGGAACGCTTGGGATGCTGGTGTAGTATCCCTTGCTATGCCCTTCAGGCGCACCAACCAGACAATATTTACCAGATCATTCGTTTATCGTCTCTGTTTCTATCCTGCAGGTATAAGTTTTTTCGGCTTTCCTGTAATTAATTCCGACCAGAAGCATGCTTCCATGGTATCCTTTTAATGTCTTGTCATACTTTTTCTCCCGAATCTGATCAAGTGCTGTCTGTGCAGACTGATCCCACTTCAATTCAACAATCATAGCATGACTTTCGACATGCTTTCTCGGAACAAACACCAGATCCGCAAAACCCTTTCCACCTGCTAATTCCCGGTAAATCTCATGCGTTTTCTTTGCCGCATAGTATGCCAGTGACAGTACACACGCCAGGGAATTTTCATCATTATATTTCAGAATGGAAATATTCTCTTCATGCACCCGCTGAATTTGTTGTGCAACATATTCTTCGTCCCCACGAAGTGTAGCTTCCATCAAATCCTCTGACCGCCGGATGGCCGCCATCACCGGTTCCCAGCCTCCGTCCTCGATACAGTTAATAAACTCTTTCTGCACTTCCTGATTGGGGATGCAGACGGTCTGTGCGTAAAAATCGTATGTCAGATATCCCAGATGAACCAACAATGTCAGTACATCGTCTGCACTGGCAAACGTTGTCATGTCATTCTGGAATTTATCCGGATTTACCGGGATGTGTTCCCCGGCAATCAGCCGGGTGGTCAGTTCTTTTAACCCATACTGGTTCATCTGAATGTATTTCTTTAATGCCTCATATGTCTCTGTTTTTGTCCAGTAACTGTCGTAGTCATGACCAAGCATTGACATGACTACAGAACGCGGATTGTAAATCTGCACGCCCTTTAAATCATAGCCATCATACCACTGTTTCGTCTTGTCGTATGGCATGTCATACTGGCGGCAGAGTTCCTGCACCTCGGCCTCTGTAAAACCGGTAAACTCTGCCAGTTCGCGCTGGTTGGTCATGGAATATTCATCAAACATGTTCAGGGCGGAATGTTCGCCGTATTTTTTGATGGGAAGGATGCCTGTCATGTAGGCAAGCACACAGTAAGGCTGATTTTTCAGCAAATCCCTGAGAAAATTGAGATACTTTTTCTGCGCCTGCGCATCCATCGGGTTCACCCGGAAAATACAATCCCATTCATCAATCACGAAAACAAAATAACTCCGCGTCTGGGAATAGATTTCTTCCAGAACCGATACCAGATCCTCCTCATAATATGTGACCTGTGGGAACTCCCTTTTCAGTTCCCGCACCACTTTTCTGGAAATCAGTTCCATCATATCCTCTACGGATTCTGTACGCCCCAGAAACTGCTGCATATTCAGATGAATCGCATTGTATTGATTCAGATGCTTTTTAAAATCAGGATCTTTTGCAAATTTAAAGGATTTAAACAATTCATAGGAATCATCCCCTTTTCCATAATATGCCACCAGCATATTTGCCGCCATGGATTTCCCGAAACGGCGGGGACGGCTGACGCAGATGTTCTGATGCTCTGATTTTAAATTCTGGTTTGTAAACGCGAGGAGCATGGTCTTATCTACATATATTTTTGAATTTGCTGCTCTTTTGAATTCTTCATTTCCCGGATTTACATAGATTCCCATTGCTATGCCCTCCCAAATACGCCAAACAGTTTTTGTGCCGCCTCTTCATCATCCATAATTCTTGCACTTGGTTTCTGTGCATTCTCAAGCATCCGTTCCACACGATTGGCAAGTGCCACATCCACAAACCGTCCGATCTCGATTCCACGCAATTCAAAAAACAATGCCGGATTCATGTCTAGCCGTGCCCCCACACCGTAAAGTGCTGCTGCCACATGTTTGCACATCAGTGCCCAGTCCGGGCAGCTGCACTGAAAACTGATCTCACTTGGCTGTGGAAAAAGACCATCCTCTCCCTGAAACAGTTCTTTCATCTCATCCGGGAAATCACCGGACAGTAATCGTTCCAGAGTCTCAATCTTACCGCACCGGTCAAGAATTGCCTCACACTTCTGCTCTGTGAGCGGACTGATACGGATTTCCACACGGTAAGGAGTTTTTCTGGTTCCCTGCACTCTTGCAATGATTTTTCCTTTCTGGATTTTCAGGTCGATTACTGTTCCGGTCCGCACATAACGCTTCCCACGCTCCAGCCGGCTTGCAAAATCCGCATAGTGCTCCAGATTGTCACACCAGGCTTTTCCCCACCAGCTTTTTGCAATTGCCCTGCCGGAAATAACAACCGGCTCCAGCTTATTTCCCTTTTCTTTTTGCTTTTTTACGCTCTCTTTTAAATTTTTCTTTAACAGAGATTCACTCGGCTGGGCAAATGTCTGATCAATTTCCCAATATCTTCGCATACCGTTTACTCCAATCGCAATAATGAGAACAATTCTTCGTTACTTAACTCCGTAATCCACTTTTCGGAGCCGCTTCCGATTACGTTTTCCGCCAGTTCCTTTTTCGATTCCAGCATCGCATCTATTTTTTCCTCAATCGTTCCCTGAGAGACAAATTTATGTACGATCACATCTTTTTTCTGCCCGATCCGGAATGCCCGGTCCGTTGCCTGATTTTCTACTGCCGGATTCCACCAGCGGTCAAAATGAATGACATGGTTTGCTTTCGTCAGGTTCAGTCCGGTTCCGGCTGCCTTTACCGACAGCACAATAAACGGTACATAGGCTTCTCCCTGAAAGGCATCCACAATTTCCGTCCGCTTCGCCACCGGTGTTCCTCCGTGCAGCACATAGCCCTTAGCATGAAAAACGGTCTCCAGATACGCTGCCAGATCGTCCGCAATCTCCTTAAACTGCGTAAAAACCAGCACGCGCTCACGCTTTTCATAGATTGTCTCACAGATTTCTTTCAAAAGCTGAAATTTTCCACTCTCTGATGGTGTATAAACATCCTGTCCCAGATACTGGTCCGGATGGTTGCAGATCTGTTTTAACTTCATGATTGCTGTAAGCACAATCCCCTTTTTGGCAAACTGGGAAATGCTGTGTTCTGCCTCCATCTGCCGGACTTTCTGCTCCATATCCGAAACCACCTTGCGGTACAAAATGGTCTGTTTTCTGGTCAGCTGCGCAAAATCTGTCATTTCCACCTTTTCCGGAAGATCTGCAATAACGGTCTTGTCCGTCTTGACACGACGGAGCATAAACGGGGTAATCATGGACTTTAATTTTGCATATTCCTGTGGATTTTCTTCCAGTCCTTTCGTAAACTCATGGAACTCTTTGGATGTACCAAGCAGACCATGATCTATAAAATCAAACAACGACCATAAATTGGTCAGGTCATTTTCAATCGGCGTACCGGTCATGGCAATCCGCATCTGTGCCTGCAGTTTTTTGATTTCGCGTGTCTGTTTCGTGCCCGGATTTTTGATTGCCTGTGCCTCATCGAGAATCACACAGTCCCACATCGTTTCCTGAAATGCCTTGATGCGGGAAACCATGCCATATGTCGTTATCGTAAGGAATGCAGACCCTGCATCAAATTCCTGTGCAAGCTGCGCAGATGTCTTTCCGTGAATAACCTGAAGCGTCATATCCGGGACAAACTTTGCTGCCTCCTTCTGCCAGTTTCCGATCAGGGATGCCGGAACGACCAAAAGCGTTTTTGCGCCTTTGTCTGATTTTCTCATCTTTTCGAGATAGCAGAGAACCTGAAGCGTTTTTCCAAGTCCCATATCGTCTGCCAGGCATGCACCAAATCCCAGTTTCTGCATATAATTCAGCCACGTATACCCATCCTTCTGATATGGACGAAGCGTTGCATGAACGGTTTTCGGCACTGCTGCCGAACGGATACCGGATGGTTTTCGCAAATTGCGCAACATTTTGGAAAGCCATGCCCCGTTGGTCACAAGCGCACCTACATCTGCAGAAATCTTTTTTCCATTTCCGATTTCCATCTGCAAAGCTTCCCGCAGTGTAATGCTGGTGTCCATGCCATCCATACGTTTCAGAAGTTCCCGCAGTTTTTTATGATTTACCTCTACCCACTTGCCTTTTAAAAATGCCAGCCCCTCCGTCTGCGCCAGCAGAAGTTCCACATCTTTTTTCGTAAGTGCCTCTCCGTCCACACACAGCTGTGGCTGCATCGAAATCAACGAATCAAATCCTACCATGGCAGGTTTCTTTTCGCCCAGCCGTATTTCTACCGAACACTCCATTGCACGCTTTCTCCACCAGTTCGGAATCCGGCAGAGAATCCCGGTCTGTTCGATTTTTTCCACATCACGCAGAAACTGATATGCCTCTTTCCCTGTAAAACGCAGAACATGAAACATCTCCCCACTTTCTACCAGTTCTGCAATCAGATCCGATACCTCTGCCGCACGGTTCAGGCAGGACAACAATGCCAGCAGCTTATCTCTGTCATCCTGGTATTCGGTCAGCGCGTATTTCAGCGGCATATGATGCACGGCATGATCCTCTCCGAGCGAAGCATAGGTTGCCATAAAAACAAACGGATCTTCGCCATCTTTATTTTCTACCAGATGCAGAAAGATCCTCTCCGGTACATGCAGCTTCTGGTTCTGCTCTGTGAGATACAATTCCACACTGCCTTTATAGCCTGAAATTTCCCTCTGAAAAATCTGCTCCAGCTGCGAAAATACTCCGGCAATCCACTTACGGTCAATATATTCTGCCCCAATCGCATAAGGAACTGACGAAAGCAGATGCTCGAGATGTTCCTCATCCGGCACCACATGTGTCGCTTCTCTTGTCAGCTCCAGTTCCGGCATTTCTGTAAGACACCGGAAAAATGTCTCTGACAGTTCATATAAAAACAGCTCCGATGAAGACATTTCTTTTGACCGCTTGGAAAATCCCATGTGATATAAAGTTTCGTAGCGCTTCTCCAAAGTTTCTTTTTCCTGTGTGTCCGGGTAAAATCCGGTTGGGGTAAATATATACTGGTTCATTTTTCTATCGTCTCCGTTTCTATCTTGCAGGTATAAGTTTTTTCCGACTTCCTGTAATTAATTCCGACCAGAAGCAACCTTCCATGATAGTCCTTTAATGCCTTGTCATACTTTTTCTCCCGGATCTGATCAAGCGCTGTCTGTGCAGACTGATCCCATTTTAATTCCACAATCATAGCAGGACTTTCGACATTCTTTCTCGGAACAAACACCAGATCCGCAAACCCTTTTCCACCTGCTAATTCCCGATAAACTTCATATGTTTTCTTTGCCGCATAGTATGCCAGTGACAGTACACACGCCAGTGAATTTTCATCATTATATTTCAGAATGGAAATATTCTCTTCATGCACCCGCTGAATTTGTTGTGCAACATATTCTTCATCACCACGAAGTGTAGCTTCCATCAAATCCTCTGACTGCCAAATAGCTGCCATCACCGGTTCCCAGCCGCCGTCCTCGATACAGTTAATAAACTCTTTCTGCACTTCCTGATTTGGGATGCAAACAGTCTGTGCATAAAAATCATATGTCAGATATCCCAGATGAATCAACAGCGTGAGTACATCGTCTGCACTGGCAAACGTTGTCATGTCATTTTGGAATTTATCAGGATTTACCGGGATGTGTTCCCCCGCAATCAGCCGGGTGGTCAGTTCTTTTAACCCATACTGGTTCATCTGGATGTATTTCTTTAATGCCTCATACGTCTCTGTTTTTGTCCAGTAGCTGTCATAGTCATGACCAAGCATTGACATGACAACAGAACGTGGATTGTAAATCTGCACACCTTTTAAATCATAGCCATCATACCATTGTTTCGTCTTGTCGTATGGCATGTTGTACTGGCCGCAGAGTTCCTGCACCTCAGCTTCTGTAAAACCGGTAAACTCTGCCAGTTCGCGTTGGTTGGTCATGGAGTATTCATCAAACATGTTCAGGGCGGAATGTTCGCCGTATTTTTTAATTGGGAGGATGCCAGTCATGTAGGCTAATGCAATGTATGATTTTCCCTTGAGCCAGAAACGAAGGAAATCCAGATACCGGATATGATCCTCATGGTTATCCGGGTATTTGCGGAAAATACAATCCCATTCATCAATAATGATTACAAATGCGCGTTTCGTTTCCGCATAAATGGTCTGCAATACTTCCACCAGATCATTCCAGTCAAAACATTCTAATTGTCTGTATGCTTTCTTTAAATCCCAAAGAATCCGACGTTGCAGATAATCTATCATTTCTTCGACAGAAGAAGTGCGTGTCATGAAATCAATCATGTTAATCTGGATGACATTGTATTTATTTATATGCTCCTCAAAGCTACTGTCTTTGCTAATCCTGTAAGGTTTAAACAATGCATGTGAATCATTTTCCGCGCCATAATAGGCAGACAGCATGTTGGCTGCCATGGATTTCCCGAAGCGGCGGGGACGGCTGACACAGATGTTTTGATGCTCTGATTTTAAATTCTGGTTTGTAAACGCGAGGAGCATGGTCTTGTCCACATATATTTTTGAATTTGCTGCTCTTTTGAATTCTTCATTTCCCGGATTTACATAGATTCCCATTGTTTTTTCCTCCAGCTCAATCCACAATCAACACGGTCTTACCTTCAAACGCAACTCCATATTCTTTGATCTGACTATCTGTAATCCCTTTCATTTTCAGTTCTTCACTGTATTTTCGTTCCCTGATCTGTGCAATTGCAGACTGCGCGGTCTCTTCGAGACTTTTTCCCTTTCTTGCGCTTCGTACTTTAAATTCCAGAATCACAGCATTATCCTTTCCCGGATGTTTTGGCTCCAACATAATATCATATCTGCCAAAGCCGCTTTCCCGATTCGACCTTAGATAATACCTGTCCCGCAAATCAACCAGCAGACCTAAAACAAACCCGTGATAAAAACGTTCCGGTTCAGCCCCGGAAGCCCGGTCTCCGGTATCAAAATAGCTGAATGTCTGTAATGCAATACGGTTCATATATTCATTCATCGCATCCACATCCCCAGCAACCATTGCCTTAACAAAATCGTTGTAATCCGGCTGTACCGGGGCAAACCAATCGTGAATCATTCTCTGAAACATAAGCTTTACTTCAAGATTGGTAAGTGCAAGCTGATATTTCGGTTCCGTTCCTTCCGGAATATCCTGATATTTTTCATAAGACAAAACCTTTAAATATCCGCCTGCGAGTAAAAGGCTCCATACCGCCCTTTCATTGCCATCCAGTTGATTATATACAATCTGTTCATCTATTTCCGACCAGATACATTCCCCACATAACAATTTCTCAAATTTTTCTTTGATCAGGCGGTTTCCTTCACGAACCAATTTTCCGACAAGACTATTTGCGCTTGTGTTTGCCCAATAGGTTGTATACTGCTTTGCATCCAGATAATTTAAAATCGACCACGGATTATAGATATCTTTGTGGGTTCCAAAAATAAATCCGTCATACCATCTTTTTACCTCATTTTTTTCGTTTTCCAGTCCGAAACTTTCTAGTGCAGAAAACACTTCCTGCTCCGTAAAACCAAAGGATGCAGCATATTCATTGGATGTTGTAGTAACCACTTTTAAATTATTCAGGTCTGAAAAAATGGATTCCTTACTGACCCTCGTAATTCCTGTCATAATTCCACGCTCTAATGCCGGATTGGTCTTAAATGTCGCGTTAAACAGACTTCTTGTGAATGTCACAAGCTGCTCCCAGTATCCATCTACAAAAGCTTCCTGCATTGGCGTGTCATATTCATCTAACAGAATAATTACTTTTTTACCGTAATATTTATACAAAAATCCTGACAGATAATATAAAGAAAGTGTTGCATCTACATACTCCATATCAGTCATGATTTTTTTATACAACTTTACTTCCGTATCCCGTAGCTTTCCACTTTCCGTTATAAAATCGTATTTGACATAAAGCTGCGCAATTAATTCACAGATCTTTTTTTCTGCCAGCTGATACGTGGGTTCCTTCACATTTGCAAAAGACAGGCTAATGACCGGATACGTTCCCTGTATATTACGGTACTTCTTATCCTCCCAGATTTTTAAATCCTCAAACAGATCCGAACGTCCGGAATATTCCACGGAAAAGAACTGTTCTACCATACTCATGGTCAAAGTTTTACCAAAACGTCTTGGTCTTGTGATCAGAGTAACACTGTCCCCACAGTCCCACCATTCCTTTATAAAATCCGTTTTATCAACATAAAAATAATGATTTTCAATTAATGTGGAGAAGTCCTGTATTCCGATTGCTATGTTTTCAGACATTTGCAGTCACCCCCTGTCTTTGCCTTTTTCATATAGTATACCCTATCCTTAAATGAATGAAAAGCAGGCTTTTCATTCATTTATCTCCATCAGTTCCTGAGGCTTGCAACACAACACCTGCGAAAGTTTAATAACATACTCCGCCTGCGCTTTGTTAATGTCTTTCCTCCGTTGTTCATACTGCTGAATCGTCTTGACGGGAATCCCTGTTTCCTCCGCAAGCTGGCTCTGACTGAGTCTGGCTCTTTTCCGTAACAACTTCAGATAACTTTCTACCCTGTTCTGCTGAGCAATCTCTCTTAATTTTTGCACTCCCTGCGTAATATCCATCTCATGATATGGATGATATAAATCACGAATTTTCTCAACTGGGACTTCTTTTTGTATCACCGCAAAGGTTTTCCCACTCATCCATTGATAATATGCCAACAACCATCCGGTCCAATATTCCGGGCTTTTTTCAAAATAATATCCCGGCGCAACAATTTCGTCATCCGGCACATCCATCACACGAATGGCCAGCTCTGCCCCTGACATTCCCGCAATTACAAATGAGTCTCCTTTTGAAAAACGCTCACTGTATGAAGATTCTGTAAAAAGCCGATAATACTCGTTCAACTCATATCCACAATCATATACGGCATAATTGAGCATCTCGCCCAGTACACGCTGTGCAATTCTTAAATATACTTTATCGTAAGAATAAATCATCGCTTTTCATCTCCTCGTCAATGATTCTGGAAATATACAATTCCCCCCTGTGATAGGTTTCCTTTTCCATGTCCTTATATCCGTTTCTGGCATTCCGATCCCGCAACATCTTTTTCGAATACCACTCGGCAGAAGGGACGTGTTCTTTCGCTATAAATTTAAGATGCTGAAATGCCTTTTCCGTTTTAAGGCAGTACTGCTCTCCAAGGCTTCCCAACTGCATAGCTTTCCCTAATTGCTCGTACGATATAACACCGCTGATGAAATCCCTTGCATAAGAAAAATAACTGTCATCTGCACGATATCCTATAATTACATCCACTCCTGCTAATGGAACTGGAAAACAATCGGTAATGTACCGTTTTGCCTCCCTTTCCAGCGGTGTTGCCAATACAAACGCGCGGTTATTCAACAAAAGCCCCATCCAGTGTAACAAGGTAAAGCTGCCATCATTTATATTTAAAATATGCAGGCCATTTGTCTCTATCTCATATTCATTAACATATCCGTCTTTTTCCTCCGATACCGCCCATTCCTTTGCCAAGGCAATATCTTCGGTACAGTAGAAGCCCTGTCCATAATCATTGTGTTTTTTTCCAACTCCATATATCGGAGTTTCAATTATATGATCCGATCCATGAAATAATTGCTTTTTCAATAAAAAAATCCTCCTTTAGGCGTATTTCTATTATACGTCTGTGGGAGGATATTTGTAAATAGTATTTATTTTTTCATATTTTCTAATCTTTTCTCTGCAGGCTCATATCCCCCACATCTGTTGTAATACTGCTCGGCCTCTGTCATCTGCCCCAGACACTCGTAGATCACACCAATATTATAGCAGGCAAGATAAGAATTAACTCCCCTGGCACGTCCCTCTGGCATCTTTAACGCCTTTTTAAATTCTTCCACTGCAGCCTCAAACATTTCATTGTTCATATAAATGAGTCCCATCAGGAATTTAAAATCTGCAGTATTTCCAAATTCCTCATAAACATTTTCCAGAAACAGTGCATGATCCGCCTGTCCCGAATTCAGTAATGCATAACCATATGTCTCTACCATATCGATCACATATTCCAGTCGGGGATTCAGATCAAAATACAATCCACAGTCAAAATAAGCACATGCCTTCATATACTCCGCCGCCATATAATAACTTTTTCCCAACTGATACAAAACATACGGAATGCGGGTATCCTCCTGAAACTTTGCTGCCAATGAATCATTCGCTTTCATACAATCTGCAATCTTTGTGAGACAATCCTTCTGTCCTGTTTCACCCAAAACAGACCGTGTCAGCCCCTGCAGTTCCTGATCCAGAAGTTCGATATTACGTCTTGCTTTTTTCTTTCGTTCTTCCTCCGGCAGATCGTATCCACTGTGCAATATGGTCACCGGTGCCTGATAGGTTTCGTAATCCTCACTTCCGTCCAGCGCCACTACCTGCTCATGAATTCTGCCTTCGTAATGAAACCTCTTTCGTGAGAAAATGCGGTTGATCCACTCCCGGTTTTCCGGTTTCTGTTCATTGTGCTCAAAGGTATTTCTGCGCTTTATTCTTCCTACTTTATCCGGATTTTTCCGAATCATCTGTTCCAGCGCAGGAATATCTATCTGATCGAGATATTCATCGCTGTCTATGACCATAACCATGTCGTTGGAGGCTTTGGAGATGGCATAATTTTTTGCGGCGGCAAAATCATTGCACCAGGTGAAGTGCTCCAACTGGACATTTTTCATCTGTTCCAGCATTTGTTGTGTTCCATCGTTAGAACCAGTATCCACAACTATAATTTCAAACAAATCTTTTTTTAAAGCCGTAATACACTTTTTTAAATTTTCTTTTTCGTTTTTTGTAATAATACATACAGATAAAATTGGTTTCACTGTGTTTCCTCTTTCAACAGTTCAACTAAACGTTGGTTTTCAGTTCCTGTGCGAATTGCAATTCGAATATATTGTCTGCCGTTTTTTATTTTCCCCGCCAAATCTTTGATTAAAATATTTCTTTTTAAAAGCCTTCCCGCCAATTCTTCGCTGGTATGCCCATCCAGAAGCTCACACATAAAATAATTTGCCTGTGATGGGTAAACTTTCAACGATTTAATCTGTCTCAAAGCCTCAAAGAGACGCTTTCTCTCTGTTTTTATCTCTCGAAGGGATTTTTCATAATCTGCTTTATATTTATCCAATATCTGCATAAAAAACTCTGCCATGGAATTAATATTCCAGATAGACACGCTCCGTTTCAAACGTCGGATCACATCTACGTTTCCACTTGCCAATACTCCTAAACGAAGCCCCGGTACCCCATATGATTTGGATATACTTTTTACCACATACAGATTTGGATTTTCATCCAAAATACTTTCTGATAATAACGAAACATTTTCTTCATCAGCAAAATCAAAAGCTTTCATCCAGAATCATTTTTTTATACCGTTCTTTTTCGTGATATTGTAATAACTTGCCTGGAATAAAATCTGTGATGTTATCGTCCTAATCCACCACAATACAAATGCCATCCAGCTTTCAAATTTGTCCACCAGTGTCAAAGAATCCCTCTTGTGCTCAAGCAACATCAACATATCTATCAGATGTTCTTCCAAAATCAAATCTGACTCCAGTAATAAAGTATCATTCTCTGTCATATGTTCTTTTGCCAGTAAAAGCGAAAATATATTGTTTGTTTTATCATATACTTCATTTATAATAAATTCAATTTTCGACTGTATTCCTAATGAACTCACAAAAGACATTAGCTTCTCATGCTGATATACAACTATAAGAATGATCCAATTCAGATTTTTCCGTTCCAACATATGAAGTGCACTCTCAATCAGACACTTTGCCCCGCCCTCTTTGCGGATTTCTGGAACATTTCTTTTGTGTATAGAATTTTATCCAGTCCCTTATATTTTTCATCGTAATTTTCTACACATTGTCTGCAAAAATTTAAATGTTCTTCCTTTTTCTTAATCATGTATTTCTGTGATCACAACTATTTTATTTGTTTTCTCCCACATTTTTTGCAGCACACGCATTCCATATTCTGCATTCTTATAATATCGAAATACTCTGTCTGCATGAAAGGCTTTTATAAAATTGTTAAGCGTCATTTATTTAAGCCCAATTTCTCTAAAAGAATATCTACATTATTTTTTACAGACATATACTTCTTTCCTATCAATTGCCCTTTTTCAGCAATCTTTTTTGCCTCATGTATATTTTCCGTATAATATCGAATTCTATCAGCTAGCATTTTTGGATTATTTCTATCATATAAAATAGCATTCTCGCCGTTATTTAAGAACTTTTTTGTATATAAATTTTCATCTGTTATACATACCGCACCATTAATTAATGCACTTGCAACTCTCTCATGACTTCCATTCTTAAACCATGGAAATACATTCAATACCATTTTACTGTTTTCTATATTTTCAAGCACTTCCTCGTAGCTCATATTTTCCGATATAATTTCTAATTTATCTCCATATTGATGTTTTTCTTTAAAAATCATTCCAATTTTTCCCTGATACCGTCAATGAAATGCCTTCATCCAACAAACCTTTTACTATTCTGTTTCTGTAATATTTACTAATATAGGAATCTATATAACTTCCAAAACCAACCATACACGCTGCAAGGAATTCCCTGTCTACCTTTTCTCCCATTCTCTCTAATACACTTTTTGTTGCAGATTCTACACATATATCATTGTTATCTTTCAATTCTTCAAGCACTTTATCTGAAATTAATTTTACCGCTCCCGTTCTCCATTTACAGTTTTCCATATAAATGGTCTCCAAATCTATATAGGATGCCGGAAAAAAACATTTATTTTTCGATTTTCAAAGTCTTTGGCATGACAAGATAAACCTCCAAAATGTGGAAGGTAAAATACATTATGAAATTCCATTACCTCTTTCAGGAAATGCACATGCGTTTGGTCAACACACGCAATCCATAAATTATTCATATCCCGATGATTCATAAGCCGTTCCATAAATGGTATTGGATAATCCATCAACCATGTTACATACTTATCGGCATTTACATTAAATGTTGCATCATTGCCTGACAAGTCATACAAACATTCCATTTTTTTCTTTTACTCTTTTCCCATTCATTCCATTCACAAATATGCACAATATGACCTCTATCAGTGAGTTCCTTTGCCATAGCCTCTAACATATATGATAGAACCCCATATTGATTCCTTTAATAAATAAAAAACTTTGTACCTTCATCCCTATGTTCTCCTACTATAAGCAACTGATATGGCCTTTCCGCTTACAATCTGATAGATTTTCTGCCAATATTCAGCCTCTTTCTCTCTACCACACTTTTTATAAATTTCTTCAATCCTTTTTACTACAACATCTTTCTCAATAACTGATGTAAAAATAATCTCTATTAATGCTTCATTTGAAATTATTTGATTCTGAATTGCGATAATTAAGTCTAAATACTCCTTACTTGCCTCCTTTAATTCCATTCTCCGAAGCAAAAATCTTATTTTTACATATTTTTCATAGATATCCCAGTAATTTGAACATCCCTCAAAAAATGAGTTGTCTATCCGTTCTTTTTTTTCCTTTTGATATATATTGCTAAGTATCGATATTATCTCCAAACCACTCGATTTTCTTCCTTTTTTACGATATAATCTAATTATTGATTCAACATCATCCCACATTCCTACTTCAATCATATTTTTCAGTTGTTCAATCAGTCTATCACTTAATTCATTCCACTCTTTATCATATGTAAATTCAAATCCACCATCTGCATACAAATACTCTGGATATTCTTTTAAACATTTTCTACGCTCTTCATCATAAAATGTTAATTTTGCAAATCCACTATCATGGATTACCCATGGAATTTCTTGATAAGGAACCAAAATCTGATATCCTGCCTTGCGCATTTCAAAAGACTGTGAAACATCATAAAAATCAAAATGTGTAAACAAGTCCTCTCTCCAAGGGATATCATATTGTGTTGCCATCAATAGCCCATCGACCGCCTCTACTACTGTATCCGTTTTGGGCATATCTTTTGCCCCAGCCATAATATATGCCATATCCGGATCACGCCAATCTACCCTTCCAACATTCCAAGCCCGATAGACCACACCTGTTTTTGGCATTTGAGTTCCCCCAAGCATACCAATCATTCCAACATTTTCATTTTTCTTAAATATGTCTATAATTTTTCCCAAAAAATCATTTTCACGAATCATTACGTCCTGATGCATATAAATTTTATATTTAGCATTACTACTCTTCATTCCCACATTATACGCAGCACACATAGAATCTGCTTCACGAATTGCTATAATATCAATATTGAAATCGTTTGGGATTGTCAATCGATTAATATAATATTTACATTCCTCAAAATATAATTCATTATTAACACAGATTATAAAATCAATTTGATGTGTATTTATTTTTTCCTCCCAATTATCCAAATCCGTAAAAGTTCCTTTCCAAAGTCTGTAATAATTTATAGAAGCTAAAAATCACATTTTTTAATATTCAAACTATACTTTATTGTTTCTTTATACCGCCCTTTAATATGCCACCTTACTGGAATTTGTGTATTTTGAAAAATTTTTACATATTCTTCTAACTCTTCCCCATATATGTCCACTTTACTATATGAATAATATATTTTTTCTTGTTCCTGCCATATAAGTTTTGTTATATTTCCTTCTACTACCATTGCATGTTTAACAACATCCATGTCAAAATCATTTTTTTTCTTTTCAACAAAAATGCACCCTTCATCTGTATCATATTTTTTTAAAATTAAATTCCAAGAATCGCTCGTTAATGCAGATGTAACTATTAAATGTCTTTTTCCGTTTATTTTTTCCCCGTTTTTTAAAATATCAAGTGCCGGTTTCCACATTCTTTCTTTATCAAAGATTTTTATATACTTTAAAAACTCTTGATATTTGCCTTTTGCTCTTTCTTCATACCATTTCAACATACTTTTATATACTTTTCTACTATTATAGGCAAATGCAATTATCATAACCGCCACTGCATATGTCGAATAATCACTTTCTATTTCTTTAAAATTCTCGAATTTATTTCCATGTAAAAATTCAATTCTTTGTAATAAATGCCGCAAATGTAAAAAACGATAATAGACTTCAGAATATGTCATTCCTTTATTATATATGCTAGGACCGAACTCGCCTTGCTTCTCTCCAGCATAAATTTTACAAATCAATTCTATCTCACGCAAAACCATATGGCCTCGATTTTCTGGCTTTCGAAAAACTTTACACGCCTCATCAATTTGTCCATTTTCTATCATTTGAGATAATATATTGTATGTTTTTTCTTTAATCATCTCATATTCTTCTCGTTCATTAAAACTATTTGTTAACCATTTCATGGGATAAATATCTTGATAACTCTCAACAAATTTTTTTCGGTAAAAATCATAAGCTTTAAGTTTACATACTTTATTGTCATGCATTGTCCAATATTCTCTCTGATATGGAACCACTACTTTTTTACCACTTCGTATAAACTCACAGGCTTGAGAAATATCATAAAAGTCCCACCCATCAAATAAATCCTCTCTCCATGGAATATCATACTGTGTTGCCATAAACATTCCGTCAATCCCCATCACTTCGGAATAACCTTTTTTATTTTCATAACCATTAAAATGATTAGGCAGACCATTACACAGAACTTTTCCAGTATCCCATCGTTCTATAGCATATGCATTTTCTGGAAGCACCCTACACCCAAGTACCCCCACCATTCCAATTTGATCATTATTTTGAAATAATGAAATTAAATCTCTTAGTAATTCCTCATATATCAAAAATACATCCTGATGTATGTATATTTTATATTTTGCATCTGAATTCTGCATAGCCGCATTATATCCAGCGGCCATAGATGGTGCCTCTCTAACTGCTATAACATCTGTGCTATATCCATCTGGTACATTCAATGCCTCTATATAATTTAGTGCTTCTTGAAATTCAATCTCATCATTTACACAGATGATAAAAGCAATTTTCTTTTCATTCATACAACTATCATTTCCTTTTACTTTTTTGCCAGGATTACAGCATATTGTGATAATCCAAATTTAATTGTCTGATCATCTAATTCTAATAAATAATCCAAAAGAGGATCACCGTCTGATATATTATGAATAATATCCTCCATACAAACCAGATAAATTAGGCCTCCTGCATACCGAATATCTGGATTTACAAAATGCTCCTTAATTGCTGGAATTATATTTTCCGAATCTGCTGCCTCCGATGGATCTATATTCATCATTTGTTCAATTGTTGGACCTACATAAAATCTTTCATATCGCCCTCCACCTGGTTTTATAAACACTTCGTCTGGAAGATATAGTCTTATACCGTTTACAATGGCCATTTCCATATCTGTTCGCTGAAATCTGCTTGCACCAATATAATCATTGCAATATAAAAAACCACCCTCTTTTAATATTTCGTAGGAATATTGAACAGCTTGTCTTGCATCCTTCATATGATGCAAACTATTATCCCAAAAAACCAAATCAAATTTGGCATTCGTCTCCATATTTAAAAAAATATCACCACATATAAATCTCATGTGTTCCTCTACCTTTTCTCGGCGGGCATTTTCAATTGCCTTTTTTATCATATTTTCTGACAAATCATAACATATAATTGATGAAACAAGACCTCTCTTTATTAATTCAATCTCCTTCCACGCACTTCCACATCCAATAGAAATTGCGTTTTCTATCTTTTTTCCATGCAGATATTCTTTTAAAAGTTCAACCCCACCTGCATTCCAACCATCCAATGATTTTCCACACACATTTTTATTAAAATGGCGTATTACCTGAGAAGAATGCCACCAACGGGTTCTTTCTTCTTCATTATAATTATCCCAATATTTTTTTGCGTTATTTTTGTTTTTTCTTACGATATATAATGTAGATGTGTCAATTAATCCACAATTTTTAAAAAAATCATTACCAAAATATTCTTTTCCTATACTTTCTAATTCGAATCCACACTCTTTCACCCTTGCAATGAAATCCTTTTTTGCATATGCTCTTACATGATCTCCTTGTCCAAATCTTCTCCAATTTTCAGCTTCTGAACAACCTTGTTCTTCATCTGTTTCCTCCCTTGATAAATCTAGTGGCACTAATAAAATTCCACAGCCATCTGGTTTTAAAATTCTTCTTAACTCTCTCAATGCTTTCCTATCATCTGCAACATGCTCTAACACATGTGAACAGATCCATAAATCATATGTTTCATCTTCAATCTCGATCATATTCTGTATATCTGACTGATATGTAACATTTTTCATAAATAAATCTGCGGTATCATAAGCATCAGAAGGTATACATTGTTTAATATATGCATCTACCATTTTAGAAGGAGCAAATTGCAAAACTCTCCTTCCCTTTCTTAAAATTCCTGATTTTTGCAAATAGCCTACAATCATACGATCCCTATCCACAGCTCCACATTCGGGGCAAATATATTTTTGGCGATTTAAAGCTTCTGGAATTGTTCTTTTTCCTCCATATTTTAAACGTTGCTGTTCATAATATACTGGTAATGGCAAATAATATACCTCTTGTCCGCATATATTACATATACCTAATTCATTTTCATATTGCACAACATACATATTAATCTGATTCAAAATATGCTTAATACTTGGCAATAAATTTTTTTTATAAATTGGATTATCACTCAGTTCTGCATACAACTTATCTAATGTATAATCATTTAGATTGTGTAAAATTTCAACTATCTCACATGTTATATCCAAATATTCTTTCCATTCCTGATCTGTTCCCCAATCTTCTATATTGAGAATTTTTTCAACATACTTTTTATACAGTTTTAATGTATTTTTTTCCTCAATCATTTTTTCACTTAATTCTTTTAAAGTCATTGTATATTTCTCTTTCTCCTCACATAAACACACTTTTATATTTATTTTTCCAAACATATCCAAATAGATCCGGCAATATCCGGATAATCTTCCGCTAATTTTCTCATTCCTGTAAAATGATTTTCATTGATCAAGCCTATTTCTAACATTTTTTGTAACTATTCAGAACCAATGTCACTTAGTTAAGCTTATTGGTTCACTATGAGGCAAACCTCTAACAAAAATTTATAAATTATAGTTGACACATCAATCAAAATGTGCGGCCGCTCTCGTTGCTGATATATTTTTAAGGTAACGAGAGCGGCCCTTGAATTAGAACTATATTTCATTCTGATTCAAGGAGGTTTACCTATGACATTTCCTAAAATTGTCAAAACTACACTTTGGGACATTATTGATGAGATGTCCCGCTCACTTTCTTCTTTTGTAAAAAATCCAGATAAGGATTTTATCCGCAAACGCAAACTTGATTTTAAGAAAATGATGCATCTGATCATTTCTATGGAAAGCGGAAGCCTAAATCATGAACTTCTCAAATTTTTTGAGTATGATTCCTCAGTTCCTACTGGCTCTGCTTTTTATCAACAACGTTCCAAACTTTCCGTTTCTGCATTCCGTCACCTTCTCAAGGAATTTAACCTTAAATTCCCCTTAGAAAAATTTCGCGGAAAATACTATCTTATTGCGTGTGATGGTTCTGAATTTAACATTGCCAGAAATCTTAAAGATGCAGATACTTTCCACGAACCAAATGGTAAATCGGTATCCGGTTTTAATATGGTTCATACCATCTCTTTATATGAGGTATGTTCTAAGCGGTACCTTGATTTAGAAATCCAGCCTGGGCGTCTTAAAAATGAGTTTCAAGCTATCTGCAATCTTATGGATCGGTATGCCTATGGGGGTCCCCCATTTTCATTGCTGACAGGGGATTTTCCAGTTACAACGTTTTTGCCCATGCAATCGAAAATAATGTTGATTTTTTAATTCGTGCTAAGGATTTGAATGTACAGCGTTTTCTTGGCGTCGGGACTCTTCCTGACAAACTGGATACAACCATAGAGCTGATTCTGACCAGAACACAATCTAAAAAGAAACATAAACATCCCGAAAAAGAATCATAATACCACTATATTTGTAAAAACATAGCTTTCGACTATCTTAATCCAGCTGATATTTCCGATGAATATCTGCTGAAACTAAGAATCGTCCGCGTTGAAGTATCCGATGGTGTTTTTGAAAATATTATCACTACACTTTCCGAAGAAGACTTTACACCGGACGATATAAAATACTGTTACAATCTCCGCTGGGGCATCGAAACTTCTTTTTGCGACCTAAAGCATACCATTGGAGCTACTAATTTACACTCTAAAAAAACAGAGTATGTTGCATTTGAACTGTGGAGCAAGCTCATTTTGTACAATTTCTGTTCCATAATTATTTTACATGTACCAGTAAAAAGCAGGAATCGCAAATATGAGTACCAAGTCAACTTTTCTCTCGCAATGAAAATCTGTTTTGATTTTCTAAGAGGAGTCGCACCACCAAATGTAGAAAGCCTGATAAGTAAGTATATCCTACCTATCAGGCCCGATAGGAACTATGCCCGACAGCATAGAGTCCAAAAACCAATCAGCTTCTCTTACCGATTTGTATAACATAGAGTAACTGACAATTCTAGTATACACTAATTTTAAGGCAGACGAAAATCTGTCTTAAAGTCGTGCCTGATATTTATATGATCTTTTTTGAATGAAGATTGTTTTAATCTTTTTTTGTTTACCACATCCTTTTCACGCTAGATGCACACAAATCCATTAATTTGTAAAAAGCTTAACTAAGTGACATTGGTTCTGAACAGATACGAAATTTCTTTTTGTAAAAATGCCCTTAATACTAAAATTTCTTCAAATGCAGGATGTATACTGCATTTCCACATTATATTGCTTCCTCCATTATTTTTCTTTTGAACTACTTTCTTGCAAAAGATTCAATTGATATTTACCCTTTCCCATCAACATTTCCTGCTGAAAAAATATTTTATTACAATATCCATACTTTTCGCAAAGCACCTTATAATTTTCTAAATTTTCAAACACATCATAGTAATATAATACTGCTGCACTTTGTGTTGCCATAACAGGGGAGATACACAAAACAAAAAATTTTTCACACAGCAATTCTTTTTCATTCCATGCATCAGGATTCATCAACACATTTTGAAATGCACGTTTAAAATAATCATAATCCATTTTTTTCATCATTCTATACCATATATATTCATTTTCCATGTTTGTCCTGATACTATTTACTACTGTAAATGCACTAACATTTTCATTTTTTTTATGGTGTCTAAACGTGGTTAAATTTTTTTTTATAATATGTATTTCCCATTTTTGGATTAATTGTAACCACATATAAAAATCTGGAAGTTGTCTATAAACGCCTATATTTTTACTACATAATTTTACATATAATTCTCTACGTATCAATATAGATGGATTAGCCAAGCAATTTCCATTTTTCCAAAAATAAAACATCCATTCTTCTTTTGATCGATTATCCACTTGAAAAATTTGTATATCAGTTTTTTCTCCATTTTCATCAATTTCGTTACACCATGTAAAACATGCTCCACACTCAGGATGCTTATCCATATATGCTACTTGTTTTTTAAGTTTATCCTGTTCCCAACTATCATCTGAATTAATTTCTGCTATATACTCAGTGTCAGAATATGATATTAATTCTCTTGTTCTTCCGTGTCCTGAATTTTCTTCAAATAAATGAATTTCATCAATTAAGTCTTTATACTTCGTAATTATATTAGCTGTATTGTCAGTAGAAGCATCATCCGCTACTATAAATTTAAAATCTCTATATGTCTGATTCAAAACACTTTGAATAGCTTCTTCAACATACTCTTGATGATTATATGCCGACATTATTACTGTAACTCTTTTTTTCATTTTCTCCATATTCATTTTTCGTTCTCCCATAACCATATACATTTGTAAATTTTCAGTCCAAGTAACTTAACCTAATATTCAATATTTTTCAAATTCGTTCTGCATCAGAATGCTGTCTATGTTATTTTAAAAGAAGCACCGTCTCCAAAAGAGATTTAACCACACATTACCTAACAATAAATTTTAATTCTACACAAAATAAAATACCCTCTTTAACCATGTATCACTCTATTTCTAACCGCAGTTCCTTAAATCTATCAATTTGCATCTCCTCTTTAAAGTTTTCAAAGAGTTTTCTACAATTATACTGCGGCACATATCCCAACTCTCTTTTCGCACTTTCTACATCCATAAGAAATCCCCCTCCAGCTTTTAAATCAGGTCTATAGATAATAGCAGATGGGTTTCCCTTCGGCGAAAATACATCTATAATAGTCTGTATTTGTTCTTTTAAAGTTACTGGAATTCCTGTTCCTACATTATAAAATCCACTCTCTCGATCTACTTCAATGGCTTTACATAACATCTGTGCACAGTCATAAACATGAACCATATCTTTCGCGTAGTTTGGATCTCCCCACAACTCAATTGGAGCTCCCCTCTTTGCCAAATCAATCATACGATACACTGGACGTAAAGTTTTTTCCCCATTCGGAAAATAATAGTGATATGGACTATAATTATAAATAGTAGGAAATCTAAACACAAATTTTTTTAATCCATACTCTTGATAATAATGTTCCAATAATTCTATTGCCGTTATTTTTGAAATTACATAAACAGCATGATCTCCTTGATAACTAAAATTATATTTCATATCTGGTTTTAAAATTTTTCCTGTTTCGGCAGAAAGAGAGATATCAAAAACCGTAGTGGAAAATAATATTCTGTCAGCATGAACTCTTCTACAATATTCTAAAATATTAGAACATCCTATTATATTAGTTTCAAGATATTCATTTGAATTATAAGTTTTCATATAAGAAGGGATTGTAGCTGCAAGATCAATAATTGCATACACATTCTCTGTGGGTAGTTCTTTAAACTGTTCTGCCTTTGTTATATCAATTGAATAATATGGAATCCCCCTTTCCTGAAAAAAATTTGTTTTTCTTCTTCCCGATGCGATAATTTCATATTCTTTATTTTCAAAATATTTCTTTGCATATTTCACCACATATGCGCCAACATTACCAGTCGCACCAAATATAATTATTTTTTTCATGTTAATAACTCCTCTAACTTATTTATTGTATTTATCACATACTCCATATCCCCTTTTTTATATCTTTGATCACATGGTAGCGATATTATTTTTTCTCCATATGTACTATCTATTCCTTGCCATAATACCGGAATATATATTTTTTTTTGAATTAATTTTCTTCTTAATTCTTGAGCATAATGTACTTGATACGGATACATATATGCCCCCTCTACCAATTTTATCTTCATCTCATTCTTTTTTCCTAATTTATTATGTAAAACTTTAAAATTGCTTGTACGACTATTTTTCACATATTCATAATCAATACTTTTTAAAATATTTTGTGTCAATTTTGACATATTCATTAACGGACGGGTCTCTAACTGTTCTTCACATTTCTGGTATAAATCAAAATATTTATTTGCACCAGATTCATATCTACCTAGTAAATATTTCATACGGTCATATGATTGATCCCTAATTAGTTTTTCTTCTAATATACAATCTGTATATAAATACGCCCCATCTGCCACTCCAAAATATTTTCTACATGTATAAATTGTGTCAACTCCATTAATCGGCTTTAAAAAAAATGCCTGTGCGTTATCAATAATGATATTTCTATGTAGCGCCCATAGTCTGTTTATATATGAAATATCCATTTGCCCATAATAGTTTATGATATATATATATACTTCATCGGACGGTAATTCTTTGTTATACGGCTGGAATAAAGACTCAACATGATATTTGCTCACACAGACTTTTTCCTCTTTACACACCTTCTCAATACTGGAGCAGCACCAATCTGGAATTATAATTTTATTTATTTTCTTTGCCCTTATCAAATATTTAAGACAATTTCTCCCACTGTTCAGAGCTATTCCATTATGAAATTCTCTTCCCTGGTAATGTTCTATTTCAATATAACCGCCAATTTCCCTCATTTTTTTAATTTTCTTCTATCAAATCATATTGATATAAATACTCTTTCACCTTTTCTTTTGAATTAAACATCATTACATCAATTATCGACAAATTTGGAATAAATTTATCATTAAACTGTTTATATTGAATTTCTTTCGTTTTCAGAAATTTTAAACATATTCCATTTTTCTTAAATTCTGAAAATGAATATAGGCTCTGACCTCCTACTGCATTATAATATATATCCGCATTTAAATTATTACATATTTCAATCACTTTTTGAGCCCCAGATTTTTCATTATCTTTTTCAATTTTTGAAGACAGCAATAAAATTGATTTCATATCAAAATAATCATGAATTATTTCTATAGAGTTCATCAAATATTCTGCCAAATTTTCATTTTCATTCAAAATAATGTCCTGCATAATTGGAAATATTTTGTTAAAGAAGGGAGCCTTACCGTATGCATTTTTTAAAATTCTTAATTTCTTTTCCAAAATTTCCTTTTTATGTTCCACATATATTTGATTAATTTTCTTGTATGATCCGGCCCCCACCATTTGAACATTATAATATTTTACTTCATTTCCGATAAGTATTCTATTTCTATTAATCCAACCTCCTTTTATAAAATTTACATCATCATACACAACATATTGATCAACCGCGTTCATCAGCTGCCAATATCCAATGTACGGAAAAAAATAAGGTTGCATAATTCCAACTTTCATTTTTCATCCTCTTCTATCACTCTATTAACGATATTAGCAATCCTATCCACTTGCTCCAGCGGCAGTTCTGGATATAATGGCAAAACTAAAATACGATCAGAAAAATCGCGTGCTCTTTTTAATTGATTATTTTTATATTTATTTCTAAAACAGGCTGCGTCTGCCGTAACTGGGTAAAAATATTTTCTTGAAAATACCTTTTCATTGCGAAGCATTTCATATACTTCATCCCTCTTTTCTTTACTTCTAAAAAGAACTGGAAAGTATGCATAATTGGGTTCTATGCTATCATTATAATTATTTATATGTATATAACGATTATTTAACACTTTTCTGTATCTTTCTACAACATTTTTTCTTGCTAAGATATTTTTTTCGACATATTTTAAATTACAAAGTCCCATAGCCGCCTGAAATTCATTCATTTTCGCATTTGCCCCAACCTCAACTATTAACTCTTCATTTCTTATTCCAAAATTTTTCAGGTTATATAATTTTTCATATAATTCACGACTATGTGTACATATGCAACCTCCTTCTATCGTATGATATACTTTTGTTGCATGAAAGCTAAATATTGATATATCGCCAAAATTTCCAATTCCAATTCCTTTATACCTTTCTCCAAATGCATGCGCAGCATCATATAAAACTTTAAGATTATATTTGTACGCTATACGTTCAATTGCTTCTACATTACATACATTACCATAAACATGAACTGGTAAAATTGCAACTGTTTTTTTTGTTATTAAAGATTCAATTTTATTTTCATCTATCGTGTAATCATCTTTAACATCACAAAAAATAGGTGTCAATCCATTTCTAACTATTGCGTGAGTAGTCGAAATAAACGTAAAAGGTGTTGTTATAACCTCTCCCCCCCTTGGCAACCCCAATGCCTGAAGTCCTAATTCCAGAGCCATATGTCCATTTACTGTCAATGAAATCTCCTGCACATTTAAGAATTCCTTCAACTGATTTTCTAATTTTTTATGATAATCCCCCATATTAGTTAACCATCTTGTTTCCCATAACGGTTTGATCATTTCTACGTATTCTTCAAATGGCGGCATAGAACTTTGAGTTACAAATATCTTTTTATCCATAATAACTTCCTCATTTGATTTTGCTGATATTTTTTCTATTACTATCATTTTCAAATCACTTATAAACTTTTTACATTTCCAACATTACCGTGTAATATTTTGGTTCTCCTTATGTAATAATTTTTTAGGATTCCATAAACTTATTATCATGATATTTAGGGCAAAACATAGAATCTCGATACCCATTTATCCTATAGCCCCTTGAAAAATTCATATTTTATAGTAATCAACCATGTTCTCTGGAATTTGGAATTCTCCACCCGGTCAGCATTTACACTATTACCGAATTTTGACATACTGGAGATGCAGATCCAGTATCAGGTTTTCAAACATTTCTTTGATAATCAGTACTCCAATGATTACTATTGATTGGGTATTCGGTCTGAATGTTTTACCATTGTATAAAGCAGAAAAATTTTTCATCAGTTGCCGGAAATAATTCATCTACGAAAATCTCTGCCCAGGACTTTTCCAGAGCCTTCTGTTCTCTGACCGTGAGTCCTGAAAAGCTGTCTGCAATGGATAACTGCTGATATGTATTTTCTTTGAATGACATAAACGATACCTACTTTCATAAGTTATCTCTACTATACCGCATACCTAAAATTTATGGTTGATTTACTGTAAAATATATAAACTTTTCAAGGTGCTATAGATGGGACTTTTGACCCTAACATCATATTATATAATTATTTTTTTTAATACCTCTTTAAATTGAATATTCATTTTTTCATCCCGAATCGCAACTCGAATATACTGTTTTCCATTCCGTATCTTACCAGTCAAATCTTTAATTAAGAAATTATTTTTCAAAAGCCCCCCCTACCAATTTTTCACTAGAAGATCCATCCAGAAGTTCACACATAAAATAATTTGCCTGTGATGGATAAACTTTCAGCAATTTAATCTGACTCAAGGCCTCAAAAAAACGCTTTCTCTCTGCTTTTATCTCTCGAAGAGAATTTTCATAATCTGCCTTATATTTATCCAGTATCTGCATGAAAAACTCTGCCATAGAATTAATATTCCAGATAGATACTCTCTTCTTCAGACATCCGATCATATCTGCATCTCCACTTGCCAATATTCCAAGACGAAGGCCCGGTATCCCGTATGATTTGGATATGCTTTTTACCACATACAGATTTGGATTTTCGCTCAGAATATTTTCTGATAATAGTGACACATTTTCTTCATCTGCAAAGTCCAAAAAACTTTCATCCACAATCAGATTTTTATTTTCTTCTTTACACCATTGCAATAAGGCTGCAATCTCCGACTGTCCCATATAATATCCGGAAGGATTATCCGGATTAATCAGCACCAGGGTATCCACCGGATGCTCAGAGAAAAAAGTAATTAACTGCTGTGCACTATATGTAAAATCATCCTGTGTGCAATCATACACCACACATTCCGAAGCCCACCGGTTGGCATACTCTTCAAATGTCGGACGAATTACTCCTAATGTTCCATGCAGTTCTTCCAACAGACACTTAATCAGCTCCGCTGCACCATTTCCCAATACCACATGCTCCTCATGTAATTGAAAACATTTTGCAGCCAAAAGACTGTTTACTTCCATGCCTGACGGATACTGCCGCATTAAACTATCAAAATTAGATTCCATTTCTTCCTGCATCCGTCTGGTTGGGAAATAAGGGTTTACAAGATAACAGTAATCCTGCAGATGTGGAAATCTCCAATACCCACCATATCGTTTCATCAAATATTGATAACGCTGCGTATCATCTTCAATAAATAACGTCTGTGCAATATCAAGATCCTGTATATCATCAATTTCGTACCACAGTTCCCCCTGCAGACGTTTGGCTTTCATTGTGTTCTTGTCCAATAACAGGATCAATTTGATAACCGCCTCATAGTATTCGTTATTTCCCATAACTTTGGCATACGCTTCCAGAAACGGTACATATACATTTTTCGAAAAATCAGCACTAAATTTATAAATATTTACGGTTTTATAATACTGTTCTTTTTCGCGGTATTGTAATAACTTGCCTGAAATGAAATCCGTGATGTTATCGTCCTGATCCACAACAATACAGGTACCATCCATCCAGCTTTCAAACTTGTCCACCAGTGCCAGAGAATCTCTCTTGTCTTCCAACAGCATATCTATCAGACGTTCTTCAAAAATCAGATCCGACTCCAGTAATAAAGTATCATCCTCTATCATCTGTTCTTTTGCCAGTGAAAGGGAAAAGATGTTATTGGTTTTATCATATACTTCATTTATGATAAATTCAATTTGTGTCTGAATTCCTAATGAATTCACAAAAGCCATCAGATTTTCATGCTGATATCCAACTACAAGAATGATCCGATTCAGATTTTTCCGATCCAGAATACGAAGTGCACGCTCAATCAGACGCACTCCATCCACTTCCACCATACATTTTGTATTATTTTTTGTAAGCTCTCCAAGGCGTTTTCCCATACCTGCTGCCAAAATAATTGCCTGCATTTATTTTCTCCCTACTTGATCAAATAACACTCAACCCCATATTTGCTGCTCCACTCATTCGTCCTTATTCCCCATCCTTTATTATACTCGCAATCTTCCACTGGAAACTTCTTGACAAAATTCTTCTATACTTTCCTGAAAACCAACTGCACGAATCTGTTTTATCAATTCGCCCTCCATATGCCCGTAAAATGGATAACTATGGTCTGCCGTTCCCTGTACCGGTATCATATAATCTCCAAACTGTGCCGTCAAAACCTCATGGTACTTTGCAGGCGCTGCAATTTCCATATTTTCAAATAGAAGCATAACAATCTCATCATACCATTCCTTTTTCATCTTATAATGATCCATCGTAATCCAAAATGCATAGTTTGTCAGATATTCTGATTCCTCTTCACGATACAAAGATGCTACCGCATCTGTCAATTTCCAGATGGCATTCCTGATATCATCTTTTCTATCCATTTTTACATTACACACTTCTTCAAACTTTTCTATTGCAATCTCTAACGAACCTACCATTTCCAACTGTGCCCAATTTTCTAAAAGCGTATTTCCCTGCTGGATGATCACTTTTTGTATATTTGCAAGTTCTTCGTCCACCGGTATGTAATCCAAAGGAAAAATGTCGATTCCCACCCTCTGATAAGGAAAACCATGAAAATACCGCATATAATCATTAAAATTCCACAAAGTTTCATCTGCCATAACGCGAAGCTGCGGTACTTCTGCTGCCAAACGAAGCCGTTCTGTTTGCGCATACATTCCTGCCATAACAAAACCTTGTGGAAGCTGTTCCGGCAATATCCGAATCAGACGATTATAGTCTTCTCTCTTTAAACAAATGTCAATATCATCATCCCATGGAATAAATCCCTGATGTCGTACCGCTCCTAACAGGGTTCCCCAGTCTGCAAAATATTGTAATTTATTTTTTTTTGCAAATCTCTATCACAACCTGTAAAACTTCCATCTGGGCAGCCCATGCACGTTTCATCATTTCTGGAATTTCAAACCCTTGTCTTATTTCCTTTTTGAAAAAATCTTCTGTAAAATTCATTAGTTTTACTCACCTTTTCCCCACTACTGAATTAAATGTTATTTTTTAAAATCATATTTTTGCTCTATTTCCACATTAGTTTTCTACACACACAAATCAGCAATAATCCTACACAAATACGAAAGCGTCAATCCACGAACTCTTCATAAACTATATAGGTAATATGTATTACTCAAGGCTTCTACATACGCATACTGGCTGTAAGTCATTACACCTACGAATATGTAGGCCTTTAAGATTTCACCGATATCCGGGTCAATGATCGTTGCAGGATCCCCTGCCCAGTCAACTTCGACCTGCTCACCGGGTTTACGGTTGATGCGCATGGTAGCACGCCGTTTCTGCTCATCCTGCTGGATGTGATAGCAGAATTGAGAATACATGAGCGGATCATCGCCGTTGGCACGGCAGTCCTCCATGTATTCAGTCCACAGGAGCTTTTTACTTACTCCGTTGCGGAGCAGTTCTTTGTGGATGTAGTCGTAGTCTGGCATACGCTTGTTTTGTGATACTGAACTATCCTTGGAAAACATAAGCCTTTGAAGTTCAATATCCATCATGGATTCATCAAGTGGCCAGGAAAGGTTTAATTCTCTGGCACGCTTTTGAACTTTGACTACAGTTTTCTGTGCAACACCACAGCTTGCCATGATGTTACGTTGAGAGAAGCCCAATCCGGTAAGCCGGATGATTTCTCGATATTTGGTCATAATCGTGACCTCATTGTAATGAATTTACACCATAGGGTGCATATCTTCATTATAAGAAATTAGACATAAAATGATTTCCTACTTAGCAGAATCGCGATTTCCAATAAAACGGAATAGTGATTTCCATACACTGGACAGGCGATGGATTTCCCACCGGATTATTCAGTGAGCGCATTCCGGATAAGCTGGATGGCAGCATCCGTTTTATGCATCATACTTGATTTACGGAACTTATAGCCGTTTGTCCGGTGGTCAATGCTATCTGAAACTTCATTATAACGATTGCTTTCAGAGGCTGAAGACAGCAGATTGAAACCTGTCGGGATAAAACTGTACCCATCTGACCAGCCAAGCGTAAGCAGGGTAAAACCTTTCTGGAACTTATGTTCCACATGGTCATAAACGCATGCCAGCAGTTCTGCTTTTTTACTGCGGTTACGCTTGATCACTGAGTCGTCCAGAATCAGGACGTTTCCCCTTTCCGGACGTGTAAGCCTGTCAAAAGCGGAGGCCACTTTTACTGCAAGAAGCATCAAAAAACGGCTCCAGTTGTAGGATGCTTCATTCAAGAAGCGATAGTATGTGTTTTTTGAGACTGCCTGTTCTTTATGTTTGGAATTCAAAAACCGAAACAGGTTTTTACCCTGAAATACCAGCAGCAACAAAAACTGGAATACTTCATAAGCAGAAACACCACAGGATTTCGTGATATTGGCCCTGCGAAGCAGTTTTGCAGTCTGGAGTTCCTTTAATGCATGAAAAAATTGATTTTCGGTATGGTCATTTGTGGCCATTTGGTTTATCATAAAGTCAGCACCTTTCTTTTGCGTTTTGTTGTTGTGGTGACTTCATTATACCAGAGATCAGGTGCTTTTTTATGTCAATACACGAATTTATTCAATTATTTTGCTTGAAAATCAAGTGTTTACACCAGATTTACTGGTGGGAAAGTTGAGTAATTAATAAAAACTTTTCATGTATTTTGGCGCATTTGGTCCTTCATTAAAGATTAAATCCAATACCGAAACACCATGCTCAAAATTGTCAGACAGTTGTCTATATTGAGGATAATCTGAATAATCCATCCACTCAAGTTCTATCCCTGCCTTTTTAAAATAATCCTCTACTATATAATTTTTAGCCGCTGGTCCTGAGAGATAATAATCACCCCCCGCTTCTTTTACTAAAGCCACCAACCGTTCCGTTTTTCCGTCAACTAATGTATAATCCGAACTCCAACTTATCTTTGTTTTTATTCCTAATATATCGCATATCTCCTTCAAAAAAGCATAATTTATATTACTTAAATATTCTTCTCTTTCACACTGCTGATATAATTTACAAAATCTTTCTGCATATTCAGAAAAGAATTCAGCCTTAGCATAATTAAATCCAATACTTTTCCAATGCTTTTCTGCCCATTTATGATCTACTACCTGAGCCTCATTTATTTTTTGATAAAATTTTCCTTTGGTTTCTATTGGGATAGTTAACCATTTGACTCCTGCCGAAGTAACAATTTTATTTCTATTTCTCCAGTCATTTTTTGTATACTGCATATCATCGTAAAGGATAAATTCATCCACTTTATTGATAATATCAAAGTATCCTTTCCACGGAATGTAATTTGATTGTAGAATTGCTATTTTTTTGCCCATCATTTACTCCTTAATTCCTAAAAAAGTCCCTAATACAATCTATAATATAATCACACACTTCTAATTTAAGATCATAAAACATTGGCAAACGCAATAATCGTTCACTTTCTTTTGTAGTATAAACATCGTCCCCAACAAATTCCCCGTATTTTTTTCCCGCCTGAGAACTATGCAATGGCACATAATGAAAAACAGCATATATTCCTTTTTCACGGAGATAATTTATCATCCTCGATCGTTCATCTAAATTCTTTAATTTAATATAAAACATATGTGCATTATGCTCACATTCTTTCGGTATGTAAGGCAATTCCAAATACCCTTTTTCCTTTAAGTCTAACAATCCATTATAGTAATTTTCCCATATCATAATCCTTTTATCATTTATGATATCAGCAGACTCCAGCTGTGCATACAAATATGCAGCATTCATTTCACTCGGTAAATATGATGACCCAATATCTACCCATGAATATTTGTCTATTTCTCCTCTAAAAAATTTTGCACGATTCGTTCCTTTTTCACGAATAATTTCTCCGCGTTCCAAGTACTTTGAATTGTTAATATTAATTGTGCCACCTTCGCCCATCGTGTAATTTTTCGTTTCATGAAAGCTATATGAACCAAAATCACCGATTGTCCCCAAATATCTTCCTTTATATTTTGCCATCATTCCTTGTGCAGCATCTTCAACCACAAATAATTTATGTTCTTTCGCAATTCGCATAATACGATCCATATCACAGCCTACCCCCGCATAATGAACTGGAACAATCGCTTTCGTCTTTGAAGTAATTGCATTTTCTATAAGATTTGCATTAATATTCATCGTTTTAGGATCAATATCCACAAATTTAACCTTCGCACCGCGTAATACAAATGCATCGGCTGTAGACACAAATGTATATGATGGCATTATTACTTCATCTCCCGGATTAATATCACATAATAAAGCTGCCATTTCCAATCCATGCGTACATGATGTTGTAAGCATAATTTTTTTTGCATCAAACTTTTTTTCCATCCAATTAGAACATTTTTTTGTAAATTCTCCATCTCCATTCAAACATTTGTTAACCAAAATCGCTTTTTTTACATATTCCATGCTCTTTTCCAAATAAACTGGTTCATTAAAATTAATCATTTTTACCTACTTTCTAACAATTATGGTAAAATCATATAATTCATAATCATGAAGTAAAGCAACATTTCTAGAAAAATTACGTTTGCAATAATCAAATAAAAACAGCGGATCTGAATAGTACAGATCATTTCTCATTTTTTCTTTATCCGAGTACTTTGTCAGTGCATTAAAGGCAAACCCTTTTTCGCTATGCTTGTTAAACATCTGCAGCGTTTCCAAAATATAACTTTTCCATTCATCCTCTGGGATATCAAACTTTAAATTAAAAATACCACTTTCTATTATATAGTCAAATGTACTTTCTAATTTTGTTCCAACTACAAAATTATGTTTTTCATCGTCTTGTCCATATATTTTTTTTGCAGCTTGTATCATATTTTCCGACATATCATATCCGGTATATTTTCCTCTCCAATCCGGAAACATTTCTTGTAAATATGAAAAATAATATCCATATCCGCATCCAAAATCACATATAGCTCCTCCATCATGAAAATCTATTAATTTTGTTAATTGTTCGTATCGGACTCGTTGTGCATCATCACCATTCCAGCCTACCCCGAGACTATTAGCCCCCATTTTTTGCAACTTCTCACCAAAAAATTCATTGGTTTTAAGTAAACTTTTTGTTGTTAACATCTTTTTCACCTTATAAAAATCTTTGTATTTCACTAATTAACCATGTAACATAGTCTTCAACGCTCTTTTCCAGATCCTTAGATACAATATTTTTTATTTTCTTTTGTTGTGCTTCATAAAATTCTAAATTGTCTGCATATTTATAGATTATTTTTTCCATTTCTTGTATATTATCTACACAAAACTCTTCTTTTGCATAATAGGCAACATCACAATTCTGTAGGGTTACAACTGGCACACCTGCTTCCAATGCCATCGCTGCGCTAAATCCTCCCCCAAGTCTCACCGGATTTAAATACAAATCTACCAAATGATAAACTCCTATTAAATCTTTACAATATCCCAAATAAAATATTCTGTCTTTTTCATCGTCCTCTTCAAAAAATTTTTTAACCTTTGTAACATTCCCAATAAATGAAAAAACGATCTTTTTATTTTCATGCAATATTTTTTTAATTAGTGATGCAAATTTTTCGTCCACTTCCCAATCTAAGCGGTTGCCAACAATTGCAACTACAAATTTATCATTCGGAAGCCCCCATTGCTCTCTTTGATATATAGCCCCATGTTTCTCTATTATAGGGGGTATCCTTTTTTCCAAAAATACTTGTATCTGCTCTTTTCCTATAGATAATGCATACTCATTTTCAAGTTCTTTTTTATTTTGCATTTCACGCAATAATATCTGTGCTTCTGACACAGGACATTCAATAGTCATCCCCATAGCAACAACCGTTGTAAATTTTCGCGGTAAATCTGCTATTGGATTTGCAACTCCCATATTCAGAACAAAAATAGGATTCCACTTGTAAATTTTATTTAACATCGAGGTATATAGGTCTATACTCGTTTCTTTGATCGTACAATTGTTAATCGTAAACAAATGTTCTTTATATCTTATTTCAAAGCACTTTCCTTCTCTTCCACCATACCAACGTGTATTAGGCCATAATTCAAAAGGCAATCTTAAATTGCTGGTACATGTATATATCTGTACACTATAATTCATTTTCTCTTGTAAAATATAAGCAAACTCCATTACCATACGGGTCGGAGCATGTTGAAAACTCAATAATTGTTCAGTTATAATAACAATATGTTTTTTTTCCCTTTCTTCAACCGGAACCCAAGAAAATTCACCTTTAATTTTATGTTCAAAACTTTCTATGCTTTTCTTATGTACCTTTCTCATTATAGAATACGGAATATTTCCATGCATCCGAAGCTGGATTTCCAACATTTCTCTTGTGAAACAATCGAATGTTCCTTCTAATATATACTCAGCAATATCCATCCAAAACCTCTCATCTTTTACATATGCCGTTAAAATTGAAAGAACAAAAATCCCATCATATATATTGAATTCCCTTTTTATCAAATTATGAATAAACTCTTTTTCACCTTCATCAAATGTACAATATGCATTTTTAACATGTTCCATTGGTTGCTCGATATTATTTCCATCAATTAGCTTAATGCAATTTCCTGTTGCTTCTTGAATCCACTGTACTGGTGTCATTTTTGTTGTACACATTGTTTTACCTTTCGTATTACATATTGTTGATTTTCCAATGTAAGTGTAGGATAAAGAGGAAGACTTATCATCTGCGAATATATTTTCTCTGCATTTTTGCAATGTACATCCTTATACCCACACTTTTGATAATATGGATGCTGATAAACCGGAATATAATGTACATTTACTCCGATGCCCTGCTCTCTCAGTTCTTCAAAAACTTTCTTACGATCACAGTTTTTAACCTGAATGATATATAAATGCCAACCACTGTTTGTATCCGGAAGCTGATATGGGGTTACAATGTTTTCACATCCTGTAAAAGCTTCATTATACCGCTTTACCAGTTCACGCCGTCTTGCAAGAAACCGATCCAATTTTTTCATCTGGCTGCATCCAAGTGCCGCCTGAATATCCGTCATGCGATAATTGTATCCAAGAAATAACTGCTGATAAAACCAAGGACCGTCATTTCGTGTCATAAGGTTTTCATTTCTCGTTATTCCATGGCTTCGAAACAATATTAGTTTTTGGTAAAATTCTTCATTGTCTGTCACGATCATTCCACCCTCTCCAGTAGTGATTGGTTTCACCGGATGAAAGCTAAATGTTGTCATATCAGACAAAGATCCCACTTTTTTTCCTTTATATTCAGAACCAAGAGCATGTGCCCCATCCTCTATCACAAGCAGATTGTGTTTTCTTGCAATTTTATGAATTGCATCCATATCACATGGTTGTCCAGCCAGATGTACCGCAATAATTGCCTTTGTGTTTGAAGTAATTTTTCTTTCGATATCTGCCGGATCAATATTATAAGTTTTCGGATCAACATCAGCAAATACCGGTGTCCCACCGCAATAAAACACACAATTTGCCGATGCTGCAAACGTAAGCGGCGTTGTAATTACTTCATCTCCCTTTCCAATTCCTGCTGCAAAACATGCTGCATGCAATGCAGATGTTCCATTAGAAATGGCAACTGCATATTTTACACCCACATAGTCAGCAACCATTCCTTCAAATTCGGCAATTTTTGGTCCTGTTGTAAGATAATCCGATTTTAAAACCTCTACAACTGCCTGTATGTCATCTTCTTCAATTGTTTGTCTTCCATATGGTATCATATTTTATCTCCTATTATTTTATTTTTATGTTGCCCAAAGATTCTGTTTTCTCCTTTTTCTTTAACAATACATATCCTTCAAACAATTTTATATCTTCCTTAGTAGTAATTTTTATATTTGTTTGATTTCCGTAAGACTGATAAACAGTATCCCCCAAAGCGTACATTAAACTTGTTGTATGTGGCTCTATCTTCGTAAGCAATCCATTGTTTTCAGCTCTTTCATAAATATCGACCAAATAACCATATCTAAATGATTGAGGACAACAAATTTGCACTTGTTTATCTCTGTCAATCCATTGTTTACTTTTTCCGTTTCCATCATTTGACCCCATGAGTTGAAAACAAGGTGTACATGAAACAGACATTCCATATTTTCGGCACTTTTCTATCCCATCTTGTATAATATGTTGACTTGAAAATGGTGCTGCCCCATAATGTATCATCACAATATCATCCATATTTAATTTGTCCTTTAGATATTTCATTCCATTGATTACAGATTCCTGGAAAGTTTTTCCCCCCTGTGTAATCCATCTTACTTTTGACAAATCATATTTTTTTATCATCTTTTTTAAATAATCGATCCAATCCTCATGACAAACAATTTCTATGGCTTCCACTTGCGAATTTTTCTGATAAATTTCAATTGTATATGCCAATATAGGTTTTCCAAATACTTCTATAAACTGCTTCGGGCATTCAGCTCCTACTCGTGAGCCAACACCCCCTGCCAATATCATTGCTGTAACCATGCCTACATTCCTTTAAATTTAAATAATTTTATAACTCTCTAAAGCAACATCAATATGTTTTATCAAATTCCTATATGCAGGTAAAAAGAAAAAACTATCATCATCACCAACACTTCCTTTATATAACCCCCAACAAAACCAATAAAACGCCGAAACTGGAATAAAACCATAATAAAACCTATGCTCATCTTCTGTAAGTGTTCTTCCTACATATGCCTTTAAATATCGTTCTATTTGTTCTTCTGACCAGTCATACCTACACAAAATACATCCGATATCATTTGCATCATAATTAAGTCCCGCATACTCCCAATCTATTAAGTATATCTCTCCATCATCATTATGCAAATAATTTGGAGCATATGTATCATTGTGACACAAAACCAATTGATATCCTAATCTTCGTGCATCTCTCTTTATCTCAGAATATAAGTTTTCAACCTTTGTAATTATTTCATGAAATTCCCGAAATAAATTTCCCTTTGTCAATGATGCAATTTGCATCAACTTTTTTCCCTCTATTATATTATCAAAAATCTTTATAGAAGAATCCGTTTTCAGTTGATGCAACTTATGTAAATATTCCATCGCCATTTCTAATTGCTTGTCAGATTTTTCAAAATCGCAATACTCAGCATTTCTAACATAATGAGATATTTTCCATCCAGATATATCCATATATATTACTGATTTATCTATCCCAATTTTATATGCAGCTTTTTGTGCAAAAAGTTCTGTTTGTCGATCTATAAGATTTCCTGCAGTCCCCCCCGGATGCCGGTATACATATCCATTTCCATTCACTTTAAACCCAAACGAAACATTTGTTAATCCAGCATTAATTACATTAATATCATTAATATCATTTGGATCACACCTTAAAGTAGTACATATGTTTGATATAATATCAGAATCAACATTAAGTAAAAATTCCGAATCAAACTGTCTTAAATCCTCGATCCCCTCGAATTCAAGAATACTTTGATTATCAAATTCTTTTACATACAAAGTCATTTGCTTTAAATGCTTTGCATAAAATTCCTCCCAAAACATATCTGCTACTCTGAAAGTGTCAATTTCCTGTTCCATACATTTTTTAAACTTAGCAGAAAATGTAGCATTAAAATAGGCATGACCAACCATTGCCATCTGATCCACTCCGCCAATCGATACATCTGTTATAACCATTGCATCTGAATAATTTACACCAAACTCCCGAAATTTACCCTTACAATAAGTGCATGCTCTATATGACAATCCTTGCGGATTCTCATCCATGAATGGATTTTCCACAAAATAATGATCTGCACAACATATATATGTATCAGCAAGATATTCTCGTGCAACATATAATGAATAAAGGTTACCTTTTTCTGCAAACGCGTTATTTACAATTAATCTTACCCCATATTTTTCTTCTAAATAGAAAAATTTTTCTTTCATATATCCAACTACGATATAGATTTCTTCTACACCAGCTTCATGTAACTGCCTAATCTGACGTTCTATAAGAATTTCACCTTTTACACAAAATATTCCTTTTGGTTTCTCATATGTAAATGGGGCAAAATTTGAAGATTTACCCGCTGCTAAAATAATAGCATTTCTTTTCATGTCAATTCTCCCTTAAACCCAATAGCCTACCCATATATGCGAACTAACTCTTTTGTCCTCCGGTGGATACTCCATATAATTTCCATAAATTGACTTTAAATACAAATCGTATTCACCTGGTCCATTAAATGTTTTTTCCTCAAACCGAAGCGAAATACAGTTTTTGAAAATATAACTTTCTAAAATCTCTCTGTCACCGTATGGTCCAAATATATTCCCGCAGTATTTTTTCGAAAGATATTGATCATCTAACTGTTTTGTCCAAAACTGTTCTATCCTATCTTGTATTTCTTTTGGTGTTTTTCTAGTTGAAATCATATTTTTAATATGTCTTTGTTCCTCTATCGCACAGTCCATTTTTTCTTTCGCCTGCTCTAATTCATCTCCAAGCGCTACCAATGGAAAAATATCTATACTTATTCCACTTTTTATCAAAAGTGGAAAATCTACAATATTTAAAACTGTCCGTTTATCTATAATCCGTGGGTAAAAATAAAAATATCCTTCACTTTTTGCAGGCATTGCCATCTCATATTTTGGGTCATTTTGTAATATATTGTATAGAAGATAAATGTCTTTTATTGGCATATAAATATCTATATCATCATCCCACGGTATGAACCCTCTATGCCTTACTGCCCCCAAAAGAGTTCCATACGCAAGGTAATATCTTAATCCATTTTTTTCACAAATCTCTTTGATATAATCTAAAACATCTATTTGAATTTTTTTTGATTCTTCTTCCGTAACTTCTTTTAAATTATATAAGCCGTACTGTTTTATCATTTCCTGTGGATTAAAAAAACGAATAATGTGACTTTCCCTATTATACCCAAGTTTTTCAACCTGTTTTGACATTTCATCAAAGTATGGAGTCCCAATGAAAATCAGAATATTTTCGTCGTACGGTTGTAACAGTTCTTGTGGCTTATATACGGATACATTTTCCATAAGCATCTTTCTTCTTGATGTATTATTATCAATAACTGCATAGGTTGAAATTCCTTTTTGGGAGAGAATATTTATTGCTACATTCGTGACTTCTGTAATTCCAAAAAAAACTATTTTGGAATTTCTAATCTTTTCCGTATTTTTTTCTATAACATCTTTTAAATTTTTTTCTACAATATCCAGAAAAACCCACTCCGAAAAATTTCTACTTTTCACCAGATTTTCTCCTTTTATTTCACAAAATTTTTTTATTCCACTCACTAAATGTATAATTCCTATCATCCATAATTATTTCCCTTGTTTTTTCGGGTCCACAATTTAATAACATATCTAAAACTGACAACCCTCCCTCAAAACCAGGATAAACCTGTGAATACTCTGCCCCATCGTAATTTATATATATATGATCAATACCATTATCATTGAATTTGCCTATATCCACATAATTTTCACTTCCCTTATTTGACATATACTCCTTCTCACCTAATTCATGGCATATATTTATCAACAGTTCATTTTTTTCACCTTGAAAATCAAAATCCTTGTCATATAAAATTTCTGCTGTATTTCCCAACTCCTGTAAAACAAAATTGGTAATATAAATATCTAACTCCTGCAAACTCTCCCATTTTTTTGTATACAATTCTTTTAAGAATGGAAAGTATATATTATAAAACGGTGCCTTCTGGTACGCAAATTTAATTGCATTCAAGTGTTGATTTCTCCAGTTTGTCATATTGCTTATTCGAACATCTGCTATCAACTGTCCTTCTTTTCCCTTATTTTCAACCGGAACAGAAATATATTTCCACCCCTCTTTCACCCGAATCCTATTTCTATTCTGCCAAGAACTTTTGTCAAATTGTACCTTCGTCAAGAATAAAAATTTATCACTACGCATTATTTTACCGATCAATCCCGGGTATGCCCAGTAATTAGGCTGATGTATTGTCAACATTTTTTTCATCCTCCAGTATATTTTTTACGATCCGTTTTGCACCTAAACCATCTATAAGATATGTCATTTTGTTTGACATCTTAAATCTTTCCTCTCTATTATCTATAAGTGAGGTTACATATCTTGTTATATTTTTTATAATTCTTTCTTTCCCATCATCAATATTTCCTGCATATAACATAATATCATTTTCTGTAAAGCCAATATAATCATATTTTTGATTATATGAATATGTAAAAAATATTGTGGGTGTGCCTACTGCGCATAATTCATATAACGTATTTCCTGCTGCCGACACTGCAATATCACACATTCTCATAACCTCATTAATATTGCTGATATTTTCATACATATAAATATTATCTCTGCCTTCATACCTTTTTTTCAGCTCTTTTTTATCCTTATTATAGGCTCCAATAACTATATGAAAATGTAATGTTCCAATATCGGATATTTCACTTAAAAAACTCTTTAAAAATCCTTTTTCGTCACCTCCTCCACACATTACAAGTATATCTCTGGCTTTTTTCCGAACTTCATATGCCTTATGCTCCGAGAACTCCGACCTTAATGGAGCGTATTGTGCCCCTAAGAATAATCTGGTTCCTGAATCCTGATATTTTCCCGGATAATCAAAAATAAAATAGTACAAATTGTAATTTATCAATATATGAGTACTATATTTTTTTTGCATCTGGTCTTCTATATAGACGGTTTTTACTTTTGTGTAGACGGTGTTCATATAATTTTCTGTTACCAGATAACTATCAATAATCAGGATATCTTCTGGGTTTTTTAAAATTGGAACAAGTACCTCTAATTCGCCTTCCAAATTATTCCAATCTGTATTTAAAATAATATATGGCAGTTTATATCGTTCCAGTAAGACCCGAGGATTTGCATCTGCAATTAGAAAGGTTACCGCATTCCCCTCTTGAACAAATTCCAATGCAATTGTTATACATCTCATTATATGTCCAGATGCCAATGTCTCATTGGCATCTGCTCTAAAATATATCATTTTTAAATTTCCTTCTGTTTTACATTAGAATTAATGTTTCTCACATCAGGATTTAAATCCAGAAAATGAATGATATCCTGCAAATGAAATGTTTTATCGGGATTATATAATATCTGAATCACCTGTGTAATTACATCCAAATCCTCTTTTGTATCCAAAGTCAGTCTATACCGTGAATAATCTTTTGGGGCTTTATCATAATATACATCTTTCACATTTGTATATAAATATGGTGTCACATGTTCTCTTTCGTAATTTTCTTTCGCCTTATAAAAAGCCTCTTCTAACCATTCAAAGGAAAATATTTCAACATCCATTCCCCTTGGATACGTTAATTTCTGTCCATCATTCGGGACATTTGTCAATATATCACATTCATTTCTTTCATAATTATCTATTGATAAATCAATAATATCCGGATCAATCAAAGGGCAATCCGATGTAATGCGAATCACATTTTCAACGGCATACTTTTTTGCCGCATAATAATATCTGGCTAAAACATCTGCTTCGCTTCCACGAAAATACTTTATACCATTTTTTTTTGCAATCTGAGCAATTACATCATCTTTTTCACTTACAGTGGTGGCAATTATAACTTCTTTGATCTTCTTTGCCTTCTGTATACGCTCAATACCGTATTCCAACAATGTTTTGTCATTAACTTTTTTTAAAATTTTCCCTGGCAATCTTGTCGAACCGCTCCTTGCCTGTACAATTACTGAATATGACATTTCACACCTCTACATTTCTTTTTTAAAAACACCCATAATTTCCCTTCCAAGCCCCATTTCGCCCAAAAGTCTATATATTTCCAATGTTTTTTCCTCGGATAATTTTTCCATTAGCAACTCCAGTTCTATCCTCGCATAATAACATGATTTTCCAACAGTTTTGTCACGATAATAATTTGTTTTATCATTTAACAGATTAAAATCTATAAACGATTCCCCATATACATTCTCGCATCTATATCCAAATGCATTTAAAAACTTTATAAGACCTTCTTTATTAAAATAGTAAGGATGTCCTTCCTCATCTAACCAAAATTCACGATCCACTTTTTGAGTCTTAATCAGATATTCTTGCAAAACAGAATAATTATTGGCTACCTTGATGATCATTACACCATCATTCTGCAAAATGTTCTTGCACAACTTTAACACTTTTTCCGGCTCAAGCATCATATCCAATGATTGATCCATATTTATAACGTCAAATTTTTCCCCTTTACTAACCATATTTTTTAATATGGTGACACAGTCTCCTTGACAAAAAAAAGGCAACATATCAGGATTGTTATTGGTTATACCATGTCTCGAAAAATCTATCCCCAAAACTTTGTATCCATTTTCATAAAAATATTTAAGCGCATATCCCTCTCCGCAGCCTATATCCAAAAGAGATTTTTTCTGATTATCCAAAAAATGTACATGAGATTCAATTATACGCTTTTTCTGATCATACTTAATTTTAAAAAAATTCTTTTCCGTTTTGGTATACTTCTGTTCATAATTACCTTTTGACTCTTGGTAATAGGAACCTTCGAAGTCTTCTTTCATAGATTTTAAACTTGGTTTTTTCTTTAATTCATAAAAACCATATTCATTTAAAAAAACTTTATCATACATTTAATTTTCCCCCGAATCTATTAAACTCCAATTCATCGGTGTTCCTTTTTTAATGTCCGTCGCCGCAATTTTACCAAGAATCTGGTCATAATACTTTGTATGCATTCCAAATCCAGGTCGAATAGATCGTACATTTTCAGGTGAAAACCTTTCCCCTTTTTTCATATCACATACTACAAATAATGATCTTGAATGTTCCCGTTCCTTTTTCTGTGCTTCCGTCAAATCAAAACTTACTTTTCCTAATGCAGCTTCCGCAATTCGTATTTGTTTACACATTTCCTTAAATTCATCCATTTCCATAGAAAATTCGGCATCTGCTCCACCATCACTTCTATGTAGCGTAACATGTTTTTCAATCACTTTCGCGCCTTTTGCAATTGCCGTTATTGGAACTGTGTATCCCATTGAATGATCTGAAAGTCCCACAATACAATCAAATGTATTCTGTAAGGCTGTTATTGTTTCTAGATTCATGTCTTCATATGGGCTTGGATATGTTGATGTACATTTTAGTAAAATAACTTTATCATTTTCTTCTTCTCTGCATACTTGCATGGCCAATTCAATATCTTTTAAATATGCTATTCCTGTTGAAATTAAAATTGGTTTCCCCAGACGCGCAATTTTCCTTATCAAAGGAATATCCGTAATCTCAAATGAGGCAACTTTATATGCAGGAACATCTATACTTTCCAAAAAATCCACCGCAGAAAAATCAAACGGAGATGAAAAGCAAATAAGTCCAAGGCTTTCTGCATATGCTTTTAAATCAGCCTGCCATTCCCATGGTGTATATGCTCTCTGATATAACTTATATAATGTTGTTCCATCCCATAATGTTCCTTGGTTAATTTGAAAATAATCATTATCACAGTCTATAGTAATCGTATCTGGAGTATAAGTCTGAAGCTTTACAGCGTCCGCGCCAGCATCTTTAACCCCTTTAATAATTTTTTTGGCTCTTTCATAATCCATATTATGATTAGCTGACATTTCTGCAATTATAAATGCAGGCTCATTTTTTCCAATCCACCGTTCACCAATGCATATTTTTTTTTCCATAACTACACTTCCTTTAATGCACATCCACTGATTTTAGCAATTCCTTTATCTGCTCAACCGATAACCATTCAGAATTCTTACCGGAACTATATTCGAATCCTGGCTCTACTTTTTTCCCGCCTGCCTGTATCTTAGATGTACTCCACCAATCAAAATGCGGATAAACTATAAAATGTTTATCATATTCATATGTAAGTAGTGAGTCCTCTTTTGTTACCATAACTTCATGTAATTTTTCTCCCTCGCGAATACCAATCTCCGGCATCTCACATCCCGGTAAAATTGCCTGGGCCAAATCTGTGATCTTAAAAGACGGAATTTTGGAAATAAAGGTTTCTCCACCTTTTGCCTCCCCCAAAGCCTTAATTACAAGCTGCACTCCCTCATGCAGACTGATCCAGAATCTTGTCATACGATAATCGGTAATAGGAAGCTCTTTTCCGCCATTGGCAACAATATTTTTGAAAAAAGGAATTACCGATCCACGACTTCCCGCCACATTTCCATAACGTACAATCGAAAAACAGACATCTTTTTCCCCAGAATAAGCATTTGCAGCAATAAATAATTTATCTGATACCAGCTTTGTTCCGCCATACAAATTAATTGGATTTACAGCTTTGTCTGTAGATAAGGCAACCACACGTTTTACTCCACAGTCAAGTGCCGCATCCACAATATTCATAGCTCCGTTGATATTTGTTTTTACGGCTTCCATCGGATTATATTCACAGGACGGAACCTGTTTTAATGCTGCCGCATGTACCACATAATCCACTCCATCAAATGCCCGGTAAAGTCTCTCCTTGTCCCGCACATCCCCGATAAAGAAACGCAGTTTATCTTTGTGTTTTTTGAATTTATTTGCCATATTAAATTGTTTAAATTCATCTCTGGAATAAATAATGATTTTTTTCGGTTCATAATGAGTTAATACATATTCCGTAAACTCATTTCCAAAAGATCCGGTACCTCCGGTTACTAGAATTGTCTTTCCATTTAACATTTTGTGCCTCCTGCATATACTATTGCATCCTGCAATATTGTCTTATCATATTTTATTTTAATAAACCTGTGAAAACATTTTTCCAAGTCTTTCTTTAAAGGTAAAGTCTTTTTTTACCCTCTCGTATCCCGCCCGTGCAATACTTTTACGTTTCTCCTCATGAGTTAAATAATATTGTGCTTTTAAAAACAGATCCTCAATATTTTCATATACCACACATTCTTTTCCAATGTCCAGATATTCTTCCATTTCTTCCTGATAATTTGATATCAGAAATCCACCACACCCCAGTACATCAATCACACGCAATGGAATCCCTGTCAGAATTGTCTTCAGGGAAATATTGAGATTAATACGGCTCTGTAAAAACACCAGCGGCATCTGCCGGTAATAATCCACATATCCACGATAGTGTACTTTTTCCAGTCTCCGGTCTTTATCCGTGGAATACAAGTCCACATGAAAATGGCTAGAAAGCAATGCAAGTGCAAGATACCGTTCCCTGCCTGTTGTCTCACATGCCAGCATAAATTCCAGTTCTCTGCGTCCCATCTGAAAACCATCTGTCGCATTTTTTTTATATTCCTGATTCATCCGTTCCAGAAGAGTTTCCGTAATCAAATCCGGTATCATATATCCACCATATAATTTCATCTGGGAGTTCACAATGCCTTCCAGATACCCCCGCATATATTCACTCAATGGCGCTGTAAAATATGTATATTCTGTCTGATACATTTTTCCAACAAGTGAAATATCTGTCTGATATTTTTCTACATCATTATTGTTCCGAAAGACCTCTGTATCTACGGCCAGCGGCATATGGAACGCATGTATTCCCTGCTTTTGATAGTTTTCTGCCTGTCCGCGGTCAAAAAAGAAAATACGATTGCAGTCATTTTCCATATTCTTCGTATTCCGGATATGGATTGGCGAATCATAAACCCACGCTGTATAAGGGATTCCCTGCTCTTTGCAAATATCCGAGATCAGTGGTGCATAATTAACGGAAAGTACATCTGTATAGTGCGAATTTTTTATTTTTTCCAGAAAAAGCTGCACAAATTTATCATCTTTCTCCCAGTCCGTAAACTGGTAGAAAAATACATCATACTCCCATCCCAATTCTTTCAATGCCCGCTCCATTCCCTGATTCATAAATGAGTGCCATTGAAAAAACAAAATTTTTCTCATGTAATGTTCCTTTTTCTATCAATAAAAGAACCCAGCTCCTGTCTCACAAAAGCTGGTTCTCCTTTCTGTTTTATTTAATTACTTCCTTTGCACTTTCTCCAAGATTCTCAAATACCGGGATAATGGCTGTAAATGCCTCTGCCATCTTCGCATCATCTTTTGCATTAACAGCATTGCTTAATGCTACTACCGCATCATTAAATGTCTCTTTGTTTACACGCTCTTTGCTTTCATTCAAAACTTCCATAGTTCCGTTGACTACCTGAATTTCCCAGTTGATTGCATCCAGAATTGATTTTAAAAATTTGTCCGTATCTTCCAGACGATTTCCGGACAGTTCCTTGACAATAATCTGCATGTTGTTTACCAGACGATCATTGAATTCTGTTAATGTCTCCAATGCCTCTATCTGTTCTTTTCTATTATCCTCCATGATCTTTGTTCCCTCTGCCATCCTAGGCACCTTTCTGTCATTTTAGTAAATATATCGGTCATATACCGACAATTCCTTAGCTTTTTCTTACAGTTTTCCCATATATTGCTGTAACTGATCCTCTTCCATTCCGTCTGCCACAAGGCGGTACAGTTCCATCTGTTTTGGAATCATCTGAGCATATGGGGACTCCGTATAATCTGCCACTTCTCTTTTTATGGTCTGTTCCAATTCGGTATACAGGCTCCATGGCATCTGAAATGCTCTCTGTTTTGCAAAATAGAGTGTCTCATAAAAATAACTGTGCAGAAAATATAACTTAATTTCCTCATAAAACGCTCTAAAAAACGGAGTCTGTTTCATAAAATTCCAGGTAGCAAGCTGTACCTGCATATGCATCCGCAATGTCTGTGCATTTTCCATATCACTGTGCATGGTTCCCTGTTCATTTTGCCTGTAGTAATAAAACGGTTCCTTCATAAGAGCAAATGTTGTTCCATAAAACAGTAATGGGTATACAAATAATGGTTCTTCATATATGACATGTTCTGCATATTTCACGCCTGCCTGTTGAATTAATTCCCTGCGGTACAGTTTGTTCCAGCAGCCATATGTGAGTTTTTCCGCTATCAAAAAGTGTTTTCTTTCTTCTTCTGTCCGAATCGTGACCACTTCCTCTTTTACATTTCTGCCGGAATCCACTACCCCAAGCCGATCTGTATAATACACATACGCAAACTGTACAATATCCGCATCCGTTTCCTTTGCCCGTGTGTAGGTCTTCTCCAGAAAATCTTCCTTCACAAAATCATCCGCATCCACAAATGCAATATACTCTCCCGATGCATATTGCAATGCAATATTTCTCGCGCCTCCCTGACGCATATTTTTTTCTAAATGAATCACAAGGATCTGCTCCGGGTATGCGCGTTCAAACTCCTGCAGCATTGCATAAGTAGCTCCATCATCTGTAGAAGCATCATCCACGAAAATAAGTTCCAGTTCCGACATTCCAATGGTTTGTGATACCAATGTCAGGAAACACTTCGGCAGCCACTTTGTGGCATTATAGCAAGGTATAATCACACTAACTTTCTTCACACACTTCTCTCCTTTAAAATATGTAAAAACTGCTCTGCACGTTTTTCCCATGTATGCTGTTGTAGCGTTTTTTGTTTTCCGTTTTCCGCCATTTCTTCAATCTTTTTCTCGTTTTGCAACAGATACTGTATTTTTTCCGGCAATACTGCCCGATCCTCTAATGAAAAATCTATAAGGTCCTCATCGGTATAGTTTCCATCCAGATACGTTGTATGATCGGTTATGAGTACCGCCCCTGCCAACATAATGTTTGCCATGCGCTCTGTAAAACCATCTTTGTGCCAGGACATGATATTCAGAGAAAGTTTTGACTGCTGCCACACCACAAGACTTTCTTCCACTGTTACATTCGCGTGACAGACGAGATTCGGATATGCTCTTAATGGACAGTTCTCCCAACTGTCTCCAAACACGTCCAGCCGGATACCACTCTTTAAAATTTCTCTCAGAACGCGATCCCTGTAATAATGCATCACGCCATAGATCACGCGCCGGAAACGGTAAAGCAGATCCAAAAATTTTTCATCCGATACACGCAGTTTTCTTTCCCTTAAAACTATTTCTAACGCATGTTCTGCAGTGAAATCCGGATGTTTTCTCATTACAAATAAAAAATGGTTTGCAAGAAAACGGTCTTTCCGTTCCATTTGATGAATGCGCACGACTTCATTCCAGTAATTTCCATAAGTTCCCACAAATGTCAGATCATAGATCCGCTGCACCTCTTGCTTTTGTTCTGCCATCATCCCCGCCGGCGGAAACAAAATTGCATTACATTTATAATATCGCTTAACAAATTCCACATAATTCCGGTCATGCGTCAACACGTAGAAATCAGGATAGTGATGCTGTAAATGTGGGCGCATCCATACCGGATGATCAAAAACGAAATTACATTTCGGACCATGAATATATTCATGCAGATAATGCACTTCATCTTTCATTTTTACAGAGAACAAAAACGACTGTACTCCGATAACAGCCTGAAAATGCCGGTGCATATATGTTGTCAGTTCTTCCAGTTTCTGTTGTTCACTGTCAAAATATATTACCTGTTTTCCTTTTTCCTGTAATGCCTTTCCAAACTGTTGAGCAAATACATTGAGCACATTATGGCATACATCATCGCCTTTATAGACCAGAATCGGACAGCTTCCTTCTGCCAATCTCCAGTAATCCTCATCTCTTCGTATCATATGTTCCAAAAACTGTACCGTATCATTTTCTCTGCCGCATTCCTGTGCTTCTGTAAGGATTTGTGTGATTACCTCATCCAGTACCCCCTGTTCCTGCAGCAATTGGCTGTATCTGCCTGTCACGTAGCAGTCCGTCTGCCATCCGTTTTTATCTTTGATGGTTGCATTATCTTCCAGTAAAACATACTGCTGCTCCGGATCCAGTTTTCCCTCCGCAATGCAGACCGGTGTTTCCATTGCCATGCGAATCAATAATTCATACTTTTGTTTTGCAGGAAGGTACGAATTGATTCCTCCTACGCGAATCAGCCATTCTTTCTCTACCCAGACCGGGTCTTCACACAATGTCTCGTCTAACAAAAGCTCCAACCCTGAAATTCCTTCCGGCACCGCCTGTAATACTCTCGCCATAAATACGCCTTTTCTCTTGTAAACCTTTTGTTAAATAGTATATAATAATGCTATCAAAAACGCAAATTATTCGAAAGGATCTGCACATGAATATCCTGATTTATCGATATGGAAGTATCTGCGAACCAGATGTAATTACAGGTTTCCAGACACTCGGCAACCATGTTTCGGAAATCACCACCGAAATATACAATAAAAATCTGTCCCCCTCTGGGGGAGTTACCATTTTGAAAAATGAGCTTCTGGCAAGCAACTATGATTTTGTGTTCAGCATCAACTTTTTTCCATTCATTTCGGAAGTATGTAACATTTTCAAAATCCGTTATATCTGCTGGACAGTAGATTGTCCGGTCATGGAACTATATTCCAATTCCATCCAAAACCCATGGAACCGGATTTTCATGTTTGACAGAGCACAATATGAAGAGTTTTATGCCCAGAATCCTTCCTGCATTTTTTATCTGCCACTGGCAAGCAATCCTGCGCGCTGGGAGTCCGTCATTGCAAATGTTTCGGCAAAGGATATCGATAAATATTCCTCGGATATTTCGTTTGTTGGTTCCCTTTATACCGAAAAAAGTGCTTACTCCCGTCTGCACAATGCTTCCGATTATTTAACCGGATATCTGGACGGTATTATGGCTGCGCAGCAGGATATTTATGGCAGTTATTTTCTGGAGGATGTGCTCCCGGACTCCATTGTATCGGAATTTCGTGAACATTTTCCAAATTTTTATACCGCACCGGAGCCGTCTTTTTGCACGGATCGCATTACGCTGGCTCAGTTATATCTCGGAACCGAGATTTCTGCCCGTGAACGTGTTGCCACAATGAAATCCCTCGGCTCCCATTATCCCATTGACCTGTATACCGGAAGCGATACCAGAGGACTTCCGGTTCACAATAAGGGACTGGCAAAGACTCTGACGGAAATGCCGCTGATTTTCCATTTCAGTAAAATCAACCTGAACATTACCTCAAAATCTATCCGCACCGGTCTTCCACTTCGTATTTTTGATATTTTAGGTTGCGGTGGTTTCTGCCTCACTAATTATCAATCAGAACTTGCTGACTATTTTACCATTGGACAGGATCTGGAATGTTATACCGACGCAAATGACCTGTCAGAAAAAATCACCTATTATCTGTCCCACGAAGAAGAACGGGCAGAAATCGCCCGAAACGGTTTTGAGACGGTGCAAAAATATCACAATTACCCGGAGCGTCTGTTGCAGATGCTTACACTTGCCTACAATATAAAAGAGGATAAATGATGCGAATATTATTTTTGGATTCCCCTGCATTTGCAAAGCAGGATATGATTGATGCATTTGAAGCGTGCAATATTACATGTGATTTATTTTTTCATAAAGATTATCAGGAACGGCAAAGTGCAGATTTTGAGAAATGTTTTCTGAATGCTTTTCAAAAAAAAGATTATGATTTTGTATTTTCTTTCAATTATGCTCCGGTCTTATCCCGCAGCTGCCAGAAAGTAAACACAAAATATGTCTCCTACGTCTATGACAGTCCTCTGGTTGCGTTGTATTCCTGTACACTCATCAACCCATGTAACTATGTATTTCTTTTTGACAAAGCGACCTATCTGACGTTTCACAATGCCGGAATTTCAACGGTACATTACCTGCCGCTCGCAGCAAATGTCAAACGCCTGACCTCCATGGTATGTCCGGATGCAGTCCGTGAAAAGATTTCTACAGATGTGTCTTTTGTCGGTTCTCTTTATAATGAAGATCACAATTTTTATGACCGGCTGCATACCATTTCCGACTATACAAGAGGCTATCTGGATTCTATTATGGCAGCCCAGCAGCAGATCTATGGTGCTTTCTTTCTGGAACAGTTATTGACGCCTCCTATATTAGAGGATCTGCAAAAATGTATTCCATACTCCCCTATGCCGGACGGTACGGAAAGTGCTGCATATGTGTATGCAAACTATTTTTTATGCCGTAAAATCACAAGTAATGAGCGCCTTTCTTTATTAAAAGCCGCTTCGGAGCAATATTCCTTAAAACTTTATACACATCAGGAATGCGAAGAACTTCCGAATGCGGAGTTTATGGGAACGGTGGACTATTATGATACGATGCCTTTGATATTCCAAAACAGCCGGATCAATCTGAACATCACATTAAAAAGTATTCAGACCGGTATTCCTCTTCGCTGTATGGATATCATGGGAAGTGGCGGATTTCTTTTATCAAATTTTCAGAGTGATTTTCTGGATTATTTTGTTCCGGGAGAGGATTTTGTCTACTACGAAAGTGCAGACGATTTTACCAATAAAATTTCCTACTATCTGTCACACGAGGCAGAACGCCAGCAAATTATGCAAAATAGTATAGGAAAAATGCGCGATGCCCATACCTTTGAGCACCGCGTTCATACCATTCTTAATTGTTTATAGGATCTTCATCGTTCATGATGATCTGGTCAAAATCTTCTAAAAAGAGCTTTGCTCCTTTCTGGTAACCTTTCAGGAGGGCAAGGCTTTTTTCTATGAGTTGTGCCGGTGTGAGATCTTCATCGGCATAAATAGAATCACCTAATTCGTATTCTTCATTTTGTGCATATAACGAAATATAATCCAGAATATCGGATTCCTCTATTGCTTTATTTTCTTTTGCTAATCTCTGCAGCTCCGTAGTTACTTTTGAAGTATCATTGCCATTTTCCCTAACATTTTTCAGGACAATTTTTTCCTGCTCAATTACTTTCTCCACCTTATTTTCAAATAGTATAATATCGTTTCTAATAGTTTTCATAGTTTTTAATAATTCCTGTTGTTTTTCTAGTGAAAACATTGGTGGAATCTCTTTTTCAATATTATACATAGAAAATTCCCGTGTACATTCTGTTTGAATCACATTGCTCAATGTTTGAATTTCTGTTCCTTCAATTCTCGCACCACCTTCTGTTGCATCAATCACACGAATACTCTCTTTATTGATACGAATTGCTTTCTCAAACCATTGTTTATATATCCACATCTGATAATCTGTCTGCAGTATAGTTCCATCAATTCCTTCTACCTCTACCAAATGCCTCCTTTTTAAATATTCATCATATTTTCTAACTGCATTTTTCACTCCGCTCGTATGCGTTTTTCCTCCAACAAAAGCTAAATCCTGACCTATCAATATAATTTTTCGAAATCCAAGATGCAACGCAATCATAAATGCTTCCGTAGACACAGATCCTCCTGATGTTACACTTGGGAAATCATAACCCACTTCTTTTTTTATTGTATTATTCCACCTTTTTCCAAAAGAACCATAGTATAAAATATGTTTTGCATACTTCTTCAGCAATGTCGGATTTGATAACTGATTGCAAGCCCAAAATATTTCTTTCGTATCCAATCCTGTAAAAAATCGTTCCGGAGAATTTGGATCAATACTGCAAAGTAAGTCCGGACGCACCCCTGCCTGCAGAACCGTGCGAATGGAAGCATCCACCGTAATAATAAAAGCTTTTCCCTGTGCTTTTTTCAATTCATGAATGTTTTTATCCAGAGAAGGACCGGCAGAAACAATAATAACCGGAATATTCTGTACAATTTTTGGATCCAACGCTTTCTTTAACTGCATCAGATTGGAACTAAAAATCATTCGATTTGTATTAGACAACATTCGCCTTGGTATATCCCTATCAAAGGTTAAGTGCGTCGCCTTGTTTACAATGGCATTTTTCATGCAATCCAATACATTATCCATAAACATTTCACATTCTTCATGATATAGCACATCATATCCCGGCAAAATACAAAAATCCAGCAATTTCATTCTACTATAGTCTACTAAATGTTGCACTAATGCCTCCGAATCCTTCTCCAATTCCGGAAAATACAAAATGATTCTTGGATTTTCCAGAAGGTCCTGCAAATCCATAGAATGGCATGCTGTCGCAAATAATTTTAAGTTCGGTTCACATATAACAAGTAAATTTGTATCATCACACTTCTTCCATAACTCCCGCACACATCTGCCATCAGAAAAACCAAACACAAAATAAACACCGTATAAGCGAATATTGTAACGTTGTGCATACAACTCTGCTGCCATCTGTGGATCCAAACGGCTATTCATATCCCATATTTCTTTTTCTTTTTTTATAGATAGAATAGTATGACCGCTCTGTGTCTGTTTTTCTTGCACTAAGTCTTTTATATTATTTATATCGATTTCCCTTATTTTATCTACTACCAATGGATACCGCTTTTCAAACGATTCCATATTTTTTTCAAACAAATTCATATTTTAAATACCTTTTTCTATATATTTGTTTCACTTACAAACCGGACAAAAAGTTCTACTTTTTCCATTAAACAATCCGCCATACCAATAACGTCCTGCCTCTGATAGTTTTCTAACAACTCTTTCATCATAATTAACGCAAAATTCCCACAGGATTCTATCTGTTGCTTTGACATCTGTTGTACCATAGATTGAAGAATTGGAAGCAATTTTGCTATTTTCTCAACACCTTCTTGTTCCCTGTTTTGATATAACATAATAGCTATATCTCTTATTTCATCTATCATTTTCTTTTTTATCCTTTTACATCTGTCCTTTTAGGTATAAAAAAAGCCGGCAGATTTCTGCCGGCTTTTGGTAGTTACAATTACTGTAACAGAGATAATACACCCTGATTTGACTGATTAGCCTGTGCAAGCATAGACTGTCCTGCCTGAGCAAGAATGTTGTTCTTGCTGTAAGTAACCATCTCTTCAGCCATATCTGTATCACGGATACGAGACTCTGCAGAAGATGTGTTCTCAGAAATATTATCCAAGTTAGAGATTGTATGCTCCAAACGATTCTGTAAAGCACCTAAGTAAGAACGCTGTGCAGATACTACAGAGATAGCTCCTTGAATAGCTGACATTGCTTTACCTGCATTAGTAAAGCTTGTTACCTTTAAATCCTCAACACCGATTGCTCCCGCACTCATAGCAGCAATGGAAATTGTGATTGCCTGTCCAGAAAGAGCACCAACCTGAAGGCTCTTTGCTGTGAATTTTCCATCAATTAGATTCTGTGTATTGAACTGAGTGGTAGAAGAAATTCTGTTAATCTCAGATGTTAACTGATTAATCTCAGACTGGATAGCTCCTCTATCAGCGGTAGTATTGGTATCGTTTGCTGCCTGTGTAGCAAGTTCGTTCATACGCTGTAAGATAGAATGTGTCTCATTTAATGCACCTTCAGCTACCTGAATAAGAGATACACCGTCCTGTGCGTTGTCAGATGCCTTGTTAAGACCTCTAACCTGACTTCTCATCTTCTCAGAAATTGTTAAACCTGCTGCATCATCGCCTGCACGGTTGATCTTGTAACCAGAAGATAACTTCTCTGAAGATTTAGCCTGTGCGCCTGTTGTGATACCTAACATTCTGTTCGCATTTGCTGCGGTCATATTGTGCTGAACTACCATAATATTTTTCCTCCTTGAATTAAGTGCAGCTTCCATGCTGCAATTTGATTTGTTTGTGACAGTTTTCTATGCGGCCGTACGCTCCGCTTCGAATTCCATCCGATTTTGTAAGAAACAATTGTTATCTTGTTTACTTGCTATATATATCGGACGGGGTTTGGAATACTTTAGGGGTAATTTTAAATTTTTTTCAAATTTATTTTTTGATCTCATTTTTGCAATTGCTCTATTGTCTCAACATTCTTTATTTCTCCATTCATATAATTTATATACTCCACTGGATATTTTAGCTTTCTATTCCAATTATTATATACTAACAAATCTCCATTTGATGTTCCAATTATAAATGGAGATAATTCTTTTTCCCCTTTTTCTTTTTTTCCAATAACTTTTCTATATCTGCTATTTTCCATGATTTCATTACTTATGAGTATATGTATATTATCTGTCTGTAATATATACATATTTATAACTGCAAGTTTAAACACAAGTTCATATAGTATGTTTAAATCTATTATTTCAAAATTTCCATGTCCTCTTAATATATTTCTTAACCGCCTTGTTAAATAATTTATAGTTTCTACAAAATCATATTTAAAATCGCATTTATAGTTTTGAATATATTTTTTTATAATCGTAATCTCAGATTTTGTTATTATATTTTCGAATATATCTTGAACTGTTAATTTTATCTCTTTTCTTCTTTCATTCAAATATGAGCCTAATATATTCTCCATAATCTGTAATCTTCCGATCACAACTCCTTTTTCTTCCATCCATTTGTAATCTATATGTTTATAATAAGAAATTAAAATTCTATAATTTAAATCTATAAAATCAAATAAAGCATAAATTGCTTGTGCTCCACTTAATTCTGTAAGAATTTTTTTCAGAAGTTTTAACCTTATATCCTCTTCATCTGTATCAATAAAATATTTTTTTAGAATAACATCGTTTTTAATAAACTGCGTTGGTAATCGCATCAAATTTTTTGATTTTATTTTCACTTCTTGTATTAATTTGTCCATTCGTATAAGCGTCATCATATCTGGTTCCGCTATCATCTTCACCCTTATATTTATATTATTAAACAAATTATTTTTAGAATTGGAGTTTTGATTTAAAATCAAAATCCCAATTCTCGCATGAGGAATTTTCAAAATTTGATATATCTGTTTTTTAAATTCTTTATCAATTTCGCTCTTTTTATCAATAATAATTAAGAAATTTTTCAAAAAGTACTTTTTATTTTTTTTATCAATTTCATCAAGTATTACATCTTGCCACTGAGATTCCAATACAAATCTACATAATATGCTTTTACTATATTTTGCATTTGATATACAACCCCAGATTCGATCATAATCTCCGTCATTTTTTTTCAGAAAATATTTTTTAACACGTCCTTTTATGGAGAAAACTGCATCCCAATACATAAAACTTCCTATCAGAAAAAATCCTAGATATACTAAGTAGATCAAAGAAATCGTTGACACATATTTCTTTAATAACTCCAAATGTTTTATAGCATAAGTTTCCATGGTAAATCCAAGTATTATATCCATCATCAACACTTCACCAATGCGTAAATTGATCATTTTAATAATGATCTTATTTGTTGCCCATCCCACCATTCCATTTATTACTATAACCAATCCATATATCCCGACACATTTTAAAAACATTTCAATTGTCAATGCAACCAATTCACATATCAAATCATTAGAGTATAATGACAGAATTATTCCATAAATCTTATTAATTATAGCTGTTTTCGCATTAACTCCCTCCGTAAGAATAAATACAGGATTAAATATCACCATATTAAAACTAAATAATGCAATGGTATACCATTTATTTCGTCTTTTATTATTCCAATTCGATATTATTTTCAATATGTTGCCCCTTATAATCCATAGGAAGTGTTACACTGTTTCCTTTCTGAAATGAATTAAAAACATATTCCAAGTTTTCAGATGAATACAAAAAATATGGAATATCCCCTATATATACAACCCATCCATGATCTTCAAGATTGTCTAATGACTTGTCTAATTTTTTTAATTCCAAAAGTCTGTTTATCAAAAAAACTACTATTGCAATCAATTGCAAATTCAATTTTTGTGTTATTTCAAATGTATACACTCCATGTCCTCTTGTATAATTTCTTAAGGTATTTAAAATTTCAAAAATTTCCTTAAGTGAATATTCCTTAAATAAATATTTTTTCTTCATGATTTTATCGCATACTATATTAAGAATGTTAAAAATTTTATGTTTTGGAAACTGCAATTTCAACATTTCATCTTTATTTTTTTCCCGAAAATCCAACCATTTTTTAAAATCTGCAAAATCTAGCTTTACGTCTGTTACATACACATTTTTCTCATGCAAAACTACTAATGCATATATATAATTCACAATCTCCGTCCACTTAATTATATAATCAAATACCAAAAAAGTATCTATCTCTTTACATATTCGCTCTTGAAACTTAACGATTTCCTCAATAATACAATTCGTCCATTTGTTACAATCAAGCTTTATACGTTGCGCAATTTCACACGCAAACCTTCGATAATATATGTAATCAGAATAATATTCTATTTGTTTTATTGTTGACTTCTCAGTGAATGTTACTGCATCATAATTATTATTTCCACCTAAATCTATATACTTAAAAGCACAATATGCAATATTGAAATAGTAAATATTATTATGTTCTTTTTGCTCTGTACAATCATCAAATAGTTCAAGAGAGATTCCTTTTCCAATATAATTCTTGCTTAATGACTTAGGAATCAAAAAAATTTTTTTATTCTGTAATTTCTGAGCAATACTCCAAAGTTTACATCTATGTATTGCATTATTATTTTCTACAATAACAAATTTCCCTCTACTATTTATAAATATGTTTTTAAAATAATTATATATTTTTATAAATTTGATTATATTTAAGCCAATATAAGCAGGTATTACAATGTACTCTATGATTTTTCCTCCAATACGTAAAACAATATAATCAGATGCATGAATGCCCCCCATTACGATTGTCAAACAAAATATGCATATATACAAATCATCCCCTGAAAATGCCAGTTTTACAGCTTCCCTTCCAATACCATTTTTCAAAAAATAACTCATTCCATTTACAATAATTGCAACCGTAAACAACTCACAATTTAAACATGTATAATACTGTCTTGCTTCCCTCAAAGATCCAAATGCATTTTTACAAATATAAAAAATGGTATTATCTGAATCTACAAAACATATTTTATTTAATAACATCCAATATATTGTATTATTACACCACAAAATTATATTTCCAGCAGTCCCGAAAACAAACAACATTTTTATGGATTTAACATTTTTTAGCATTTTTTTCCACAATACAGATATTATAATTATATACACAGTTGTCAATATTATATAATATTGTAGTCTGGTCTCTTTGATATTATACAACCATTCACGAATATCAATTTCATAATATCCTATAGCTGCATTATCTATTTTTTGTAAAAAAGTTATTAAAAATATAATACTCAACGGAATACCTATCAAATATTTCATTACCAAGCTTACTATTTTTTTTAGTTTGTTCATTTATTTAATATCACTTTCAGCACTGGTCTAACTGCTAAATTTGGAAAGCTAAGTATTTTTCCTCTCGTACTGATCAACCCCTCTGATGTTACCAACGGCATTTTATTGTTCTTTATTTTTTTATTGTCACAAATCCACCAATATACATATTTGGTATTTCCCAATGCTTTGTCAAGTGAACATATTGCCTCACATTTTTTTTGTTCTTTATTCAAATATTTATTCACCTCATCTATTGTCATAAGAGAAATCTCGCAGATTACAGACTGCTCTATCTCATTAAAACATTCTCGTTTCCATGTACCATTTAACGTCTCAAACAATTCTGTATCTTTCCATTCACAAATTTCTTTATCTGAAGCTTGAATACATTCTGTAAATAAACCTTCTCTGGCAAGAAATGTATAAATGCCTGAATTTGATGCGATAAACATCCACTCAATAGGCTTTTTTTTACATACTCCTATAAAAATATTCTTTTGGTTATTTATTCCCCACTTAATATATTTTTTTAGACATACAGTACCATATTGTCTACTGTCTTTATATTTTATAATTTGTTCAAAAAGCAACAAAGCTTTATGATAATTACCACATTTTTTTTGCCGAATTGCCTCTTCATAATTTTTACAATTTCTAACAAGTGGTGGAATCAGCCAAACCATATCCCCTACTAAGTAACTGGCTATAATACCTGATAATATCTCTATTCCTCTTTGTTTTCTTGTCATTTGCTCTTTTAGCAATAAATATTGATATGCTTTACTATATTGTTTTCTTTTTAGCATAAATACAATCTTTTGTTTTCCGTTTGCAGAAATTTCGTGTATGCTAAAATTATTTGTTACTATCCCCTGTATTGCTGATCTTTTCCGAATTGGAGGCATCCATATCGTATTTAAATATAAACATCCCTCAACTTTATTTCCATAATTATCTTTTTCATTACTTTGTCCAACAAAAGCAACAATACCCGCAGCATAGCGACCAAATACTTTTCCATAATTCACACATTGTTCTATCACACCATTATCGGAATTCGTACTTACAATTCCAGCATATGTATTTCCAAAATTAAAGCATCCCCTAACTTGCGCAATTCCCCTATTCCATTCGACAACCCCTCCTCCGTTTATGTTTCCATAATTTACACACGATTCTATTAAATTACAATTATATCCTACAATTCCACCTGCTTCAGAAGTTAAATTTTTTCTATAAATTGACATATTATTTTCACAATGATATATCGTTCCCTTATTATCTCCAGCAATCCCGCCTGCGCCCCGATAAACGCTATTTATCGTTCCATTTGTTTTACAATTACTCAATCCTGATAAATTATTTCCTACAATTCCTCCCACATCACCACTTTTAATATTTATTGTTCCATCAAACCTGCAATTCAAAATGGTTCCATTTTCTGAATATCCAGCAATTCCTCCCGTTGCAATCGCCGAATTACTATATAAATTTCCATTTAAAATCATCAAATTTTCTATTACAGCATTTTGTGTATATCCAAACAATCCTACAAATTCTGTTCCTGATGAAATATTTATATTTTTTATAGTATGATTGTTCCCATCAAAAATGCCTTTAAATGGATTTTCATATGATCCTATACACCCACGTATATACCTTCCTTTAAAATCAATATCTGTATTTAATATAACTTTACAATTTTCATAGTTCAAGCCTTCATAAACTGAGTTAACAAAAGAATTCCATTCATCCAAACTATTAATTTCAATACTCGAAGTCACATTATCTGATATGTCTTCTCTAATATCGTTCATCCATTCCGTATACTCATTAGTTCCCTTTTCTATACTATTTTGCCATTTAAAAAGAATAAACGCTATAATCATTATACTTGCTAATTGTATAAGAAAAATTTTTATGTTTTTTTTATCCATTTTTCTTTCTATCCATCCGATATTGTACTTTTTGTTTTATGGTCTGAAATATAAATGTTCCTAAAAAAATAAATGTTATAACCGTAAAAATTAAAACTACTATGTGACACATCGATCCTGAAATATTATTTTTATCCCATAAACATTTTATATCTATCAATTTTGAAAATCCGTCTATATCGTTCCATACCGATATAAGAGCTAATGCAGAAACGATAGACAAACCTTTTTCCAAAAAAGAATTTTTTCTGTCTTCTTTCTCTTTTTCTAACGTTTTCTCTAATTTTCCTAATGAATCAATTCCTATAGATAGCCTTGAAATATTTTCTTCTATACGTAATTGTTTTATTATGTATTTGTAAAAATCATTATGATGTTGTATATAGCTGACTACCGAATATGTATTCCTGGCTAAAAAGATATTTAATTTAACAGTAATCGTATTTATTTCATCCATTAATATTGGAGAATAGTCTAAATAGTTCTCTGCTTTTACAGGAAGTCTTTTTTCTATCTCTTCCGAAAAACTTAATAATGTATAAAACTGATACAAAGCCAAAACATATATCATAAAGTAGTCATCAATAATTTTATTTGAATCCTGTAAAAAGGCACTATTATTTTTTTCAGAAAATGCATAATACCCACACCCCTCTCCTGCTGCATAACAACATACATTTTCAAACGGATAAAATATTTTTATTTTATCTTCCTTAGAGATTCCATAATTTTTTCTATACCCTCTTGTTAAATAAAAAGCATAGTCCTCCCATTCTATTTTATTTTCATAAAATATTCCATGATGAAATAAAATGGCCTTATCTGGTATTCTTTTTTTATCTTGCCCATATAGTCGATATGGATAATAACTTAATTTACAATTCAATGTACTTAATATTTCGTTTATCCACACTCCCATAGAAAACTTAATTGTTTTTTGATATTTTTTTCTTCCCGGCAAAATATCGCTCTCCTGAATTCGCATCTCTTCTCTATAATCATACAAATCTTGTTTATATACACAATTATTTTCTTCTCTTCTTGCCAACTCTTTAAATTCACATACAAATTCTGCCGCATCTTCTATACTTTCAAACTCACATGTGCCAGACTTTCCTCCACGCATTTCAGGTGCATACCACAATAATCCTATTCCATTTTGAAAAAGAATCATTTGCACTTCCCTAATATAAAAATTAAAGCTTGTCTCTTTCTTTTTATACAATAATTTAAAGTTTTGTTTAAGATTTTGATATTTATATACACATGCAATCGCATTATTTTTATCCTGCGATTCACATTGGTCTTTTTTTATAAAAGAGTCACTGATATAATCATAAATATCCTTTTCCCTGTTATTTTTTTCTGCAACTTTCCAAGTTCCTGTTTCTTGTTCCACCTCATCATATTTTATTTTACAATTGTCATATGTAAACGGAATCAAATATCTTGAAGTTAATCTTATCGCAATTTCTTTTTTCATATGTACTTTTCTCCTATACGCTTTTACGTCGGAACTTTAATATATATATTCTGGTTTTTCCCATACATTTGAATAAATTCATCTTCCATTCCTCATCTACTCTTTCTGCTAAATAGCTCAACTTTTTATAAATAATTTAATTAATTTAGTACTTTATCCTCATATTTTGATCATATACCCATGTACTTTTACAGTCAATATATTTTTTCCTATCAAAAGAAAGAAGTGATGATGTATTGTTTTTTCTTATATATCATCACTTCTTTTCACTTTCCTATGTTCTTTTTATATATTAATTATAATAGCACCGGAACTTTTACTTTTCCATCCAGTATTGCATTGATCTCATCGAGATCCTTACCTGTGATGGATGCAATGTTTTCCGGGGACATTCCGCTATGGTTCATTTTAAGAATGATTTTTGCTTCTCCACGTACTTCCCCTTCCGATTCTCCTAACTTTCTGGCAGCACTCACTTCACGTTCGATATCATCCTTCATCAATTCTCTCAACGCATCACACATATTCGCATCCCTCCTTATTTCACGATACAACTCATCATTTGCCTTGACACTTACCTGTAACACAGCCTCAACATTCTGTCGATCACGCGGCATATTCATTTCTTCTGCTTTTTTCAAGAATTCTTCCACATCTTCTTTTTTAGCATGATTTGACAAAATTCTCAAACTCCGGTGCTCTCCCGGCTCTAATTCGTGTGTCACAATAATCTGCGCTGGAAACGGTAAATGTTCTGTCACATAATAAATTCCCGGATATTTTTCTTCTATTGTATGTCCCTGCTTCTGCAATGTCAAAAACATTTTCTCCGGTCGGGTTTCCCTGAAAATAGATATTGTCAGTTCATTGATTGGAACTGCATCTACATATTCTCCATAGCCTTTGTACAGACACGCATACCCAACTGTCTTATAAAAATCATCAATGGTCAACGCATCTTCCGGGCTCTTATACTCGATCACATTATAGGTTCTCATAATGTGACCGATTTCATTCTTAATTTGATCGCATTCCCTATCTTTTATAATAAGAAGATCAATGCGGATTGGTTCTTTGCTCAAATTATACTCCGGCTTTAACTCCAGCCGTTCAATGTCTTCGTGGAATTCAAGCCCCGCAGCAGCGCAAAACGCCGGATGCCACTGGAGCTTATCTGGTGCATTTTTCAAATTGCTTCCTCCTGTTTGTGTGAATCACGATCCCGCAACATCGCAATTTGTTTTCTGTGCACGAATGCTTAGTTTTCACCTCTTTTCCTTTCTATTTTTCCCCTTACAATCTTTTCCTACTGTTATGATAACCGATCTGAATTTCTCCATCAAGTATTTTTCAATTCCATTTTTCCCGAGACAAACTGGACGATCCAGAATAATTATCTCCAGACGTATTCCAATCCCAATGATATTCTAAAACATCTTGCGCTTCATTATAAACATAAGAAGCCTTATAATTTTTATACTTCACTTTAATCAAATATCCCTCTGAAGTTTTCTTACATCCTTTTACTTTCCATGTGGCTAAACATTTTCCCGTTGTACGATTATATCGTTTGAAACCTGTTTTGACAATTTTATAATCATATCCTCCCGATGAATTTTCGGTCCACCCCCCCTTAATCTTTTTATAAAGTGCATTTGGTAATTGTGCATTTGCTTTGTTTATTTTATTCTTTATAGTATTTTCCGTAATTGGTGTATATTTTACACTATGAACATCTGAAAAGTATTCATTTTCTTCTTCCTCTGTAATATAAATTCGTGTATCATCAATATCCTTAAAATTTTTGATTTCATTAAAATCGCTGCCTACTTCCCATCCGGTGATCATAAAATTTACCAATTTATAATCTTTTAAATTACACCATATATCTGCGCCTGAAGATATGGATATTCTAAAATCAGAAAAAACTACTGCCTTATATTTTTTTGAATAATTAAAGCCATGAAAATTGTGATACATATCAATGTATTTCACTTTATTTTTATAGTATCCCAAAATAGCTGTATAATTCCACTCTTCATCCAATTTATCTGTAGCATTAATTAATAGTTCCTGAATTCCATCCTGGTCAATATCCAGATATGCATACTCAAAATTTTTTGCCACCTGCTTATCAAAAAATCTTTTATATGTTCCATCTTTCATATATTTTTTATATGCTTTTATTGCAAGATCATTTTTTCCCTTATTATTCTTATTTGTAGTTTCTGTACCCGCTTTCTTATAAGTACATTTATCCCCTTCCGTTCTCTTCCCATCTTCATAATGCCACGTTCCATGCAATGGATTTGCGGCATTATTATCCAAAATCACCTTCGTAAGCGTAATCTTAGTATGATTTTTCAACCACTTTCCAATGCCAAAGTCAGTATTCACGCCAATCGAAGCATACCCATAAAAATCCAGATTCGTACACAGCTTTGGTTCCGTATCATGAACTGTTGCGGTTGCCTTCAGTTTAGGTCCAATATCTGCCTGCACACCGACAATATCGATCGATCCATACAATTTTTCATCAAACCAATATCCAAAAAATCGAAGATTTAACTGTGGTTCCCCTAAAAGCTGTCCATTGACTTCTGCTTTTGTTCCTTCCCAACTTCCGTTACTATCTTCATTTATTCGAAAATCACCATTTATATAAGAAGCCGTTAGTGTATTCGCAAGTTTATATTGGATCGTTGCCTTTCCATCTGCAGAAACATTTAGATAACACACCACATCTGCATACAATCCATCTCCAAGATATGTTGACACATGACCAACATAAATTTTTTCTGAACCTACTCCTTTACTCGAGAATTTCAATTCTGCTTTTGCTGTAATATCCTCATTCAACGAAACTGAAACCGCATGATATACCGGATGCAACCGCTTTGAGAAATCGGCATCTACAATCGCTGTAACCTTTGGTGCTGAAAGCTCCACACTTCCCGAAAAAGTCCCGACGGTTCCTATTTTCTGTTCTTTCAGTTCGACTATTTTCCCGCTCTCAGCCGATACCGTTGCCTGTATGCTTGCACCTTTTAATCCACTATTTAAATTGCTTACGGAAGCGACCACATCTTCATTTGGAACAAACATGGACATATCCGCTTGTTTTTCTTTCTGTATGTCCACCTTTTGATAGACTTCTGAAATATCAGGTGTCTCACCAATGATTTGCAGCATTCCATTTCCTGTATCTGTAACGCCTTTCACCTTCAGTGCAAGTTGATTATCTGTTCCGTTTTTCTTTGGTAATATAATCACTTTTCCACTTTGTATTTGTTTTGTATTTTCATTTTTTGGAATAGAAACCAGCAGCATATCCCCTTGTGGGATAACCGTATAGGATGATTCCATATCAGTTAATATCTGTTCCACATCTTTTTGATATGTCACAACATTTTTATGTTCTGAATTGACTTTTCCTGTATTGTTAAGCTTCTTAACGACACGTAGCGCTTTCTTCTTTTCCGCCTTGGTAATTGCTTTTTTCGGAAGAAACTGTTTTTTCTTAAGGGATATGATCTTCTGATTTAATGCCACCTTATCTTCCGCTGGATATTTTAACTTCTTTTTATCCTTGCACTTTGGCGAAACTGCTTTATTTGCCTGAAATCCCAGCGCTCGTACAGTCGTGACTGCCATAAACTCACGGGTTGCAGCTTTTTTCGGGTAAAATTTTTTACTGTTCTTTTTTACCGGAAGAATCCCTCGGGAATATGCTGTCTCGATAACTTTTTTCTTACTGCTCTTCTTGGTATCTGAAAAATGATATTTGGAAACTTTTCCTGTTTTTATATGTGCTTGCTTTAATAATGCACAAATCCACTCTTCCCTTGTTACTGCAACTTTTTTACCTGTCGTTTTTGCATTAATTTGCTGTGGTGAAATACAAGTCACTATCATAACAAAAATGAGTAAAAAGGCAAAAAACTTCTTTCTGTTCTTCATAACTACATGCTCCTTTTCTCTTTATGTATTTTCTATATCATTTCTAAATGCTTTTATTAATTCAGTACTTTATTCCCATATTTTGATCATATACCCATGTACTTCTACAGTCAATATGATTTTTCCTATCAAAATAAAGAAGTGATGATGCATTGTTTTTTCTTATACATCATCACTTCTTTTTACTTTCTTATGTTGTTTTTAGGTGCTACTTATAACAGTTCTGGAACTTTTCCTTCCAGTATTGCATTGATCTCATCCAGATCCTTGCCTGTGATGGATGCAATGTTTTCCGGGGACATTCCGCTGTGGTTCATTTTAAGAATGATTTTTGCTTCGCCCATGACTTTGCCTCTTGCTTCTCCACGTACTTCCCCTTCCGATTCTCCCAACTTTCTGGCATCTTCAAGATCATCCTTCATCAGTTCTCTCAACGCATCACACATATTCGCATCCCTCCTTATTTCACGATATAACTCATCATTTGCTTTGACACTTACCTGTAACACAGCCTCAACATTCTGTCGGTCACGCGGTGTATTCATTTCTTCCACGTTCCTCAGAAATTCTTCTATATCTTCTTTTTCGCATGGTTTGACAAATTCCCGGATATTTTTCTTCTATTTTATGTCCATACTTCTGCAATATCAAAAACATTTTCTCCGGTCGGGTTGCTCTGAAAATAGATACTGTCAGTTCATTGATTGGATATCACTTTCTTTGTTTAACTACTTAGCCATCACCTAGATAACAGTTTATTCAATTTCTTATCAAATGTTTTGATATCATATTTCTTTACACAACTATACGCATATAAAATACAGTCCACAAAGTCTAAATTATTTTCCGCATATGCGTCAAGTCCTACCTGAATAACTTCTTTTTCTGCAACTGTCACTTCTGACAAAAATTCCATCAATGCATCCCTAATCTTATTTCCATCAACAGAATATACGCCCTTTAATACATATACAACTTCCGCAATAACCTCAATTGGAACCATTGTAACTTCTGTTTTTATAATACTTTCAGCTTCTCTTGCCATTGCCTCATTATCATTCAGAAGATATCTTAAAATAACGTTTGCATCAAGCACTACCATGCTTTTCTGTCACCGCCTTTTCCCAAGCATATTGTTCTTTCTCTCGTAAGCCGAGATCTGCATATTGAGCCAATATCCCTCTCGCTGATTTTTTTTCATCTTTTGAATCTGATTCATCCATAAATTCGTCCAAAACTGTTATAATCAATTTTTGATTTTTCTTTGCATGAATTTTTTCTAAAGTTCGAACCATGTTTCCGTCATAGTATCCCTGCAAAGCCAACATACCAGTCACCTCCCCTTCTTAATTCCATACCTCTGCACGTTCAAGTATAAATTTCTTCTTTTAATTTACCCCAACACCGGAACTTTTCCTTCCAGTATTGCATGGATCTCATCCAGATCCTTGCCTGTGATGGATGCAATGTTTTCCGGCGACATTCCGCTGTGGTTCATTTTAAGAATAATTTTTGCTTCTCCTACAACTTCTCCCATTGCTTTACCTTCCGATTCTCCCAGTTTTCTGGCATCTTCCAGATCATCCTTCATCAGTTCTCTCAACGCATCACACATATTCGCATCCCTCCTTATTTCACGATATAACTCATCATTTGCTTTAACACTTACCTGTAACACAGCCTCAACATTCTGCCGATCACGCGGTGTGTTCATTTCTTCTGCTTTTCTCAGGAATTCTTCCACATCTTCTTTCTTTGCATGATTTGACAAAATTCTCAAACTTCGATGCTCTCCCGGCTCTAATTCCTGTGTCACAATAATCTGCACTGGAAACGGCAACCGTTCTGTCACATAATAAATTCCCGAATATTTTTCTTTTATTTTATGTCCATACTTCTGCAATGTCAAAAACATTTTCTCTGGTCGCTTTGCTCTGAAAATAGATACTGTCAGTTCGTTGATTGGAACTGCATCTACACGTTCTCCATAACCTTTGTACAGACATGCATATCCAACTGTCTTATAAAAATCATCAATAGTCAGTGCATCTTCCGGGCTCTTATACTCAATCACATTATATTTTTTCATGATATGACCAATTTCATTCTTAATTCGTCTGTCACTTTCTTCTTTTATAATAAGAAGATCAATGCGGATTGGTTCCTTGCTCAGATTGTATTCCGGCTTTAACTCCAGCCGTTCAATGTCTTCATGGAATTCCAGCCCCGCAGCGGCACAGAATGCCGGATGCCACTGGAGCTTGTCTGGTGCATTTTTCAAATTGCTTCCTCCTGTTTGTGTGAATCACGATTCCGCAACATCGCAATTTGTTTTCGTGCACAAATGCTTAGTTTTCACCTCTTTCCTTTTCGATTTTCCCTCCGCAATCTTTTCCTGTCTTTATGATAACCTATTTATTTTTCTCCATCAAGCAGTTTCTTGTATCCCGAACACCCAAAATAATCTCATCGTTACTGTTCGCATCAAATTGTTAACGGAATCAATTATTAAAAAGAAGTGATGATGTATTGTTTTTCATATACATCATCACTTCTTTTTACTTTCTTATGTTGTTTTTAGATATTTCTTATTTTTCCTCTAATCCCGGCCACTCCTGGTCTTTCTCCGAAAGTGTCAGCGGCGTTCCATCTGCCATGCGATATCCTTCCGCCGACGGCGTTCCATGATACTCACCTGTCACATCCGGCCACCGGATACCGATCTTTGGGTCATTCCATGCCAGGCCGCCCTCGTCGTTCGGATGCCAGAAGTCATTGACTT
>OBXA01000086.1_pt1 | contig 79807 bp, 63 predicted proteins | sample 1538121 | NCBI WGS metagenome assembly OBXA01 (sample SAMEA2580133, study PRJEB22360) | human gut metagenome | biome: human gut; feature: human-associated habitat; material: faeces | place: Denmark | collected 2008/2010 | reverse complement strand
ATTATAACTATAAGCAAAAGGACGAATGAAAAAACTCTCGTTTTTTCACACGCCCTTTTTCTTTTTCATTACATATAAAATTCTGACTTGTGAGAGGCGCTTATATCTGCCCTTCACAACCTATAAAAGCACCACAGAATCTGCGACACTACGTCCGTCAAACTCCGGTTTAATTCTTCTTGCCAAGAGTGACAGAGATTGTCTGCTCCTCATACTGTCCATTGGATGATCTTTCAATCACCACATCCACCGTAGTACCTGCTGCATAATACTGCATATTGTAAGAAAGCTCCTCCATGGAAGTGACATCTTTTCCATCAAATTTTGTGATAATATCGCCTTTCTGGATACCAGCCTGCTCTGCGGCAGCTCCTTCCATGACCTGTGCGACATAAACACCGGTTGGCATATTATATGTTTTTGCAACATCGCTTGTGACATCTACACCTGTGATACCGAGATATGCACTGTTGGATTCATCTACTTTTTCTTTTGTGATAAGTTCTTCAATAATTGGTTTTGCTGTATCCATTGGGATTGCATATCCAATACCTTCAACAGAAGTGTCTGAATATTTTACAGAGTTAATTCCGATCACTTCCCCTGCTGTGTTTAATAATGCACCACCACTGTTACCAGGGTTAATTGCTGCATCTGTCTGGATCAGTTCTGCCGTATAATTGGTGCTGCTGGAAGAATCTGAAACAGAAACTTCACGGTTTAATGCACTGATCACACCGGTTGTTACAGACTGTCCGTAACCAAGGGCATTACCGATTGCGATACAGGATTCACCCACTTTTAATGTATCAGAAGAACCAAGTGTTGCAACCTTGATTGCACTCATAGTATCATCTTTAATACTGCTCAGGGCAACTTTTACAACAGCAAGATCTGTAGAAGGATCTGTACCTTTAATCTCTGCACTGACCGTATCATCATTTGCAAAAGTTACAGTAAGGCTGTTTGCTCCCTCGACAACGTGATTATTGGTTGCCACATAAAGATACTCCTTATCCTGACTTACAATAATACCTGAACCACAGCTTGTGCTCTCATAAGTCTTGGATTGTCCCCAGAAACTCTGATACTCTGTCTGACTTACATTTGTAATTGCTACGATAGAAGGCATTACTTCATCGACAATATCTGAAACATCTGTTGCTACATAGGAAGATGAGATTGCTGTCGGCTGTACGGTAGAATCATCTCCGGTAGTCAATGAAGCCTGCACATTGCTTGCATTTGTTGTTCCAAAAATTTTTCCGGATGCGTAATTGACACCTGTCATGACACCGCCTGCAACCAGTCCGAATACAAGTGCAAGTGCTGCACATTTTGCAAGCTGTTTTCCAAATCCACCCGGTTTTCTTTCTTTCTTTTTCTTCTCCGGTTTTGGATTGCTGCCATATGCATAACTCTGATAACTGGTATTGCTACTGTATGTTCCATAGTTACCGTTCTGGTTTCCATAGCCTGTACTCTGCTGATTGTTCTGGGTGGTTCCGTATCCAGTGTTCTGCTGGTTGCTCTTTGTATTTTCGTATCCAGCGCTCTGCTGATTATTCTGGGTACTACCATATCCATAACTCTGATTGTTGCTCTGGGTGCTTCCATATCCAGTGCTCTGATTGTTGCTTTGAGCATTTCCATATCCTGTGCTCTGGCTGTTATTCTGTGTCATTCCATAGCCGGAGCCATGACTGTTGCTCTGACTTCCATAAATAGAACTCTGTGTGGAGCCATATCCGCCTGCCTGGGATGCTGTACTGTCGTTCTGTGTATTGTTCTGATTTCCATGATTCTGCTGATTATTATATGAGTAGAAAGAATCAGAATACTGATTACTGCTATTATTATTGCTATTATTGCTATTATTGTTATTATAGTTGCTATTGCTGTTAGTGTTGTTATTGTTACTATTGTTGTAATAATTGTTATCCATAACAATTTGCCCCTTTCTGTGCAGCTTCTTATTATCTGCTGCCTTTATCTTTATGACCTTAGTCTAGCGTCAAATTGTGTTCGAATTGTGATAAAAATATCAAGAAAAAATGTTTTTTGAAAATAAAAACTTCCCATCTCTCAAATTTTCCTAAACCAGAGAAACAGGAAGTTTGGATTTTCATTTAAAAATGAATGTTACAGTTTTAATAACATGATGGAATACTGTGACAAAAAATTTATAACCCCCAGAGCTGCAGCTCCTGCAATGAATAAATTTTTCTTTTTTTCACTATCCATGCGCATTACCATCCACAAAATAATAAATAAATACATGAGATCCGTCAGATAATAAACACGGGCTCCCGACGCATAAATCGTTGGTGAAAAATATAACACTGCCTCACTGGCAATCCCCCCAAGAAAAACCATGCTGATAAAAACAGAATGCCCCGTCACTTTCCATAATAAAACCAGAGTAAAAAGTACAGCCGCTATCCACCAGAAAAAGGCAATCCGGTTCTGTGTGGTCATACTCTGCCATGTTGGAAGCTCCATGAGACACTGCTCGATATCAATATCTCCAATGCCCATCTCCGAAAAAAATGAAATTCCGGCATAAGGAAGAATCGCTGCCACACTGAATACTACTGTTAAAATCTGATAAACTTTTGCCTTTTTTGACTTCATCAGCAAAAGAAAACCTGCTGCCCAGATTGCAATAAAAAATGCCTTTCCATCATTTGCAAAGGAAGATAACATCCACTGAATGGTCATAAATAAATGCTTTCCTACAGATAACTCTTTGTACCCTGGCATCCAGGTTGCAATTTCTGATGCCACACGCACGTCATTTCCAGGTGCCATAAAAAGGATCACAAATGCTGCAAATGTTATAACCGTCTGAATCCATATCGCCACCGGTATTCTTTTTTTCTGTAACAGAAGGCTTAAAATTGACAATCCTTCAAATGCAAGTAAAACTGCTCCCATCTGCTCGATCGACATCGCCGCAATGACACTGCATGGAAGCGCATAGATCAATTGCCTGTTCGAAAACGCCCCTGTATCAAACACAAGATCCGCAAGAGGCATCATCGCCCAGACTCCGGCTGTGAACGTCCATGTATAAAATATGGAACCATTCACCCAGACCGCAGAATATCCCAATGTCATGACACTCATCAACAGATATCCACTCGCAAGTAAAACCGGATATCGGACGCTTTTCCAGAGATTGCTCCACACGTTTAATTCTCCGGAATTGTGTTGCTCTGTGCCAACATCCACACGCTCCTGATACTCATTCAGCAACGCAGTATATCCCGTATAGCCAGCCGCCTTGCATCCCAATCTTAAAATTCCGATTGGAAGCAGCACCATCATAACCGCATCTGCGGCTCTCCAGAATCCAAGTCCGAGATTAAATGTGATATATACAATTGCTTCCGCAGCCATCCGCCCTACCCACGTCTGATAGCGCCAGGATAAGTACTCGAAAAATCCCATGGTGGTAGAATAATGGTAAAAATAGGTGTCATCGCCGTCGGACATTTGAACATTGCATAAAATTAGGAAAAAAACAAATGCCAATAAAATCCAAAAAACATATACTATTTTTTTGTCTATTTTTTTCTTATTATTCATATAACCGCATTCCCAAATTTTATGTTATTTTCTCCCAGTATCCCGGATTCATCGTATATTTTAAAATCTGTTTTCTGCTAAGCTTCTCATAATGCCTGCCCATCCAGAAACCTGCATACTTTCCAACACACTGCATACCAAAATGAAAAATAAGCCATGGCTTTCTTATTTTAAAAAGATATGCGATCGTACTCTTCACAAGCTTCATGCCCTCGGCTTCTGAACTCACCTGCTCGAAAATCTCCGAATGCTGTTTCTGTGAAACTGCAAGATCAAAATTCCTGTGAAACTGTTGTCTCATCGTATAATTGTGCGAATGTACTACTTTTGCATCTGCAGCATACGCAACACCATATCCATGTTCGATGGCATTTGCAGCAAAAAACATATCCTCATTAAAAATAACCGGTGACTCAAATCCACCCAACGCTTCAAATAAATCCCTGCGATATGCCGCACAGACGTCCGAGCAGAAAAACGTTTTGATTCCAAGTGTTGGAATATCCGCTTTTGTCTTAACACGGCTTTGTTCTGGATAATTAAACTGCCTCGTATACTGCTCGACAATATGACAGTCATGTTTCGGAAGCTGTCTTGCGTAAGCCACTGCAACCAAACAATCGCCTTGCGCACTTTTATCAGCACCTGCCACTTCCATCGCATTCTGCTGTACCCGCGCAGACACCTGATCTTCCTTTGAAAATAATGACTCAACTAATTTTTCTACTAGAAACTCATCCGCCGGAACTGCATCCTGCGTCATAAAAACCATCACATCCGCATCCGAATGTTCTGCTCCAAACTGCCTTGTCCCACCATGGTCAAAATCTTTCTTCGCAATATGAAATACCTCATACTCACACGGAAGTTCTTTCAATACCTGTTCAATCGGATAAGCAGCTGCTGCCTGTTTCCAGAGTTCCTCTTCCGTATTTAAAATAATTACCCTATGAACGACAAAGGTCTGCCCCTGCAATTTGTGCAGGAGCAGACATAATGTTTCATCCGGTTTATAAGTTGGAATGATAATATCTACTGTCATTTATCTGTATCCGCTTCCCTCATTCAGACCTGTGTCATTGATAATCTTCTTACTGTTTGCAAGAACGGTATCCGATGGTGTGTATTCCTCATCACCGAACAGGAACTGGTGTAATTCAATTACATTTGACTCCAGTGTACAAGGTACAACCACACTTCCTTTAGAGCCGAGAGTTGTTGAATTCTTACTAAATGGGAATCCGGATGATTCACCAAGCTTGTAATTAAATACCTGTGCTGCCAGTGCAACTAAATCCGTATTCGAAAAGCTTGTCTGAATATCCCCAAATACTGCATCGATCAGCTTATTAATTGTAACAAGATCTGATTTCTGAGCCTTTGCAACCATTGCCGCAAGAACCGTTCTCTGACGCTCTGCACGCTTATAATCATCGCCTTTGGTATAGCGGATTCGTGCATATGCGCATGCCTGTACGCCATCCAATGTCACGTTTGTTCCACCACCGGAAAGATACTTGGAATTATTCTTGGTAAGTTTATTGATTTCATCCATATATCCCTGCATAAGAACTGCTTCTTCATCTGTGACTTCATCCAGTGTAATACCACCGAGCAGATCCACACACTCAACAACGGCATTAAAATCTACCGTCACATAATCTGTTATGGACAGATCAAGGTTCTTATTCAACATATTAATGGCCGCCTCCGGACCACCTTTTGCATAAGCGGCATTACATTTCTTAAAGCTTCCATCTCCTGTATCCAGATAAGAATCACGGAATACAGAACATAATTTGACTTCCTTAGTATCATTATTGATATTGGCGATCATAATGACATCGCTACGTCCCTTTGACAAGTTACCATTAGAGCGGTTGTCCAGACCAAATAAGGCAATGGTAGTATAATTCTTCATAATCTCCTGGGATTCCTCTGAAATACCTTCGTTCACCTCGATATTTTCAAGTGGAACTTCCTGACGTTCAATTTTTCCCAATTTACTCACTAAAAATAGGATACCTGCTAATACTAAAAGAACAAGTACTTCAATTACCAGCAATAAAATTCTTCTCTGTCTTTTCTTTTTTCTGATTGCCTCTTTCTGTCTCTTTGTCATAGGTTTACGTCTGACCTGATGGTTATTTGTTTCATTACTCATGAATCATTTTCTCCTAATACGCATTTTTATTGATAAATCCTTTGAAAACTGTAAGAAATAAAATTTTAATATCCAATCCTAATGTCCAGTTTTCAATATAATATAAATCATGTTCAATCCTCTTTCGAATGGAAGTATCTCCACGATATCCATTCACCTGTGCCCAGCCGGTCATTCCCGGACGCACCTGATGTTTGATCATATATCTTGGAATTTCTTCCCGGAACTTCTCCACATACTGCGGGCGCTCCGGTCTTGGTCCTACAAGACTCATATCTCCTTTTAACACATTAAAAAGCTGAGGGAACTCATCCAGGCTTGTTTTCCGTAGGAACCTTCCCACACTGGTAACTCTTGGATCATTTTTCTGTGTCCAGCCTTTTTTCTCCTCTTCCTCTGTCTGTACATACATTGTGCGGAACTTATACATCTGAAACGGTTTGTTATGAAGCCCGACACGCTCCTGTTTAAAGATCAATGGTCCTTTAGAAGTCATTTTCACTAATACTGCTGATGTTAACATGATCGGTGAAAAAATAATAATACAGATGATCGACCCGATAATATCTGTCAGTCGTTTGATCAAGGCATTAAATGTGTTACTCAAAGGTACATAGCGGATATTGATAACTGGAAGCCCGAGCAGATCCTCTGTATATGGTCTTGTCGGTATAATATTCCCATAATCCGGAATAAACTTTGTATGAACGCCGGATTTCTCGCATTCAGCAACAATTTTCTCCAGCTTATAATATTCTTCCAATCCAAGAGTAATGGCAATCTCATCCAGCTTATTCTCCGGCAAAATATAGGAAAGATTTCCTACACTTCCAATTACCTTTACCCCCTTGTACATAGTGCCTCTGGCAATATTGTCATCCAGAATTCCCCGTATATTATATCCCCATTGTGGATTCTGCTTAATTCTATCAATATACTGCTCTGCTGCTTTTGAATACCCAACCAGCAATATATGTTTCTGATTATAGCCATTTTTACGTATACTCCGCAAAAATGCCCGGATCATCAGTCTCTCGATTTCTTCCAGAATAATGTTTATCATGAAAAAATAGATAAACATGGAACGAGAAAAGTTCTTTAACTGCTCTGAATACGATAATGCAAGGAAGAATCCCGCCATAAGGATCAATAATCCTACGGTATTAGCCAAAACAATATTGGAAAATTCCAATCTTCGTCCCTGCACACGCTTTGGCGTATACAAATTAAATGCATAATACAGCAAAATATAAAGCGGTACAATGAGGATCAAGGCTCTCATATAAAACTCAAAAGAAAGAACTCCGATCTCTTTATCCACAAAACCGCTCGAAAATTTGAGCCACCATGCAAAAGCATACGACACAATCACAACAACTGCATCCATCACGACCTGCAGCCGGTTAAAATGTTGCTGATTATCTTTTATCATAATGTCATCCTTTTATTTTCTAGCTACCATGTTTTTAATCATACAATAATTTCCGCCAAATCACAACTCAATTTTCTTAAATCCAGCGTGTCAAAATCTTAATTATTTCTTTATTTTTTTGTATTCACTCTTAGGATAACACTGTATTCTCACATTATGCGCCCAGGATACGGACGATATTTTTCCATAATTCCAATTGTATTTTCAAATAATGTGGTACGTTTTTTCCTACAAATGAAACTTTTCTGCATTTATGACAATCGCGCACTCCCTCGCAGATTCCACTCCAGTAATCTTTTTCAAATCCCTTTTTCACAAAAAATAATGTTTTCACAATCATTCCAGCAAGTATAAACGGAAGATTAATGAACAGTTGAAGTAATGGCATGTTTTTATATATCACAAAAATAGTATTTCTTGCGGCAAGAAATACTTTCTTTTCATTATACCGTGTACCCGTTGTAGCACTTCCGACATGATAAACTTTTGCTTCCGGCGTGTACCAGTTTTCAAATCCGTCAATTCTCGCACGATAGCCAAGATCCACATCTTCCAGATATGCAAAATGCTGCTCATCCAGCCCACCAATTTTCTTCAAAATATCCATACGGTAAATTGCTGCCCCGGCACAACATGAAAACACACGCACTGCCCGCTCAAAATCTTCACATTTTTTTCCTTTTCCCCTTGCAACGGCCCATCCCATTGCAGTATAAAGATCTCCGGCATTATCCAGCATCTCATGATCTTTAAAATCGATCATCTGCGCTCCACAGGAAAAAATGCGCTCCGATTTTTTGATTCCTGCCAGCAGTTTTTCAACAAAATACCTGTCTGTCTCTGTGTCATTATTAAGCAAGATCAGGTATGGTGTCTTAGTCTTTTGAATCCCCAGATTTACCGCTCCGCAAAATCCCAGATTTTCTTTAAGGGAAACAATCTCCAGCTCCAGCTTTTCCGAAGAAACTTCCGTACTTCCATCTGATGAACCATTATCGACCACCAGCACCTTAAAATCTTTATATGTCTGTTGTTCTAGCGTTTTCAAACAATTTTCAAGCAATCTTTTCCCATTATAATTTGGTATTACAATTGTTACTTCCTGCATGAATTTTTCCTAATTCCTTTTTGTTTTTCCCTTACTGTGTATGTACATCCAGGCAGAAGCATACTCCTGCCTCTCCTTTTCTGACCATGAGACATATGTTGCAAAATCCACTTTTGCAAGCGTCATATCCTGAACTCCACATTTATAACATTCTACGTTTTTACGCCGCGATACCATGCGCATCCACCCACAGTCCGGACATATATATACCCTCATCATAAGCACTTGTCCTCTTTTTCCGTACTACCTGAAAAATATTATCTCGTGATTTCATCACTTGCTCTCCATTATACCATATCCCCAAAAAGCCCGATACTTATTTTGTATGACAAATGCTGACATTTTTCGCTTATTTCCGATTCTGTCGCAAAATCATTTCTGGATCTCCCAACGAGTAATCTGCTCTCACGCGCGAGAAATGAATGTTATAATTTGGATCCCCCTTCTTCAAAAGATCCTCCCAGCGGTTTCTCATAAACTCGATCTCCGCCTGGAAACGCGCTACTTTCTCCGGTGAATCCTCTGCCCCTCTGGACTTTGACTCATAATGATAAGCTTCCACCAAAGGATCATATACGATCAGATATCCTATATTTCTCACTCTCAGACAAAAATCCACATCATTGAATGCCACAGAAAGTTCTTCCTCAAAACCTCCTGCTTTTTCATAAACTTCTTTTTTCACCATCATAAGTGCTGCTGTCACTGCGCTGTAATTCATCTGGAAAGCTGCCCGGTGCAAATAACCACTGCGTTCCCTGCGCATGCCCTGATAAAGATTGGCACCTATTCCACGCAGGCTTCCGCCAATTCCAATGACAAGTCCTGCATGCTGTATTGTATTGTCGGGATAATACAATCTTGCGCCCACAATGCCGACTTCCTCACGTTCACAGTTTGAAAGCATCTGCTCCATCCAGTTTTCCTGCAGTACTTCAATATCATTGTTCATCAGCACATAAAAATCGCCTTTTGCATGTGCCACACCAAAGTTATTCAGTTTCGAATAGTTAAACTTGTCCGGATAATAAACAACATGTACCTGATCCGATTCTATTTTCTTATAATAAGAAAATGTTTCTTCTTTCTCACTGTTATTTTCAACAATGATGACCTCATAATTCGTATAAGTCGTTTTTTTGATTGCTCCAAGACATTTGTCGAGACTTTCCACCTCATCTTTATTTGGGATGATAATGGATACCAACGGTCTGCTCAAAAGTTCATATTTTACACGATAGAATCCAAAATACTGTGTTTTTTCCACAGAAGCTGCAATTCCAAGCCTGTCAAGGTGCGCTTCCAGTGCCCGCTTTCCGGCGTCTGCTGCATATTCTTTTGTTCCACCGCCTCCAGCCGTGGACAGTTCATGCACTCTCCAGTGATAAAGGATTTTTGCCACATGTTCGATCCTTTTTGCCTGTTCCACGCAGCGAAGGACAAAATCATAATCCTGCGCACCGTCATAATCACTGCGGATTCCACCGACTTTTTCCAGAAGTCCCCTGCTCACAACGAGAAAATGTGTGATATAGTTATTCGAACGCAGCAAATCCAGATTGAAATCCGGTTTGAAATGAGGATCCATGAATTTTGTCATCTCACCGTCTGTTTTATCCTCATCGGAATATAACATGTCAGGAATCTGCTCTTCTCCCTGCCCTGCGGCAATTTTTGCAGCCATCTCATACAACGCATCCGGCGTGATCACATCATCATGATCTAAAAAAGCGACATAATCTCCATCCGCCATCGCGATTGCCTGATTTGTATTTCCGGCAATTCCTTCATTCTGTTCCAGCTTTTTGTATACAATTCTGGATTTTTCTTTTCCAGTAAGCGCACAGTCTTTTTTCTGATATTCTTGCACAACTGTGATCAGGGAAAAATCAGGCGTTCCATCTGCCAGACATAACTCCCAGTTTTCATAAGAAGATGCCTGCACAGACACTATCATTTCTCGCAGGAACTTTTCAGGTGTCTGATACAGCGGTACTACCACACTGATTTTTGGCGCATTTTTCCACTTTCTGCTCTCTTTTTTCTGCTGCTGCAGTTCCTGCTCCGTGACTTTCATTTTCCGGAACCATTCATCATAAGGTACTGCTTCCTGTTCCTGCTTTTCTTCCAGACGGATCATAAATTCTTTCAGTCCGTAATGTTTTAAATAACGAAGTCCTTTTTTTATATTGGTTGCGTTTATTTTCATAGCAAATCCTTTTCCTGCCCTCCGATTGCTCTTACAATCCCACTTATTACTTTTTATAATTCTCCAGCATATAATACTCTAATATCTGATACTCTTTCATATACGAATAATCCGCAGATTCCTCTACATTATTCCATGTATAAAAATTGTCTTCTGCGTCATAAATTCCAGCCGCACTGATGACCGGATAATGACTCTGAAGTTCCGCCAAAAAACTCTGATATTCTGTCAGCGGGATATTAGCCGTCTGCATTGCCAGCGTTGATAAATAATTCAGGCTTATTTTTTCATCTGCTTTTTCCCCAATCTCATAGTTCGTCCAGATGAAAAATGGCGTCTCATAGCGGGTCTCATACTGTTCGCCCTCTACATCGATCAGTTTCTTCCCATACAATTCCTCGTAAAAATCACTTCCTACATCTCCGTGATGATCTCCGAACATTACGATCATAACATGCTCATCCACATCCGAAAAATACCCAATAAGATTTTCCAGTGCTTCATCCGTATAACGCATACAAGTCAGATACTGATTCACCTTGTCATATGTTTTGTTCAGTCCGACCGTCTGCACGAGCGGCGTAAAATCCTCTCCCTCATAAGTATAACCGCCATGATTCTGCATGGTCACTCCATACAGGAATAACTTTTGTCCTTCCTGTTTGTTCTCATACAGATCGATCATCTTATCATAAACAGACTGATCCGAACACAACTCCCTTATTTTAACTACATCTGTAAAATCATCTTCTGTAAGAAACTGTGAGAAACCAAGCCTTGGATATACCTGATTCCGGTTAAAATTCGTTGCCTTCTCGGGATGCATTGCAATACACTCATATCCCTGCTCTGATAACTGCGAAACAAGCGATGGTGTATCCTTTTTTATATACAAATTATAAGCAATCGCTCCGCTTGGCAGAAAACTAATGGTGTTTCCTGTCAGAAATTCGTATTCACTCTGGGGCGTATTTCCACCATAAATGGATACACATGCAGTTCCCTTGATCGTATTTTCAGTCAGGCTGGTATAAAACTCATTATATGGAATATTTGTTTCAAAATCACCTGCACACGATAAATCAGCCCAGCTCTCATTCATAATCACAAGAATATCATCTGGAACAATTGCTCCCTCTGAGGTATCATCTTTCTGCGCTTCTGCCTCACCGGAATAATTATAACGCTGTAAAATTGCTTCCGCAATCTCCTTTGAATATCCCTCCGGTTTGTCAAGATCCATATAACTGAAGTACAAAAAATCCGATGCAACACAGCCATACTGCGTATATGTCTGATAAGGATTCCAGAAATAAAACCAAAGTTCCGCTGCATCAATAAACAAGGCATAAAACAATCCGATATAGCATGCACTTCCAACAATGACTCCACCTGCACAGAGCCATCTCTTTTTTCTGTCTCTGACTTGCCACTGACATTTTGACAATAATAACAGCAGATCAAACGCAGCTAAAAGTCCTACCCACATACCTCCTGAAATCGTATACTGATATCCGCCAGCCACAGTCATCGCTGTTTTTATGGAAAAAATATCATATGGAACAATGGGTGTCGTGCGGAATGTCACGACATAATGTTCTGCCACACCATACACTATAAAGAGAATGGTCAGAAAAACGGTTGTAAGCCTTGCCCTGTTTGACAAAGTGAAAACAACCGCATATATCACATAATAAAATATAATATTAAATAATACTGCAATCGGCTCTATTTCAGAAAGACTCTCTGTAATCGTCTCCACGATCAGAAAAGTACAGAGTGGTGTGAACATCAGGATGCCCCCCTGTATTCTTTTCCACAAGGCACTCTGCTCTCTGCTTTGTAATTCCACAGAAAATATAATGCCTAGCAACATCGTAAAAACAGCAATGCACAGATAGGCTCCCCAACCATTAAACGCATAGGAAAATTTCACTTCCGATACGGATGCAAGTTCCAAATCATGGTCTGTCTCTATTAAGATACTGTAAATCTTCCCTTTTTCAAGTGCCTGTCCAAGAATCAACCCATCATCTGTAGAGACAGTTGTAATCTTTTCTCCAGTTTCTGTATTCACTAATTCAATATTCAAAATTTCTGTATAAGAATCCTCTGAATCCAGATCAAACAATATATGAACACTTGTCAAATACTTATATTTAGCCTTAAAATCCAGTTGATATGACACATTATCATTCTGCGTCTGTTCCATCTGTTTCCAGCCAGATGAAATATAGATATCCTTGGACTTTTTAAACAGATCATTGTGGTACAATGCCAATCCCAGCATTAGCAATGTAACAGCTACGGAAATGATCACTTTCCACCAACAGAGAACAATTTCCATATCTCCTGTTTTTCTTTGGTACTTTTTCATATCGATGTCCTTATCTTACTTCTTTTAACCTCATATGCCCCAATCCCCGTACTTGTTATCTTCTCAGTGAAAAATCAGAATTATCCAGGGTGAGATTCTTATTATAATATGGATCACCCTTTTTGAAATACTCCGGCCAGTTTGTCACCAGTCGTTCCACCTCTCCACTGAAACGTTCCACTTTTTCCGGTGTATCTTCCAGTCCTCTCGATTTGGATTCATAGTGATACAGCTCTGCATATGGATTATAAACAACCAGTTTTCCAAGTTTTCTTACTTTCAGACAATAATCAATATCATTGAATGCCACCTGATACTTTTCATCCAGACCACCAACTGCCTCATATACGCTTCGTTTTGTCATAAGGCATGCTGCCGTCACCGCTGAATAGTCCTGTGCGCAGACAATCCTTCCAAAATAACCGATATCATATCTCGACTTTCCAATGAAAGTATGTCCAGCCATTCCGCCAAAGCCAATCACTGCACCGGCATGCTGGATCGTATCGTCTGCATAATAAAGTCTTGCACCGACAATTCCAACATCCTCCCGCATACAGTAATGTACCATCTCTGTCAGACAGTCTGCATTGATCATCTCCGTGTCATTGTTTAAAAGAAGCAGATACTCCCCATTCGCCTCAGATACACCAAAATTATTAATCTTGGAATAATTAAATTCTCCCTTATAATAGACAACTTTTACATTGTCATGCTCACTTGTTATTTTCTTATAGAACGCAAACGTCTCCTGCTCTGTACTGTTATTCTCCACGATCACAAATTCATAGTTATGATAATCCGACTTTTCGTAAATAGAATTCATACATTTTTGCAGATCATCAATATGATCTTTATTTGGAATAATAATTGAGATCAGAGGTGTTTCCTTCCAGTCATAAACCGTGTGATACATTCCATAAAACTGCGCATGTTCCACATGTGCCGGAATTCCCACTCTGTGATAATGCGCTTCTACCGCCTTGCGCCCGGCCTCAAAGGCATATAATTTGCTCTCCGGGTTTGCTGCCGTGGATTCCATATGACAACGCCAGTGATATAGAATCTTTGGAATGTGCCGTATGTTCTGTGCCGCTTCGCAGCAACGGAAAATAAAATCGTAGTCCTGCGCTCCGTCATATTCACTCTGAAACAGTCCAATCTGTTGCTGTAAAGTTCGTTTTACTGCAAATAAATGACAAATATAATTCATGCTGCAAAGCAGATCAGGATTATAATCCGATTTAAAGTGTGGATCAAAATATTTTTTTCCATTCATGCTGATCTTATCTTCATCAGAATACAGCACATCAATGGTTTCATCCTCATTCAACGCCTTTGCAAATTCGAAAAGTGCTTCTGGCGGTACAATATCATCATGATCAACCAATACGATATAATCCCCCTGCACAAGTGCCAGTGCCTCATTCGTATTGCCCGAAATTCCTTTATTCTCTGTCAGGGAAATAAATTTTATTTTCGGATTTGCGGCAGAATACTGTTCCAGCCGTCTGGTCAGACTGCTATCTGCACTGCCATCCGCAAGACACAATTCCCAGTTCGTATAAGTCTGTTCTTCAATGGAATGGATCATTTCATTTAAAAACTGCTCATTTGTTTTATATAACGGAACGACAATCGAAAACAGCGGATTATAACGAAATTCTGTTCTTCTCTGCTGCTCAATCTCTTCCGGCTTTGGCTCATAATGCGCACGCCACTGTTCATAACTGGACGCTTCTTTTTTCCCAAGCTTTGTCTGAACCTTACGGATTGTGGCACTCATACCATTCCTCTCCAGATAGCGAACTGCATTTCCGGCTTTTGAAGCGTATTTCAACACCTTATTTTCGCTCCGGAATTCTTTTAACACACACACCGTGCGATGCCTGTCTTCATCCTCCATGACAAGCCGCACTTTTCTAACATCTCTCCTGTCATGCAAATCTGCCTTCACCTGAAAACCTGGTTTTCTTTCGGCATCCTGCTCCGGGAAAACTGCTTTTAAATCTTTTCGGTAATAACGGCTTACCTCTGCAGGTAAAATATTCCCCTGCTCGTCCAGCAACGTAAACTGAACATCCCCAGCTCCCATACACCAGCCGATGACTACCAGATTTTCTTCCATCATCTTTTCCGTCTCAATGTAATAATCTAACTGTGTCTGAATCTTTTTCAATATTCTGACAGCAATCGCATATGCTTTCTTCTCGCTATTCTCTTCACGCACGGTGAGCACGAGACGCTTTCCTTTTTTCCAGTCCTGTGGCAGCGTTATCATACCAATGATTTCATCATTGATCTCATTAAAATTTCCCAGATATTTCTGGCGCACCTCTGCCCCGCTGTGAATGTCACATTGCACGTCACACTCTTTTCCATCCAAAAATGCCTGTATCTCTCTTCCTCTGACATGTCCGTCAAAATACCATCCCACAAATGAGATGGTATTTTCTTTATATAAATGAAATCTGATCTTTTCAACAAAAAACTTGTTGTTTTCCATATATCTGCTCCTGTTACTTTCTTTTTCCAAACCTACTGGAATAAATATGCAGTCTTTGCACTAGCTTCCTCATAATAATCATTCCGGACATATACATACACAGTCCCTTCGAGATGTGTATAATTTTCTGCCATATATTTCTGGAACTCAGGCGCATAATCAGCCTGCGCATAATCCCAAACTCCAAAATCCGGTGAATACATCGCCACACGAGGTTTGTCCTCTTTCAATTGCGCCAACTGCTTTTCCCCGACAGATTCCCATGTCCACGGTGTCGTCACTGCATCGCAGGTAGAAATTCTGTCTGCATTCATAAGTTGTGTCAACGAAAACGCGCCCTGAATAATCGGTTCATCCTCCTCTGTCAATGTTTCTAAAACGACTGTATCAATATCCTTTTCCGGCTCCATATGAAGTGATGCAAAATAAGAGAAATTGTTGAAATAATTTGCTGTAAATATCAAAACCAATACAGCTGTAGCAAATTGTTTCGGCATAGAATACGCTCTCCAATGCTTACCATTCTGATAAATACAATTTGCAAAAACATATGCTGACATAAATGCTGCCACTGCAACAAATGTTGTTCCATGGTAATCAAAAAAACCCCTTGCCCCACAGTAGATCACATAAATTCCTCCTATGCTGCCTGCAAGCCCCTCTTTGTCCCGGAAACACTTTGCAATAAACATGAGCACCGCAGAAAAAGCCAGCAGATAAATACAGGTATTGATATTAAAATTCTCCGGTTTCAGATAAGACATGAACGTATTTTCAAAAGAGTCCACAATGCCGGTAACCGTATTCAAAATGCTGCCGCCATATCCATTCATGTATTTCGCATAAACGGTACGATTATCCAGATATGCAAGTTTTATGAAATCATGCAGGCTTCCGGTTGCCGCATAAAATATGATCAATACTGCAAACGGAGCTGCACATATAAGAACCAGTTTCCAAAACTTTACAATCAGTGTTTTAAAAAACTGTAAAACGCTCTTTTTCTCCTGCACAGCATAGCGTATCTCATAGCCCAATACCCCGAAAGCAATGACCGCCACTGCGAAAGCACCTACGAAAACCGTACCAAAAGTAAATACAATAGATAACGAAATAAAAATTGCATTATATATTTCAACCTTTCGGTATTTCACATAATGCATAAATTCCAGCCAAAGGATCACAAATCCAAGCCCCGCAATATGCTCCGACAAAATTGCAGTGCCCAGACTGTAACTTGCAATCAGACAGCAGAATGCAACCGGATAAAGCATCATCGTAAGCTTCCCAGCCAGATTTTTGTATCGCACATACAAGAGTGTCCAAAAAAAGGAAAAGAACAGATAAAAAGCAATTCTCTGCTCGCTCACACTTCTTGCCCCAAGTTTAACAAAAATTGCACTGATATAATAAGAAAACGGCATATGCTGGGAACATATATCCTTATATAGCAGTTCCCCACCAGCAATTCGTTTTCCGATCATCATAATATCCAGTTCATCCGTTCCAAACCACGGATCTGCCAAAAACTGTAATTGAATCACAAAGTACAGTAAAAACAATCCCACAACTGTAACCAACGTTTTCTTATCTGTTTTTTTTATTTTTTCTATATATTTCATATTTTTCCCTCAAATGCCTTTTTCGTCCTCTTATACTACCATTTTCCTTATATTTTCGCAAGTTATTAACCTTTTTTGTCCTATTAGCTTGCATATTATCCATTTTCCTATATTACTAGTCTTTTATCTTTTTCTGTTTTACAACCTTAAAAAAATTTTAATGTTTCTTTTCCACAATATATGGTATGATAAGAGAAAGTATTTCCATAGTTTTTGACTTACTAGGGAAAAATATAAATTGAGAGGTATTTACAAGTGAAAAAAAGATCTTTACAGCTTTTAACCATTCTTGCTCTTTCTCTTTCTTTAACAGCCTGTGGCAAAGATGAGAGTTCAGACGCTCCAGCTTCTGGCAACGCAGCTTCTGACATCTCTGCTGATGTTCAGGTAGAGGCAGAGGCAACCGAGGAAGAAGAGGAAAATCATGATGGTATGTATCGAAGTGAACTTACCAATGAATGGATTGATGAGAGTCTGAAAGACCAGCGTCCAATCGCAGTCATGGTTGACAATGAATCCATCGCATTACCACATTACGGTCTTACCCAGGCAGACGTTGTGTACGAAATGATGAACAGCACTGCAAACGGAAAAATCACCCGTTTGATGGCAGTTGTAAAAGACTGGGAATCCTTAGAGCAGTTCGGTAGTATCCGAAGTGCGAGACCTACCAACTTTTTACTTGCTGCGGAATGGAATGCAGTCTTAGTCCATGATGGTGGTCCAGTATACATTAACCCTTATTTAACAGAACCTTATACAAACAACATGAGTGGTGGTTTCTCCCGTGTTGACAACGGTAAATCCAGAGAATATACCGAATATATCTGCAGTGGCGACCTTGACAAGCAGTTTGCCTCCTACAAATATTCAACTACTTATAATGATTATTATGAAGGACCTCATTATCAGTTTGCAGATGAGAAAAACCCGGTTGATTTAAGCAGCGACTCCACAGCAGTTTCTGCAAACGAGATTGATCTGCCATTCCCACACAATAAATCAACCTTAACCTACAATGCGGATGACCAGTTATATTACTATTCTGAATACGGCAAAGAACATGTAGACCCACAGAACGGCAATGCACAGCTCTGCTTTAAGAATGTATTGCTTCAGAGCTGCCCATATATCCAGTATGATGAACACGGTTATATGATGTTCTATATTATCAATACCAACCAGAAAGGTTACTATATTACAGATGGACAGGCTATTGAAGTAACCTGGCAGAAAAATACAGCAACAGGAGCTACCACCTATTTCGATAAGAACGGAAATGAGATCACGCTCAATACCGGTAAAACTTATGTTGGTATCGTTCCTGACGAAGATTGGGATGATCTTGTGATCCAGTAATAAACAATGTAAAAGACATTTCGTAAGTTTTCATTATTAAAAAAAGGTATGACACGCTGCAATGTGTCATACCTTTTTTCTATCTTTTTTGCATCTTACATCAGATATTTCTTTGCAAATGGAATCTTACTCAGTACAAGCGTGATCAGAAAACTGATCAAAAATACTACACATGCAATTACCGGAACAGACATAACTGCCGGAAATGCAACCGTTGTAAAACCTATTTTCTTACATCCCACATTCACGAAATCATGAACCAGATACATTCCAAAACTCAATTCAGACAATTTCAGAATCCATTTCGCTGCACGTGCTGAAAAACGGATTCCTGATATCTCCTCTTTAAAAAACAAAAATACTGCCCATGAGGCAAAACACGTTGTAGGGAACAAATAGTTATATAAAGTCCGGTCTGCCATTCCCGCCGTTCTGCTCAGCACCAAAGTACCTGCCATCGTAAAAAGAACCGAAACGATTCCCAATCCGTAAATAACGTTTTTAAACTTTCTGCTGATTCCAAAATGGTAAAAATAGTATCCTGCAAAGAAATATCCGACATATCCCCCAACCATTGTGATTGACATTTTTCCAAGGACCGTTCCAACCGTTTCGCCAATTACCGGAAGGATACTTAACATATTACCGACATAACAGAATAGAAAGGACATCAATATAAAATACTTTACAAGCTTCTCACTCTCCGCAATCTTCCGCATTATCGGCACCAGCAGATACAGACCGATCATCATGTATACAAACCATAAATGATACCTGCCCGTAAACGTATTTTTCACAAGACTCTGCACAAATTCCATATGAAATGTCCGATATTCCAAAAAGGCATCTACCAAAGCATAACAAAATGCCCAGAAGAAATATGCCGTGACCAGTCTGAAGACATTCTTCTTCAGTAACTTTTCGATCGAATATGTCCGTTTTGGATCCAGAAAGAAAATTCCAGAGATCATGACCAGAACCGGTACACAAAATCTTACTATGCTGTCATAAAAATTAAACCAAAACCACTCACTGCTCCCAACAGCCACACTGTCAAACTGTGATGCTGCTACATGAAGCATCATCATTGCAAAAATTGCCACTACCCGCAACAGATCAAACTGTATGATACGTTCTTTTTTCTCCATGTTTCTTCCTTTTCATTTTCTTATTCTTTTTGTATTCTCTCTTGTTGTTTTCTTTTTTCAAAGATATAATAAAAACTACCGAGCAAAGCTCGTTGTAAATCACGATATAATAAAGACTGCCGAGCGAAGCGAGTGTAGATCACGATCATGAACTGCAAGTTCATGATATAATAAATTATAATCGAAAGAAAGGTTTTTTCCAATGAACAAATCAAAAAAATATATTTTATCTTTTGTGTGCATCCTATTTGGTCTGCTTTTGTTTTTCAGCTGCATACACGCAGCCAGACAGACACAACCTTTATCCGACACGCTCGGTCAGACCTACGATCTGCACAACGATTATCTGATTACCCAATATGCAGATGCAACCGGCCAGCACGGCACATTCTATACCATTGAAAACAGTGAATCTCTTATCATCCTCGATGGCGGATGGAGTGGTAACGCAGACGCTGTGCGCTCTGTCATTGCGGCACATGACAATACGGTAAATGCCTGGATCATCAGTCATCCTCACCAGGATCATGCAGGTGCATTCAACAGTATTTATTCCGATCTTCAGGGCATAACAATCGAACACCTCTATGACAACAGCTTTGATTATGATTTTGTAGAAACAAATGGTGAACCTTATGACGACATCTCTGTCATGGAAACATACCACGCCCTGACATCGCAGACAGAAAATCTGACTCATCTGAAAAGGGGCAATCAACTGGATATCTGCGGTCTTACTGTAAATGTTTTAAACGCCTATGACGATCAGGTCATCGAAAATGTCGGTGGCGAAAAAGATTACCAGAACAACGCGTCACTTATGCTTCGCATTACAAACCAGACAGAAAGCATATTGTTTTGTTCCGATATCAAATATGACATGGAATCCTTTCTGACCGCCTCTATTGACCCTGAACTGCTTTCCTGCAAATATTTGCAGGTCGGACATCATGGTAACTGGTCTTTCAGTGAGGATTTCTACACAGCCAGCGGTGCGAGTGTGTACTTTTTTGACGCCCCTTCTGCGATTACTGATAGTCCAGACTATCCTGCCTCCGCTTTAAAAAGCAGTCTTTTAAGCAAAGGAAAGACGGTGCTCGATTTTAGCACCGCCCCGAATTCCGTTTGTTTAAAATAATTTATACATGCCATCTTCCATGCAGAACCTTTTTATTCAGCCAGACAGCCGCTGGTATCATATGATGTAATAAAAGAAATGTCAGGAATTTATCTCTGAAAACATGATATTTATATTTCAGTCCTGTCATCCCATAACCGGTGATTGACAATGTATTCTTATTTATTTCCGGATAAATTCCATTTCTTTTTTCTTCCTGTACGACATGCCGCATGACCGCAATGCTTTCTTTCTCTGTTCTCCCTGCAATTCCACGGCCGGTTTCGTTGGAAAGACTCCATAGAAGTGCCATTTTCTGCAATTCACACTGATATCTTCTCAAATCCGTCTGCTCAATCTGTGTACTGTTCACTGCGTCCAGAAAAAATTTTCTCATCTCACAGTAATTTTCATAAAAATGTGTTAAATACCGGTCTTTCACCACCCTATTATGACTCTCGGACTGATTGTGTACCCTCCAGCTATATACAGTCTTCTTTTCCAGGCAGATTTTTTCTGCTGCCCGGTATGCAAGAATACAGAAAATCCAATCATCTTCATAATCACAGTATTTATAAAATGTAATATGATTTTTTTTCAAAAAATCAGTGCGGAATAAACACGACCAGATAGAACCATTTACTTTACATTCCGGGTGCGGTGTGACACCTCTCATAACAAGTGTCTGCAAATAGAAATGATATAATTGCTGTCCTTTTTCTATCACAGTCTGCCCCTGTTCCATACAGGCTGGCTCTTCTATTCCATTTACAATACGATTGGTCGCTGCCTGCACAAAATCGGCATTTGTTTCACGAATGTCCTCTAACATTAATGAAAACATATCCGTTTTGACAAAATCATCCTGATCCAGAAAACAGACATATTCCCCCTCTGCATGTTGCAGCCCATAGTTTCTCGAAGAGGCAATTCCACCATTTTCCTTTTCAAAATATTTCACTCTGGAATCCTTTTTTTGAAACTCTTTTATCAGTTCCGCACTCTTATCAGTTGAACCATCGTTGACAAATAACAATTCCAGATCTTTTTCTTCCGATCCACATAATGTTTCGTAGGTTTCTGCAAGAAACTTTTCACCATTATATACTGGAATTACCACACTAATCATTTGCTCACCACATCTTTTTCAACAATGACTTCATCATCATTTGCTTCACCGAGGCATACTTCGATGCATCTTAAATCAGAACCGATTGCTTTGATAGAATGTGCCTTTCCTGCTGCGATGCTGACGGTAGAACCTGCCAGAAGATCCACTTCCGTTCCCTCTAATTTTAATTTTCCCATGCCGGATAAAACTGTGATCGTCTCCGTATGCTTCATATGTTTGTGATATGGTGTTTCTTTTCCTTCCACAACCTTAATCCGCTTTGTAATACTCTTGGTTCCATCATCTTCATCGTTATCAATCGTCTTGATTGTTCCCCAGCGGCGCTCTTCATATTTGGATTCATCTGCAATTTCAGACAGGCAGTCTTTGATATAAGAGCTCTGGTGCTTATCAGCGATCAAAATACCATCATGAGAGGCTGCAATCACCAGATTTTTAGCACCCATTACAACCATCGGAATACCAAGTACATTGATCGCATGACTGTTTTCTGATGTGCCATCCCATGTCACATCACCAATACTGTTCTCACGCATCTCCTCTGTCAATGTATTCCAGGTTCCAAGATCTTTCCAAATGTCATCATATTTGATCGCGACAATATTCTTCCAATGCTCCAGAACTTCATAGTCAAAGCTTTTCTTTGGAAGCTTCTCGTAATCGGTGACCATCTCATCATAGTCGGTAGTCACACCGTATTTTCCAATCCACTGTGCTGCCATAGACAACTTAAAGCAGAATACTCCACAGTTCCACAGTGCACCATCCTTCACCAGCTTTTCCGCTGTCGCTTCGTCCGGTTTTTCACGGAATCCCTCTACATGCAGCAATTCAGCCTCACCCTTTTGTGGAACAATATAACCATATTTGGTAGATGGATAGGTTGGTACGCCTCCGAGCAGACCGATTGTATCCTCTGCCTTCTCTATATAATCCCCAAGCTTTTTGATCCGGTTAAAAAATTCAATAGTCGTGTAAGGATCGACCGGAAGAAATGCGACAACATCATCCTCCTTTGCACCTTTTTTTGATAACAGATATGCACAGGAAAGCATGACTGCCGGAAATGTATCCCTTCTCATTGGTTCCACTGCAACTTCCGCTTTTCCGTCAAGCTGACTCTCGATCAATTCCACCTGTGCATCACTTGCACAGACAATCGTATTGTCGGAAAGCCCCGCTGTTGCAAGCTGTCCAAAAACACGCTGCAGCATCGAACATTTTTCATCGTTAGCTGCATCATCGTGATTCATCAATTTAATATACTGTTTGGAATAGCTGTCATTTGATAAAGGCCATAATCTTTTTCCGGAACCGCCGGATAACAGTACAATATACATATATTTGTTCTCCTTATATTCGAATGGCACAGTTTTTACGCTGTGCCATAAAATCTGGTAAATTTATTTTTGATTTAAGAATTATTAGCGTTCTGCACGCATCGGATTATTCAAGAAGTCCTCATATGCAAGACGGATACCATCCTCAAGTTCTGTCTTGTATGTCCAGCCAAGTTTTGCAGCTTTACTCACATCCAGAAGCTTTCTAGGAGTACCGTTTGGTCTTGTAGTATCCCACTTAATCTCGCCTTCATAACCAATGACCTTTGCAACAAGCTCTGTCAGTTCCTTAATAGTAAGTTCTTTTCCGGTTCCTGCATTGACAGTTTCGTCACCGGAATAATTGTTCATTAAGAATACACATAAATTGGCAAGATCATCCACATATAAAAACTCACGCAATGGACTGCCATCTCCCCAACAGGTTACCTCTTTCAATCCGTTTACTTTTGCTTCATGGAAACGACGGATCAGTGCAGGTAATACATGAGAATGTTCTGGATGATAATTGTCATTTGGTCCATAAAGATTAGTTGGCATAACAGAGATATAATCGGTTCCATACTGTTTATTTAAAAACTCGCAGTATTTCAAACCGGAAATTTTTGCCAGTGCATATGCTTCATTTGTCTTCTCTAACGCACTGGTCAAAAGACAGCTCTCCGGCATTGGCTGTGGAGCCATACGAGGATAAATGCAGGATGAACCTAAAAATTCAAGCTTTTTACATCCATTTTTCCATGCTGAATGGATTACATTCATCTCAAGAATCATATTGTCATACATAAAATCAGCAAGCGCATTCTGGTTTGCAACAATACCGCCAACCTTAGCTGCTGCCAAAAATACATACTCCGGCTTTTCCTCTGCAAAAAATGCTTCTACTGCATCCTGTCTGCATAAATCCAGCTCTTTGTGTGTGCGTGTGATAATATTGGTATATCCCTGACGCTCTAACTCACGGACAATTGCAGAACCTACCATTCCTCTGTGTCCTGCTACATATATTTTTGCATCTTTTTCCATCATGATGCCCTTCCTCCTCATATTGAAAGTCAGTTTATCCTCTGGCTCATTTTTTTATTTTTCTAATAATGCCTTTTCTCTTTTTGCAAGTTCTCTGTCATGCTCTGCCATAATGCGGACGAGTTCCGGATAACTTGTCTTCTGTGGATTCCATCCAAGAACCGTTTTAGCCTTGGTCGGATCTCCCCAAAGGTTATCTACATCTGTAGGGCGGAACCACTGTGGATTGACACATACTAACATTTTACCTGTCTGTGCGTCATAACCCTTTTCATCTACGCCTGTTCCCTCCCAACGGATCGTAATACCGTTTGCTGCAAATGCCTTTTCTGTGAAATCACGGACTGTGTGCTGTTCTCCGGTTGCAATGACGAAATCTTCCGGTGTTTCATGCTGTAAGATCATCCACATACATTCCACATAATCTTTTGCATATCCCCAGTCACGCAGACTGTCCATATTACCAAGTTCCAGATGATCCTGGATTCCTTCTGCAATACGTCCTGCTGCCAGTGTAATCTTACGTGTCACGAAATTCTCACCACGTCTCTCTGATTCATGGTTGAATAAAATTCCGTTCACTGCAAACATTCCATAAGCTTCACGGTACTCTTTTACGATCCAGAAACCGTACTGTTTTGCAACTGCATATGGAGAATATGGATGGAACGGAGTTGTCTCTCTCTGAGGAACTTCCTCAACTTTACCAAACAACTCAGAGGTAGAAGCCTGATATACTTTTGTTTTCTTAGCCAGACCTAAAATGCGGACTGCTTCCAAGATACGAAGTACACCGATCGCATCGACATCACCGGAATACTCCGGCACATCAAAAGATACCTGTACATGGGACTGTGCTGCAAGATTATAGATCTCATCCGGCTGTACCAGCCCGATAATCCGGATCAACGAAGAAGAATCGGACAAATCCCCATCATGTAATGTAATTGCGTTCTTTGCGATCAGATGGTCAATACGAGCTGTATTGGAGATAGATGCACGACGTGTAATACCGTGAACCTCATATCCCTTCTCTAATAAAAACTCTGCAAGATAAGAACCATCCTGTCCTGTGATACCTGTGATCAATGCTACTTTACTCATTCAGTAATCTCCTTTTCATTTTTATACTATATACGAGTTATATAATTATTTTGCTTTTCTTTGCTCTGTGAGCCGATACTAAGAATAATATAATTTTTCATTCTTTTCAATTGATTATATTGCCCAAAAATAGTATTATATTGCTATAGCATATAATACCGGAAAGGCAATGATGTCCCATGAAAAATTCCTTATTTGAAAAATATAAAACATCTGAAGTTACCAATACCAGACGTGTGATCTGTACTCCCGGTCAATTCACCAGAGATCACTTCTTTTATATCCAGGAAGCCGGATATTTAAAAAGTCTGCAGCCTCATCTTTCCAAGAGAAGTGGACTGAAATCCTACCTTTTTATGATCGTGCTCTCTGGCAGTGGAACCGTTTCCTATAAAGATGCTTCCCCAGAAAAAGCATCCGCTGTCTCTGCTATGGCCGGCGACTGCTTTTTTCTCGACTGTTCAAAGGAATACACCCACATCAGCAGTGAAAATGATTCATGGGAACTGCTTTGGATTCATTTTTATGGTCCCCAGGCGGAGGGCTACTATTCCTATTTCTGTGAACACAATGACTGGCATTTCCGCTCTCAGCATCTAAATGAGCTGACTGCCTGCATTACACGAATCCTTGAAATGCATGAACACCGGAATGATGATACCGACATTGTGGTAGCCAATGAGATCACACATATTCTGACTCTGATCTCCACTTCCCCAAAAGAACCGGAACGCAATGATTCAGAGCTTGAAATAAAACTCAAACATATAACCAGTTATTTAGACGAACATTATACAGAAAATATTTCTCTGGATTTTCTTGCAGAACAATTTTACATCAGCAAATATTATCTGAGCAGGGAATTTAAAAAAGAACACGGAACAACCATTATCCAATATCTACTGACAAAAAAAATCACCCATGCCAAAGAGCTTTTACGTTACAGTAATTCTTCCATTGAAGATATCGCTGCGCTCTGTGGCATAGATGACGCCAGTTACTTTAATAAAGTTTTTAAAAAATTAGAAGGTTGTACTGCTTCGGAATATCGGAAACGGTGGTAGGTGATTTTCTATCTTCCATTATTTTACCTTAATCACCTGCCAGTCCGGCATATAAATGCCATCTGCATTCATTTCACGATTCCACACACTTGGAGCCATTACAATCTTATGCGGATTGTCACTTAAGAATTGTCCCCACCAGCTATAGGTGCTATTGGATATAATAAAGTTTTTACAATGATACATCAGTCTGAGTTCCTCGTAATCCGGGTTATCCAGATCTACATACCGCACCTCAAAGCCGCTGAAATCATAATTTTCTTTGATCCATTCTACCTCTTTGTGATTATTGGTAAAAATGTAGAAAACCGCATCCGGCTTCTGTGCTTTCATTTTCTGCATCGCTTCCATGTAATAATCCTGATCACATACATTCAAATGCGCAAATTCAGGTGCAAGATAATCGCCTCTTCTCACATGGACACAGACGGACTCACAGGACTGCATCTCTTCCATAAGCAGACGGTTCGCCTCAGAAGGTTTTGTTTTTACCTTCAACTCATTCTTAATCTGCGGAATCATATCTTCCCAATAAGTATAAGTCTGATATGCCCCCTCTATATATTTCACCCTGCAATCCGGCACTTCATATTTTTGTTCATTATACAGAGAATAGGTTGTATAGATCCCCTTTTTAGACAATAGGCGAATTCTCCATGGAGCCGCCCCCTTAATATAGCGCGATAAAACCTTGTAATAATGCATTTTTTTCAGTGCTCTCTCCTGCACACGCTCTACTTCCTGCTGTTCCTTTTCATCACAAAATGTAATTCCCGGCACGATATTCAGATTAAACAACATCTTCTCACTATTTCCTGTTCCCTTTAAATGATAACCGGTAAACTTCAACACATCATCCTGTGTCAACTGCTGTACTTTTCTCGCAAATGCATATTGAAACATCTGGTTTCCAAGACCACCGCCTAACGTTAATACTACCATTTTCTTTTCTCCGTCTTTTCTGATTTTTTCTGCCATATTCCCAAAATGACCAACATGACAACTGTAACAAAACTGATCCATACAGAAACATGCTGTATTACAGTTCCCTTATAATAAATCTTCACTGTACCGGATGTCGCCTGATCCACTGTAAATTCCACCAGACCATTTTCACTTAGTTTCGGTGCATAAGAGGCTCCTGTTTCTTCATTTTCCACCGCGTAACCGCGATACATATAAACAGGGACTTCAAAAGTTGCTTTTCCGTTCAGATTTTCGAATTGTAATTCAGAATATCCCTCACATCTTCGGAATGTATACGTAACTTTATCATTGTCCTCACATACGACAACATCTCCCCGTTCCTTCGCATAGTCATAATTGTCTACCGCAGCGGTAAGGTATTCTCCCGCACCAATGGAATGGGAGGACAGTGTCTCAAATGGATACATTCCATTGTGAATAGTGATCATCGCCAGTCCGCCAAACGATACCAGGGTTCCAAATGTTGCCAGTAACAAACCTGCTTTATACGCTTTCCATTTCTTTTCTTCTTTCAGTTTCACAAGCAGGATTGCACCACAGAGGGATGCAAATAATATATAAAATGTCAGATTTCTCCATGCAATTTTTATAAATCCGACAAACGGCTCCAGAAGTGGCTGAATGAACGGAACCATGGAAATTGCAAGGTAGAGTACAGCAAATCCCAGCAAATGGTCTGCTTTCTTATTTTTAACCATTCCTTTTTTCCAGAAACGAACCGCTAAAATCCAGAAAATCAGGTAACCAAATGCACCCGGGAACCAGCTTGTCACAAAAAAGTCTGCTATACCAGTCACTTTCTCAATGACAACATTTAACAGGCTCACGTATTCACTGCCAAAGAAAAGGCTGATAAACGGCGCTACATTTCCGGCCAGATTACTTGTCTGCCTGTCCGTCACAAACAGCTGCGTTGTTGCCATCTGCTCTAACATCGGCCATGTAAAATATGCCGTAATGAGAACTGTAAGCATGGCTGCTGCGATCATATATCCAATGGATTTCTTATTCTTCCAGATTCTTTTTATATAAACAATACAAAGAAGCATTAAAAGGATCACGGTAAGGACTGTGGATATAATATGGGAAAATATCAGTCCTGACATACCGATCGATAAGAGAATCCAGTCTGTCGATGGCTTCTTCGGCTCGATCACGATCCGATAAAAACCAAGCAGAACGATCGGTAAAAATACAAATGCCAGTGCCTCTCCTACCGCAAACCGGATAAAAATGTCCGCCAGAAGAATCGGCGAAAATGCATAAAGATATGCCGCCAGTACAGCTGTTCTCTTTCCCCACACCGAATTGACACAAAAATACATGGAGAAATAAGATGCCAGCATAATAGAAGCCAGAAACAACCGGAATGCAATTGCAATATCCATTCCCAATGCAACCAGAAAAGCTGCCGGATACATAAAAATATCCCCGTAAAACAGTGGAGAAGCATAACCATAGCCTCCACTGTTCGTTGTGTAAATCCGATAAATTCCAGGATGAATCTTCATCTCCTGTGCAATTGCAACAATTCGCTCTGCATGGTATTCAATATCCTGTCCATATCCCATCCATATCATCACAGATGACAAAATCAATACGGCTGCCGCTACAATATGCAATTTCCCTTCAAAATCAATTTTCTGCTTTTTCTCCATTTTTCTGTTTCCTTACCTGCGAAATTCCAAAAAACAATAACAATAGCACGATCGTTACCACAGAAACTGCAATTCCCATGCATAATCCCTGTGGAATGAATTTCATTTCAATCACATGTTCTCCGGGTGATATCTCAAACAGCATATAATTTCCCAATGCCGTAAAAACTTCCGCCTTTTTCCCATCAACCGTCACATTCCATCCTGCATCGTATGGAATCGTACATAACATATAACTATTTTCCTCTTTTGTATTATTACACTGTATTGTAATATTGTCATCTAATTTATGTTGGAATACGACCTCCTGTTGCTGCACCATCGCTGCATATTGCCGCAAAATTCCTTCATCTTCAAAATACACATATACCTGTTCTGTGGAATGTGATCCCTCCCCTTTTAAATAACAGCGCAGGATTACCTCATCCGTGTCTTTCAAATATCCCAGCCGCTTTACTACATTTGCCTGTTCCTCAAGATTTTCCTGCTCTCCGTTTACAATCAGCGTTACTGTAGAAACCTGTGAGCCAAGATACTGTACATAATAGCTTCCCTCTTTGTCAATTTGAAGTCGATAATCCACATAGCTCTCTTTTTCCGTGTCATCGATCAGCAGACTTCCATCTCTTTCCACGGTACAATTCTCACTGTTTATCATCTTCCAGTCTGTCTGTGAAAAAACAGTTTTTCCTACTTTATCGGAAATATTTCTGTAAATTTCATTTTCGTATGCGAAACAATTATATGGTTCATTTCTGACATCTTCCATATCATTTTCCACAAAAAAAGCAAATGGAAGTGCTGCTTCGTTTTCATACAATCCAAGCGTTCCATCCTCTGCAATCTCTTTGTATCCATTTTGAGGCTCCACAGAACTGATCTGATATTTCACGCCCAGAAATGATTCGGCCGCATGTGTCGTTCCGTCTTTATAGTGGATTCCAAAAACCATATTCCGGTAATACCCGAGATCAAATGCCATAAGCTGTGTACTGTCCCGCTCCACCGAAGTATATGAATCCAGCCCATATAAATTAAACATAAAATTATCATTGACAGTCCGATAAGCGTCTCCTGTCATAACCGTACGAAACAGTCCTTCCTGTTCTTTTACCTGCTCTGCCAGTCCCGATACACGTTCCACATAATCCTTATAATCCGATACCGTCGTAGATTCGTATAAGGAACTGTTCTCATATAAAAATAGAGCATTTGCCAAAAGTTCTGCCGACATTCCTATCATAAGCGCTGCCGTCAGAATCTTTTTATTTTTTGTCAGAATGCAGAGTAAAGCATATGCTGCGATAAGAACAATGTTAAAAATAATCACGCCCTGTCGATGCAATGACAGGAAATCTTCCCTGACCACTATCATCTGAATGACAAGAAATGCTCCAGCGATCAGGAAATTTCTCTTTTGTCCTTTCTCCCATCCATATTGTTCGTAGTTCCAATAACTTTCTGCTGCGATCACAAGCATTAAAAACAGATACAAAAATGCAAAACGATACTGCGATCCATTTGGCATATTAAATGCCTGCCATGCACAACATAAATTATAAAAGATCAGTGAGGCCAGCATGAAGCCGGTCATCCCCCCGTATGCAAGCTTTCTTTTCCACGAGATGTGTTTCGTCATAAAAAAAGTCCATACAAAAAACAATGACAAAACACCACAATACAACAATGGTCCTCCACTGGTGATCTGCAGCGTCTCAATTGTTCCCGCAAAACTCTTGCTGAAAAAATTGGAAACATCGAATAATCTGGTGAAATTTTTTAAAATATTAAAATCGATTTTGCTTTTGCCATCCTGCATAGAATACAATGCCGGAATCGCAACCGCCGCCGATAACATTCCACCAAGAATTGAGCTTCCTGCATAAATAAAAATCGTGCTGATTTTTTTCTTTTGTCCAGAAAGTAAAAAATAGTAACATACAAAATACAGAACAGAAAAAATACAGAGCATATACCCAATATAAAAACTGGTCGCTATTGCAAGTCCAAGGGTAATCATATACAGCATATATCTGCGGTTGTCGATCAACCGCTCAATCCCAAGCACCATAAGCGGCAGCAACATGATCCCATCTAACCAGATAATATTGAAAAAATATGCAGTAACAAATCCCGACAGAGCATATGCAGTAGAAAACATCAGATTTCCCACACCCTCATGTTTTGCCATAAGATAATAATTCATGCTCCATCCGATCAACCCTATTTTCAAAATCATAATGACGCAAATACCGATATAAATATTCGTTTCATCAAAAAAATAAAATAAAATATTAAACGGACTGATCAGATAATAGGCGGAAACACCAATCATGTCCCCACCGATTGCTCTTGACAGTGAATACCATGCAGATGCCTCTCCGTGTAAAATATCATGCAAATGCACGAAAAACGAACTGTACTGCCAATCCATATCCCAGATCAGAAATGTATGATTTCCAAATGGGAATCCCTTTAATATCACCATCGCAACTGCCATTAAAAAAACCGGCATGAAAAATGATGCCAACCCTAATTTCCTTTTATGTGTCATCTTCTTCCTCTTTTCGCTGAATTCTTTCCTATGGTCGATCCAAAACGAGTACCATATCCGGCGATAAAGTATTAATATAATATTCCATCTGCTCCGGGGTTATATTATAAACATAATCCAAAACGTCCGTATCCAGTGCCAGATATGGAACCAAATGCCAGCAGAATGAATTAGAACACACCAGAATGCGTTTCTGGTTATTTGTCGCTTTCTGATTCTGATACTCAAAAAGGTAACTGTTTCTGATTCTTGAAGCCGAATAAGCAGTTAATACAGTGGAGTATTCCTCGGTATCTGCCTTTGACATATCAAAAGCCGTCTCCTCAAAACTTCCCATATAAAGTTCATCCCGATATGCATCCATGACCACCATATCCGTCTCAAAATCCGGCAAAAATAACTCTACCTTTTCCCTGATGGACGGATTATTCAATCCATAACTCTTTACATTATAATTTGCCTCATCAAAATAGCCTGTGTCATATTGAAAACCATATTGTGTATTCAGGTAATCTGCAAGGATTCCGGCAGACTGAAACCCTGAACGGGTTGTCCAGTGTCCATCTGTCTCATAAAAACCTGTATTGTTTTCCCATCCTGCCTCCTGCAATGCATCCCTGAGATCAAGCACGTCCACAGAATTTTTTCCCAGTAACTTCAATACCTGATCTGCATTATCGTTTTCATATGCGTCTGCTCCCCATGGAACCTGCGTGCTTTCCTCATCCACCCGGTACGGATACTGTACATATAAAAAATCCACACCGGCTTTCTTTGCACAATTTGCCTCTGCAATGATTTTGTCCGCATAATCAGACATATCTTTCTCTTCCACTGCCTCGTAATCAAAACCTGTCTTTAACGTATAAGTTGTGCCATTCGTTCTTGCATAAGCAAGATCCCAGCTCATTACCTGATCAAATCCACGGCTGAAACTTCTCATTCCTGTGTACAGCAGAAATTTGTCATTACAATATTTTTCAATATCATTCTCTTTTTCCACAACTTTGGATTTCCATTGGTCAAAAAAAGTGACACTGTCTGATTCTTCTGTATCTTCCTTCGTGACCGGTGCTTCCTCCAGAATCTGCTCAAGTGTTTTCAGACGTTCCGGTTTACTCTCTGTTTCATTTGTTTCCGTCACGGTACGTTCCAGCCTGTCTCCCCAGTTGTAATCTGCAAGTGCACAGGTTACATAATTTTCGATTCCAAGCTTTCCGATCATCACTTTTTTTGCAAAAATCCTCACACCGACAGCGCACATGCCAGCTACACAGATTCCAACCATCACAAACGGAAGAATCTGATACAATTTTTTCTTTTTCATACTTCCTTTATAACTCCATGCATTCACTAAAAATTGAAATAAATAAACGGATTATAAGAACTTGACATACATTTTGCAATACAGAGCAAAAACAGCGGAACTGCTGCTATCGCTGCTATATTCTTCCTGCTCTGCTCCTGTAATTTTAATTTATCGGCAATCCACCGGACAACCGGACAACTGAAAACTACTGCCAGAGCAAGCATCACATAACTTCCCGCCAAACACTCCGCTGCTGTGCTGTCCCAGAAGTTTCCGCCAGCTCCGAACATTTGTGCAATATAACGTCCTGCCAGAGAAAGGCTGTCTGCCCGAAACACTACCCACAGCAAAACAACCGCTGCCATCGTATAAACGTGTCCGACATAACGTACACCTTTCGTCCATCCGCCCAATCGTTCAATGCATAACAACACAAAATATCCAAGTCCCCACACAATAAAGGTCCAATTAGCACCATGCCAGATTCCGGTAAGCAGCCACACGATAAACGTGTTCCGGTACGTCTTCCAGACACCTTCCCGGCTTCCACCTAACGGAATGTATACATAGTCACGAAACCAGCTTGACAGGGACATATGCCATCTGCGCCAGAATTCTGTAATACTTTTTGACACATACGGATAGTTAAAGTTCTCCAGAAAATGAAAACCAAACATTCTGCCAAGACCAATCGCCATATCCGAATACCCGGAAAAATCGTAATAAATCTGAAGTGTATAAGCGATTCCCCCCAGCCATGCGCTTGCTGCGGAAAGGTTTGAGTTCCCGGATAAATAAAACATATTATCGGCGATCGTCCCCATATAGTTTGACAATAATACTTTTTTTCCAAGTCCATATACGAACCTTGTCATACCGAGGGAAAAATCCTCCATATTCTCCTGCCTGTGGTCAATCTCATACGCAATCTGTTCATAACGCACGATAGGTCCTGCCACCAATTGTGGGAACATAGACACATAGAGCGCAAACTTATAACAATTCTTCTGCACCTTTGTGTTCCCATAATAGAGATCAAAAATATAACTGAGAATTTGGAACGTAAAAAAAGATATTCCCAAAGGAAGTGAAATTTCAATATCTGCAATATTTCTGTGCAACAATAATTCCACATTCGATAACACAAACGTCAGATATTTAAAAACAAACATCAGGGATAAATTCCATACAACCGACAAAACCAGCCATGTTTTCTTCCGACCACTTCCTGCCATTGCAAGTCCGATCAGCCAGTTTACAACAATGGAAGCCACCATCAAAAGAACAAAGACCGGTTCTCCCCACGCATAAAAAAACAAACTTGCCACGAGCAAAATAATATTGCGATATATTCTGTTCTTCACAATTGGATTGAAATATAAAATTAATACAATCGGTAAAAACAAAAATAAAAATACAGATGATGAAAAAAGCATGAACTACTCCTGTCTCTACTTACTAAAATACGCAAGGTAAATACATCCTGCAATAAACATTACGATTCCAAATAGTCTTAAATATATCATTCCATGATCGAAATGTAATGCTCCGTCAACCGTTTCTCTCCATTTCAGACTCTCTTTTCCCTTTTGTGGTCTGTTTATGACTAAAAATGCGATCAGGCATACTGCAAATATCATAAACAATGATGACACATACTGTTCCAAATGATGTTTTGCAATAAATTCACCCAGATTTGCGCATCCCTCTCCAGACTTCATTGGCAGTTTTTTCAAAATCAAATCTGCAAATGTTTCCCTTGTCATATAAACCTGAAAAGAAATACAGTAATAAACACTGGCACAGGAACTGATAAAAAATTCAAGGATCATATTCAGTTTCATCTTATCACTTCTCATAACCAGAAAAATGGCGATATATGGTGCAAGCAGAACAATCCAGTATGGATGCGCATATACAAAAATAAAAAAGGCTGCAAAAACTGCAAGTGTAACCCATATCGTATGATAAAAATATTCGTCTTTTGTTTCAACTTTTGCCGCATATGCATAAATACTCAGTGTCACGAGAATTGCCAGGAATGCCGGGATCTCTGTATTTCCGCCTACAAATGCCGTTGAAAACATACGCGATACCATGACGTCATTTAAAATAGAAGTTGACTGCACATAATCCTCACGCCCTGCATACGGCAGCAGACAAAGTGCAATGCAAATGACACCTGCAATCATATCCACGATCACATATAAAATCCGTTTTTCTTTCAACAGTACTAATGGAATAAACACAAATAAAGCAAAAATCTTCATTGCCGCCGCAAACGAAAAAATGAGAAGAAACTTCCATGTGATCTGATCCGAATTTAAATATTCCCGGATTCCCCACAACATCAAAAATACCGTGATCATGTCAATCTGCGCAATTGCCACTGTCGGCAATACTACAAAAAGTGAGGACGCAAACATAAACTGTGCAAACCTATATTTTTCTTTTCCAAAGCCAAAATCTTTTAAGATTTTTTCCAACATCCAGAGTGTCAGCAAGAGGAAAAATACCATCTGCAGCTTGCTCCAGAGCAGACATGGAACTGCATATTCTCCCACATGAAAAAAACGTGTTAAAATCCATACTGGCAGATTCCACACTGCGATCACCGCATAAACCATCCAGTAATACACTGCTCCAAACCCGAAACATGGATTTGCCAATGTATTTGCGTAAAAATTCGGCATATCCAGGTTGAAAATTGTATCCAAAAATGTCAGACTGTGATGATATATAATTTTCAGGTCACCATAAAACATGGTCATGAAAACAAACACATGAAAAACAATGAGAAGTCCCCAGTCAATTTTATCTATTTTTTTTTTATTTAATTCATCAATATATTTTTTTACTTCAAACACTAATTTTCTCCCTAAATCGAATATTCTATCATTTTACTTTATAAACTGCATGTTCTCCTGTATCTAAAATTATTTCATAATTATTATTATACATAAACCGAAATAAGGCTGCTTTTTTTATATCATTAAAAGAACTATCGTCTAAATCTGGTTCGTTACAAAACATTTGATATCCGACTACATCAGTACTAGAAACGATAATTTCAGGATACTCATGATTCTTCATCCCCATATTAGATATTGTCTCTAATTCACTTAACATATTTGAATATTGATAAGAGCCAAGTTCCGGCCAGCAATTACTTAAAACAGGCTTCGCCTTTAATAAATAATAAAATATTGGCGAATTACACATCTCTATGAGTTGTCCTGAACCACTTTCATCATAATACTCAATAATTGCATTTAAACTATCTGCTTTATTACTTGTCGTTCTCATATACTTCAATGGATTTTCTTCTGTTATTATTGTTTCAGGCTTTGATGCTCCATACAAATAATCTACACCAAATCTTGTCCACAAAAAAGAAATAAAAATAAAACTAGTCACAGTAAGTATTTTACTAATATGCCAAATCTTATCTCCATCCTCAATACGTTTTCGTGATATTTCCTTTAAATATCGCCAAAAATAATTTGTTTCATAAATAATTAACGGTAACATTAAATACATATTATTCAAATCCAACATACTATATGTATCACTTCCAAGCGGAGTAATATATAGTAAAATAATATATATTATAGCTAAAATTCTTGGTTCCTTTTCTTTTTGAACAAAGAAATTCAGTATACTGACTCCTACTCCCCATATACACACCATCATGGTTACATAAAAAATCGACATATATGATGTAGATACAAATGAATAAATCTGTTTTTTATACATATATATGTATAAGAGCAACATTAACGTTCCAAATATCATATATCCGAATTTATGAAACCATTTATTCTTATTTCTAATCAAATATGAATATAATACACTACATAAAAGAATTGCTATGATTGTTGCCAATGGTATATATATTGGTTTTATCTGATAAAACGGACCTGTAAAAATATTAGATAATGAATGACTGCCACCTTGCGAAATTGTTGTCAACTGCTTTATTGCTGCTTCGACTGAATCTTTATGATACGCTTTCATAAAAATCCCCATACATAATCCTGCACCTATAAACCACCCTGCCATACAAATTAATGTATATTTTATTTGCCATAATAATTTTTCATTAAACTTATTTATTCCTTTTTCTTTATAGGAAAAACAACCGTATATCCAAACAATTACAATAAGTGTCACTTCTGCAATATTTGAAATTCGTACAAAAGTATTTACTCCTAATACACCTCCTGCCAATATCATTCTTATCCATGAATCTTTCTCCAAACCAGAGTAGAGTAATATCACACATACATTGAATAATAAAAATGTAAGATAATCATATAATACAACTCTAGGAGTCCAGCACAAAAATAATGCCATTACTTCTGAAATAAAAACGACACGATAATCAACTCTTTCCTTCATCCAGAAATAGCCAAGCCAAGCCAATGCTACTAATATAAATGTACAATAAAATGATAGTCCTGCTAATGTATCTCCATATGGCAACAATACCATTCCATGTCCCACAAGTAAACTAATAAATGTCGAAAATACCCTCTGTCCTAATAAATCATGAAAAAACATAAAATTTGTTGCTGAATATCCTGTATCCGACATATCGATGCCTCTGTTAAAATCCAAAAAACATAAAACAACCAATATTATCGGAAGAATATACTGTTCCCACTTATTTTTTTTCTGCGCTTCGATTTTCATATAAAACCTCTATTTCTATTCTTATCTACTATATAATTGCATATAAAACAATCCCAATAATAATCAATACTAAAGCCAGTATTTTTTTTTCATTTAACTTTTCTTTAAAAATTCTTACCCCAAAAAAAGTTACATAAATGTAACTCGTTGCCTCTAATATCGGTCCCATAGATAACGGAATTCCTTTATATGCAACTATTGACAAAAAAGTTGTACCAACAAACATTAAATATGCACTGATTACCATTGGATTCAAATATTCCTTCAACTTAGAATCATAAGATTTCATAGCTGATTTTTTCAGCATAACCTGAGATATAGCACTAATAAACACTCCTGCAAGTAATATGCACGAATATATAATTGTTCTATTATTCATCTTCCTTTTCTCCATCAGATTTTGCATAGATTACCACACCAATAATGACTAATATTGCCCCTATAATCTTTCCTGCAGTAATAGCTTCATCAAAAAAAACTACTCCCCATATAATTCCCCATACTATTGTAACTGCTTTATTAGCAAATGCCATCGTAAGTGGCAAACGTTTTATGATCTGCTGCCAACCTATTGCATAGAAACCAAGCAATATAATAATCATCGCATAATAAAAACAAAACTCAGTGCTTAAGAATTCCTGCTTTGATGCCATTTTACTACATATTCCGCTCATAGAATAAATCATAAGCATTATATGAAGCAAAAAAAGCGTTTTTATTTTAGATTTATTCATAGTTATTCCTCCATCTGACATGGAAGATAACTTTCCAATTCTTCAATACTAGATGCACTCATCAAAAAAGCTCCATATCTACTTGCACTATCTGTAATCTCCCCCACACACTTTTCTGCTAATTCTTCTCTTACAATATATTCGGGATGCTCTTTTTTTAATTTTCTGAGAACAGCAAAATCTTTCCCTCCAAAAATATAATGAATTGCAGCCACCCGTTTTTTATCATTACAATTCAAATCCGGTCTTTCCCCTAAAGAAATCTGAATTACTGCCTGTACAAAATCTACCCCGGTAGATAACTGTACCAAATCACTGCCAATACAATCTCCACCCATACGTCCACCAATTTCAATCAAATAAATCTCACCTTTGTCAGTAATTTTCAATTCTGTATGCGATGCGCTATCTGTAATACATAAACTGTCTAATGCATGAAATACGACTTTCTTTACCCTCTCGAGTAGCTCGCTTGAAACAGGTGCCGGTTCTAAATGTCCTGTTTCTATAAAATGAGGTGCTCCTGTTGTATACTTTTTAGTCATAGCCAGAAAACGATGTTCACCATGAAACGTAACACATTCTACGCTGTACTCCTGTCCTGTTACAAATTCCTCTATTAATGCTTTTTTTTCAAATCCCTGCTTTTTTGCATTTTCAATAGCTTCTTCTAAGCCATCCTCTGTTAAAAGCTTTGTTATCCCCCTGCTTCCTGAACGATCTATTGGTTTCACAATAATCGGATATTTTAATTTAATTTCATTCAGATCGTCTATAGATGCTACCAAAATGCTTTTTGGAGAAGGATCACCATTTTCTTCAAATGCCTGCCTCATTAAATGCTTATTGGTAGATATCATTGCACATCTTGGTGAATTTCCAACAAGCCTCATTTCATGTGCTACATAATTTACCGTAATTGCCGCAAGATCACTGGCAATGCTGCAAATTCCATCCACACCAATTTCTCTGCACTTTTTCAATATTTCATCTTTTTCAACAATACTTATCGGATAAAAGAAATCTGCACTTTTTTCTCCCACATCTCCCGTTTTCCATGCAAAAACATGTGTTTCAATCCCCATATTTTTTGCTTTTTCTATTAACGGTTCCTGCAAATAAGATGCTCCTATAATCGCTAATTTTTTCATTTTTTTATCCATAATTCATCAAAGCGCTTAAGTCTTTGCTCCTCTTTATAATCCTCAAGATATTTTAAATATGTAAACTGTGGTTCATATTCTAAATCTTTTCTTGCATTTTCTATATCCATTACAAAACTTGTAAAACCCACCCCATCAGGTTTATCTATAATTTCAGATTTATTATTCATCGGCGAAAACACCTGAATTATCCCCTCTATCTGTTCACGCAACGTTGTTCTAATTCCAGTTCCAGCGTTATACGTTCCTCCGTTAACCTCTGCAAATAAAGCCTTATACATCATCTGACATAAATCCTTAATATACAAAACATCTTTAAAAGCATCCGGATTCCCCCACATTTCGATTGGTTCTCCTTTTGATGCTCTGTCAATCATATACCTATAAGCAATCGGTTTTCTTACACAATCTACATAATAATACTTATCTGGATGATATAAATATACATTTGGCAATCTGAACACAAAATTCTTCAGACCATATTCCTGCTTATAATGCTCCATCATTTCTACAATTGTAGTTTTTGTAATCGCATAGAAAGCATGATCTCCCGTGTAAATTAGTTTTCTTGGCAAATCCGGCGATAATATTTCTCTTGTTCCCCAATATCCCCCTTGTTCTGACCATGTTTGCGTGTAAAGTACTCTATCTGCATGCACTTTTCGAGCATACTCAAGTATTCTAAGTCCACCAGTTATGTTCGTCTCAACATATGCAAATGGGTCATATTTTTTCATATATGCCGGTAAAAGTCCTGCAAGATTTACCACTGCATATATGTCTTCAAATGGTAATTTTCTAAAATCATCCGCTCTGCATAAATCTACATTAACATATATAATACCCTTTTTTTCATAAAAATCTGTTTCTCTTCTTCCAACTGCAATTACTTCATATTTTTCTGCATCCAAATGCTTTTTACAATAATCCGTAAAATAAGCCCCTATATTTCCAGTAGCTCCAAATAATACTATTTTTTTCATATTGCAAACCTTTCTATTCTAATTTTTCATCTTCATTAAGCATTTGTCTGATCACATATAATGGTCTGTCCTTTGTTTGCATAAATATGTTTCCCACATAAATTCCTACAATTCCAATTACTACTATTATTATTCCACCAATTAATACATTGGTAGCGATTAAACTTGTCCATCCAACTGCCACTTGTGCTGTATAATGATAAATTATTAAACCAATTATTGCCAAAAACGCACTTATACTCATGACAAACCCAAAACTAACAAACAACTTTAATATCTTATCAGACTGTGATGTAAGTAATTCAATTGCCATATCTATACGTTTTTTTAGGCTATATGATGATTTACCTTCATATCTTGCATCGTGTTCTACATCAATTATTGTCTGGCGGAATCCTAACCAACGTATATACATCACATACCCTCTGTGTTGTTCTCTCATTCTACAGTAATTTCCAATAACATTTTTTTTCACAATACTAAAATTACACACAGCTCCATCATAATTTCCCTCTGTCGCAAAACGATAAACTTTATAAAACTGATTTGCTAAAAATACTTTTATCGGATTATCTCTTCTCTCTTTTCTTCTAGCAAATACCACATCGTACCCTTCCATAGCTTTTTCATATAATCTGACAATTTCCTCTGGTCGATCCTGCAGATCACAGTCCATAACAACAATCCATTCTCCTACTGCGTAATCGAGTCCTGCTAAAATTGCCCTCATTTGTCCAAAATTTCGCGATAACTCTATACCTTTTACTCTTTTATCATTTGCACATAATTCTTCTATTACTTCCCATGAATTCTGTGGGCAATTATCATTTACAAGAATTATTTCAAATTCATTTGTTATCTTCGAAACTGACTCAACCAATCTACGATAAAGTTCTGTCAGTGCCGCTCTACATCCATATACCGGAATTACTACTGAAATATCCATATTATTCCACTCTTTCTTGCCTGTTTACTTATAAAACCTTTCAATTGTCTCTATAACCCTGTCTATGTCTTCCAATTTTAATCCATAATACATTGGCAAGCGCATTAATCTTTCACTCTCTTTTGTCGTATATATATCTTCTCCACAAAAACGGCCAAATCTTCTTCCCGCTGGAGCTGAGTGTAATGGAATATAATGAAATACGCATCCTATTCCATGTTCTTTCATGTATGAGATTAATTTAGTTCTTTCATCTAAATCCTTTGCTTTTATATAAAACATATGCGCATTATGTTCACATTCTTTAGGAATACACGGAAGATCAATCTTTCCATTTTCAGCTAAATATTGTAAACCCTCATAATAATGATTCCACGACCGCAATCTGTCTTCATTAATTATATCTGCCATTTCTAATTCAGCCCATAAATATGCTGCATTCAATTCACTTGGTAAATAGGACGACCCATAATTTACCCATGTATATTTGTCAATCTGTCCTCTAAAAAACTTGCTTCTATTGGTTCCCTTTTCTCGAAGTATCTCAGCATTTTCTATCATATCGGCATTTTTAATCAACAATGCGCCACCTTCACCCATAGAATAATTTTTAGTTTCATGAAAGCTGTAACAACCATAGTCTCCTATTGTTCCAAGCGCTTTCCCTTTGTACTTGCTCATAACCCCCTGTGCTGCATCTTCAATCACAAACAAATTATATCTACGTGCAATATTCATAATCGTATCCATTTCACATGCAACTCCTGCATAATGTACTGGTACAATTGCTTTTGTCTTCTTAGTTATGGCTGCTTCAATCTTTTTCTCATCTATATTCATTGTATCAGGACGAATATCTACAAACACAACCTTTGCGCCCCTCAATACAAATGCATCTGCCGTAGAGACAAACGTATATGAAGGCATTATTATTTCATCTCCTGGCTTTATATCACAAAGAAGTGCTGCCATCTCTGTTGCATGCGTACAAGATGTGGTTAATAATGCCTTTTCTGTGCCCGTATTTTCTTCTAACCATTTTGAACACTTTTTAGTAAATTCGCCATCTCCACAAATCTTATGATTTCTGATTGCTTCAATAACATATTCATCTTCTTTGCCACAATATGGTGGAACATTAAAACTAATCATTTTTTCATCTCCATTGTATCTGACTCACTAACCTAATCAATTATAATATAAGGCTTCCAAAAACGGAAGCCTTATATTAGATTAGAAAGAGAATTCCTTTAATCAGGATTTTTTCACAAATTATCAATTTTTAAATTTATGACTTATAATAAATCGTCATGTCACATCCCTTGCAAAGACGTAACCCAGCTCTTCCTTTTTCCTTTAAGAGTTTTCGAATCCCCCTGTATGCCTGTCCATTCCATACATCCATAATGGATTCTACAGCAAGATCTCCTAATGTCATCTGTCCAAGTGCATCACTACAGCACAGGCTCACTTTTCCATCCGGGCGGATCACCAGCTGCTTGAATGGCAAAATACAGCTTGCATTTAACGTTTTTTCAATTTTTGCATTCGGAGATGCTCCTCCTCTGGTAGATAACACTTCGTTTATCTTTCTTGGATAAATCTTAACTTTATCCTGATACACATTGTGTTCCTTGCAGTAATCATATATCTCCTGCACTGGCTTGTGCAGATTTAGATTCTGGTTATAATTATCAATTTTAAGGCTGTCCAGATGCGGGATCACCTCTAAAAATTGTTCTAATGTCAACAGTGTTCCATTCGTATAAATCTCTAAAAAAGCCTTTGGCAGCTTTTCTCTCGCATACTTCACACGCCGGATAATATCTTCATCCAAAAAAGGTTCATTATTGGAATACAAGCCCAATCTGTAACTGTAATCTAAATCTGCAAGCTCCCCAATAATCTTTTCAAACAATTCATCTGTCATTCTGCAATACTCTCGTGTATCACTTTTCTTATTGACCGGACAGAAAGAACATCCGCTGTTACAACGATTGACTGTCTCAAGTTCGATCAGTTCAAAAATAGGCTGCTCTTCTTTATCTCCCATTTCTTTTGTGTAACCATTCACATATTTGCGATAACTGAGATAATTTCTTTTTTTCTGCAGTTTTCCTGCAACCCCGTTTTTCTCATTTTCGTAACGGTTAAAAATCATATCTTCCATAACTCCCTCTCCTTTGTTTAAAAAAATTCCCCCATAAAATAGAACCTATTATACGATACCATATTATCGGCTGTCATGTCCAATTATTTGTTTCTTAAAAAATCTTTCACTCAATCCGGTATAATCTGCATTTCTCCCCCTCAAATACAAGTGAATCCTCTCCTTCCGATTCCTGTATGCTCTTTTCCGTCTCCCAAAGTCCATCTCCATCTAAAAATAAAATATAATCTGACTCTAAATACTTGTTTTCTCCATCCTGCACTGAAAAGCCAAGTCGCCCGGTGTTCAGCCAGATAACCCGCGGTTTGCATGAAACAATAATATCTGTATCTCTTGTATTCTCATCTATATAATGGTACAGTTCTAACGCTTCCTGTGTATATGCCTGATTTGTCGTATAAGAATGCGTAACATGATATAACAAAATCATTCTTGCGCTGAATACAAGAAAAAATATACACAGGCATCCTGATATTAATTTTGCAGTTGAAAATACCTGCTTCCCTTTCACAACAGCAAAATGATCTATCAGAAAATTTAATGTGAACTGTATTCCTTTTATCGCAATAACAACCCAAAATGGAATCACCGTAAATAAATATCTCATCCCCTGAAATCCAGGATAAATCATCAATAATGCCGTCATTCCCAATGTATAAATATGTAATGGAAGTTCCTCCCAAAAACTTTTTATGAGTCCAACTATCAGCATTAGCAAAAATGCTGCTTCCGCTATCACTGCCATATATTTACCAAAACGGAAAATTCCAAAAATCCCTTCTCTCAGATACATATATGCATTATATATAACAGACTCTAAGGATAACTGGCTGATCAGCGCCCCATATCCTGCTCCCGCCTTCGGCAATAGACGATCAGATAAAATCTTTCCACCCAAAAATAAAATGTAGATCAGCATATGCGTCCATAAACTCTGTTTCACAAATCCACATTTTTTTATCCAGCGATTCAAGACCGGCAAAAATCTGCTGACAATTAACAGGATATCCAGACTGACAATGGTCAAAATTGATACAATTCCATTAGCTCTGCAAAAATATGCAAAAAAAGATGTTGTCCCGCAAATAACTGCCCAGATAAACTGGTGTTTCTCTTCTTTTAATATCTCATAAAAAGCATACATCCCCAAAACAGAAAAAAGCAGAAACGGCATATCTGAAATCACACTGTCAATTACAGTCAAATAGCTCTCGTTAAAAGCGAATAATAAACCGGCCATCAATGATGTTCCCACACCAAATCTTTTTCTGAAAAAGAGATAAATCAGACCAACAAACAGTACAAAATAAAAAACACCCACTAATTTTAACACAAAAAAATTCATGCCAAATAATGCATATACCGGTAACAACAGAAGGCAATACCCCCACGGATATACATTCGGGCATAACCCAACAACAGAATTCTCTGCAATATAAGTTCCTGCTGCAACCTGTTCCTCCACCGTACCATTTAAAATTGCTCTCGTCTGAGCCAGATACTGACTGAAATCTCCTCCCCAGTCATGTCCCTGATTTATAAAACCAACAGACATCATAATCGTAATTACGATCATTGATATAAAAAATATGCATTCATGTTTTTCGATAAACAATTTTATACTTTTTATTTTCTGTTGAAACTTTTCAGACTTATCATACATCCCGATGACAACTGCCATAAAAAGGATTTCGCCTGCAAATACAATCAATTCCTTCATCTTATTCTCCCATTTATCATTTTCTGTTTTTACAACAAAGATTCAAAAAAATTTGTAATTCCCTTTTTCCAATGATACAATACCTTTGTTTCATACTTACCACCATAAGGAGTTTACCAATGAAAAACAAACAGCAGTTCATCAAACAATTTATATCTTACCTGTTCGTCGGTGGTGGTGCCACCATTGTGGAATGGGTTGGTTTCTGGTTATTTGACCATTGTCTTCATATTCAATACCTGATTGCAACAGCCTTTGCCTTCTTCTTTTCAACTTTCGCAAACTGGCTGTTCGGCCGTCTGTTGACCTTTAAAAATTCAGACAAAAATATTTTTCTGGAGCTGGCTCAGATTTATCTTACCAGTATGATTGGTCTTTTATTTAACCTGATCATAATGTACATTTTTGTATCAAAACTCAATTTGCCTGATATGCTCTCAAAAATCATTGCAACAGGTATTGTATTTTTCTACAACTTTCTTGTACGGAAATTTATCATTTATAAAAACAATGAATCATAATGTTCGTCAAAAGGCAGCTGCTTGCACGCAACTGCCTTTTCTATTGCTTTTACTTTTTCTGATACAGGTAAAAATTCTCTACCATCAAATTAAAATTAGACTGTTCATAAACCAGCTCTAATGCATCATTGTCCTGTTTCTGCGAAAACAAATAATACACATTCTTTCCCTTTAAATCCAGGCTTCTTCCCCTACCTGCATCGGTATCGCCCAGTCTTTTATAATAGGTGTATTCCTCTTCACTGTCCGGATACACGAAATTTAACTTTCCATCTGTATAAGCGATCATATTCGGGAAACTGTCCGCCACATCTGAAATAACAAACACATCATTCTCACCATAGCTGCCTGCCAGATACTGAGCCATTCTTTTTGCTGTGGAATAATCCAGCTTCCAGTCCCGGTAAGAACAATAGCCTACCTGAAGAATCATTCCCATAAAAAATACTGTGATAACTGTTTTTAACTCTGTCGGAAGCGGCTTAAAATCTCCAAATAAAAATCCAGTTTTCTGATAAAAAATCCAAAGCCACAAAAGGATTTCACCAATCAATACCAGTGCATGCTGGATATGTGTTCCATTGTAGATCAATGCAACAATCACACATATTGCACCAATTCCGCCCAGAAAGATCAATAACTCCTGCCAGTTTTCTTTCCATTTCCAGATAGACATTACAATCAGAAAAATCAAAATGATTATGATCCCATTCACCATAATTTCCCGATAAATATTGGATACAAAATCAAAACCTGCATTTAATGTTCTATGGATAGAAAATAAAGCCTGTCCAAGAAAATCCAGCGGATCGGAGAGTATCTCTCCTGCAACAGAACCAACACCCCCACTTGCTCCCCCACTCAGTTCTTTGAACAAAAACAGAAGATTTAAGCCAATCAAACCAATTCCCACTGCCTTTTGTTTTCTTTTATCTGCGATTGTAATACACTCATAAACCATCTGAAGTGTCAGCATAACTGCCAGCCCTGCCACATACATATGTGTCTGAAACAACAGAATGATCAAACCTGCCCACAAAACCGGCTTTTCCTTCCGCTTCAGATAAAATGCTCCAACCAGAACCAATTCCAGAACGATCAACGCATACGAGCGTGCCATAGCCGTATTATAATAACTAAATACCGGTGTAAACAGAAGCACTACTCTTGTCCACAATGGCAGCCTGCTCTTTAATAAAATCCATGCTGCCAATGCCATGATTGCACAACTGATCAGGCTAAACCATCGATATGGAAAACCAAGTTTTGCAAACGGCATAATGACAAGATACCATAAGATCGGATGTCCCTCTCCCGGAAGGATTTTTATCAGCTCGCCTACAGAAAGACTTTTGGCGATCATCCATGCCTGTCCCTCATCCCTCCAATGTTCATGTACCTTGACACATAAAAGGTTGAATGCAATATAACATACAAACGCTATTACTATAATTACTTTTTCATTAATCCTGTTTTTCTTCATGATATTCCTGTTCTGTATTGACAGACCAAATATTTGTTTTATCCGTTACGCCCTGTAAAATATTCTGCACTGCTTCAAACGACGTTGCCATCGAATGATCCATATTATTATACCGGTGCTGTCCGTTACGTCCAACACAGAATAAATTGTCAATTTCATTTGTAAATGCGATCACATCATCAATCTGATCATAGGTATCAAAATATGCCGGATATGCTTTTTTCACTTTTTCGCGATGAGAATCCAATACCTGTTTCTCACTGTTAAGTACGCCCATGCGGATCAGTTCGTCCACCGCAAATTTCCTGCACGCTTCCTCTGACATATTCCAGAATTCGTCATTTTCTTTGCAGAAATATTCCAGACCAATCCATACTTTCTTATCCGGCTCCGCCACCATGTAAGGTGACCAGTTATTAAAGATCTGAATTCTTCCTAATTTTACCCCTGCATCCTGAACATAAATCCAGCAGTCCGGCACAAGATTGTTCATCGTTTTGATCTTAGTAAGATTTTTTAAATTGAGTTTCTCTGTGAGGATACCAACTGTAACAAAATCACGGTATGGAAGCCCTTCTGCAACTTTTAAAACTTCCGTTGGAACATTGTCCATACTTTCCACTAAATCTTTTAATGGCATAGACGAAATAAAATAATCCCCATCATACTTTTCGCCATTTTCGCAGCTGACACTTACAATCTTCTGATTCTCACATTCCACTTTGGTAACTTTGGCATTGTAAATAATTTTACCGCCCATCTTTTCAACCTCGCTGGCGGCAGTCTCCCAAAGCTGTCCTGGTCCATATTTTGGATACATAAATTCTTCAATGAGCGAAGTCTCAACCTTGCGGTTTTTCTTTGATGGCACCATCTTGGAAAACATGTCTTTTATAATTGCAAGAATAGACAGCCCTTTTACACGCTGTGCCCCCCAATCTGCGGAAATCTCTCTCGGATGACGTCCCCACAGTTTCTCTGTATATTTTTCAAAAAACATAGAGTATAAGACACGTCCAAAGCGATTAATATAAAAATTTTCCAGATTATCTTCCGGCAGTTTATGGACACACGAGTACAAATAACTGCATCCGGCCTTCACTGTCTGCACGAATCCCATATTAATAAAAGTCTGTGGCTTCATACTGATCGGATAATCAAAAAATTTCTTACGATAATAGATTCTTGAAACCCTGTTTCGAAGAAGCATCACCCGGTCTTCTTTCTCAGGATCCGGTCCTCCCGGAATCGTTTTTCCCGGTCTTCCAAGCACCTTATCGTCATAAGACAATGCTCCCTGTAAAGGCATAAGGTCTTTCCACCAGTCCATTACCTGCGTGTCTTTTGAAAAAAAACGGTGTCCACCGATATCCATTCTATTTCCGTTATACCTTACGGTTCTGGAAATTCCACCAACTACTTCACTTTCTTCCAAAACAGTTACTTCATAATCATTCGACTTTTTCAATAACTCATATGCAGCTGTCAATCCTGCCGGACCAGCTCCAATAATCACTACTTTTTTCATCTGTTTTTCTCTTTCTTCTTTCATGTTTTCAAAAATGTTATTTTTCAGCTAAACATTTAAATATTAGCATAAAAGTCACACATTGTCTATGCAGGGTTACTTTTTTACCGGTCATCTGCTATAATTCATTTATTCTATAAATGCTCCACGGAGGTATTACAACTATATGAACAGTAAAAATATTTTTTCAAAGATAGCCTACCTTTATATTACACTTCCTTTTCTCATATTTATCATAGGCTGGACAAAATGGTTTATTGCAGTACCCGTCTCTATTGCAATCATATATACATTATTTCGTTTATTTCAAAAAGAAGATTTTCTCTGGCAGCCCAATTGGGATTCGAATTCCATCCGTCTTTTCTTTTTAATTGTTATCATCATTGGTACCTGGGTTTATTTTTCTGGCATAGGCGGCTTTGCCTTTCAAAATGACGATCACCGCTGGAGAAATGAAATCTTCCAAATGCTTGTCTGGTATGACTGGCCTCTTGTGAAAGATGTCACAATCAATAATCTCACAGAAACCCGCGGTATGATTTATTATATTGGTTTCTGGCTTCCATCAGCAATCATTGGAAAAATATTCGGCATGCGTGCCGGTTATCTCTTTCAAATGCTATGGGCTATTCTTGGACTCACTCTTGTGTATTACTATGTCTGTGCTTATATAAAGAAATTATCCGTTTACCCACTTCTCGCCATGATATTTTTCAGTGGGCTTGATATTGTTGGTTACTACATGGTAAACAATGATCTAAACGACCTCACCAATAACAGCCACATAGAATTCTGGTGCGGTTTTGCCCAGTATTCAAGTATGACAACCCAATTATTCTGGGTATTTAATCAGGCCATCTATGCATGGTTAATCACCTGTATTCTCCTTGCACAGAAAGATAACCGGCAAATTATTTTCATATGGAGTCTCGCCATGCTTAATTCCACTTTTCCTTTTGTTGGTATGATTCCTTTTTTATTATATAAAATAATTGCAAACGATTTGCAGTATGATGTTCCCCCATCAAAAAAGATTGTTCTATTTTTCAAAGAAATTTGTACACCCGAAAACATAGTTGCTGGTGGAGCTGTTGGAATTATCTCCTTTATCTATTTGATTGGAAATATTTCAGCAAACAATGTAGAGACATCTACTACACTCTCTGTTGGTTTCGTATTTCTGGCCTTTTTCTTTTTCCTGGTTGAAGCGGGTCTTTATTTATTTGTGATGTATCCTTACCAGCAGAAAAATGCTCTTTATTACCTGGTAATTCTAGTCCTTTTGATATGTCCTTATATCAATGTAGGATCTGGAAAAGATTTTAGTATGCGCGCATCCATTCCTGCCCTTTTTATTATGTATCTTTTATTTATAGAAACTTTTTCTGCATGTTTCCATAAGAAAAAATACATCATCACTCTGGGGTTTATGCTTCTTTTCCTAATTGGAAGTATTACTCCATTAAAAGAGTTTAACCGCACTGCCCATGAAACTTACTGCATGTATAATTTTGGTGTTGATTTTCCGGTTCAACCTGTTTCGGAAGAAGAGATTATCGGTGCTGACAACTTTTCCGGTTCCATCCAGAATAACTTTTTCTTCGAATATCTTGCAAAATAAATTATTGCTACTAACCAAAGTATCATAATAACACTTACAAATTAGTACAAAATTTTCTATGATTCTGCTATAATGCAACTATTGTATAAAAATTTTATGGAGGTTTCTTTCGCCAATGAACAAAAAGAATTTATTTGTATCGCTTTCCTACATCTATATCGCTCTGCCCTTTCTGATTTTTGTGCTCGGTTGGGTGAAATGGTATATTTCTATTCCGGCAGCTTTGTTCATCCTGTATGCGCTTTATTGCATGATAAAAAAAGACTGTGACCTGTGGCTTCCGATCTGGAATAAAGACACGATCCGCCTGGGGCTTCTGATTGTCATTGTGATTGGCATATGGGTTTATTTTTCCGGTGTCGGCGGCATGGCTTATCAGAATACAGACCATCGCTGGCGCAATCAGATTTTTCAGATGCTTGTCAACTATGACTGGCCACTTGTGAAAGATGTGACGGTCGACACTGTTACCGAAACCCGTGGAATGATCTACTATATCGGTTTCTGGCTCCCTGCTGCTTGTGTCGGTAAGCTTTTGGGATTACGCGCCGGCTATCTTTTCCAAATGGTATGGGCATTGCTTGGCATAACACTTATCTACTATTACATATGTGCTTTTTTCAAAAAGCTCTCCATCTATCCACTTCTTGCATTCATCTTCTTTAGTGGGCTGGATATCATTGGGGTATATATGCGAAATAACGATATGAGTGGGCTTACCAATCATGAGCACATTGACTTCTGGTGTGGAATCGCCCAGTACTCAAGCATGTCCACATTGCTGTTCTGGGTATTCAATCAGGCAATTTATGCATGGCTCATTCTGTGTATCATCTTTGCCCAAAAAGATAACAGACATATTGTCTTTATCTGGAGTCTTGCCATGATCAATGCCACTTTCCCATTTGTTGGCATGATTCCATTTGTAATATATAAAATGATAAAAAACAACAGACAAAAATCCGTATCCTTCAAAGAACGTATTCCTCTGTTTTTCAAAGGCGTATGTACGATTGAAAATATTTTTGCCGGAGGTTTTGTAGGAATTATTTCTTTTATTTATCTGATTGGAAATATTTCCGCCCAAAAGGTAAATCCAACCTTATCTTCACAGGTTTACTCCACTACCGGTTTCCTGTTTTTAGCATCTTTCTTTTTCCTGGTGGAGGCAGGATTTTACCTATTTGTGATGTATCCATATCAGAAAAATAACATCTTATACTATATCGTGATCGTTATTTTAGTAATATGCCCATACATCCGCGTTGGCTCTGGTGCAGATTTCTGCATGCGTGCATCCATACCTGCCCTCTTTGTCATGTACCTGTTATTTATTGATACTTTTTCCAAAAGTATACATGATAAAAAATGGACCATTGCAATCGGACTTAGTATTTTATTTTTGATTGGCTGTGCTACCCCTTACAGAGAGTTTTGCCGCACTGTAATTCGGACTTCCGACATGTACATCAATAACAGTAACTTCCCGGTAGACCCTGTCTCAGAAATTGAAATTATTGGTGCTGATAACTTTTCCGGTAATATTGAAGGTAATTTCTTCTATCACTATCTCGCAAAATAACAGGTTTTAAAATGCCATAGCATACACAGCTATGGCATTTTTGAGTTCTATTGTTCTGATAATTTCAGGTAAATTCTGTATTTCAACTCCACATCCCGTATCTGCGGAATGATATTATCATATACCTCTTCTTCCTTGAACTTTCTTATCAGATCATCGCTATGTTCATACGCCACACGATCACTGTCAATTGTACTCTCGTAATACCGGATCCTGTCTGCCAGTTTATCCATTGTCACAACCTCATGCCCTGATTCTATATTCAAATGGATCTGCTCATCTGTAAGTCCAATAATATTGACAATTGCAATCGCCGGTACATCCCGTCTGATAGCTTCTCCTGCCAACATCTGTATATACTCACAATATCTCTGGTTTCTCTTATCCGCATTGTCCACTTTGTGCTTATGCGTTTCCTGTTTATCTGTGTTCTCTGCATAATACCAGTTTTTTGCGTCTGAGCTTCCGTATAATTCTACATTCTCCGGAAACTTCACTGTCTTGATCACATAGATTGCCTGATCACCGATCACGATATGATCCACATGCATTACTTCATACATCCCTGCATCATGATCAAACGTCTCTGTCTCATAATAGCCATTATTTATCGTACAAAACTTCGGAAAGTTTTTAATCAGATACTGTTTTGCCTGCTGTATTGCCGTTTCATGCTCCTGTTCTCTCTCCATTTCTTCTCTGGAGACATGAATGTCCACATTCTCCCAATCAATTTCGCTGCGACGTAATCCCGGTCTTACCATAACTCACATTTTCCTTTCATTTCTTCAATCTCTTTTAACAGTTTCCCTAATCCCCAAAGCAACCTATTAAATTAATTAATTTTATTCCCATTCATGCAAAAAGACCATTCGATATCGCGTAAATTTAAATTTACGTCACATCGAATGGTCTCTTTGCCTTCTGGAATTTACCATAATCTCAAAATTAATTGGAGGTACAAAACCATGAAAAAGAAAATTTTTGCTATCACATTATGTGCACTTATTGCAGCTGCTTCTATTGTTGGAAGTACTCAGAAGCCATCTGATAATTCTTATGAAGTAGCCAAATACATTTTAGATGACATATCTGGTGGATATTAAATCTCTAAATTATAACGTGTTTTGCACCAATCAAGTACACTTTGAATTGTTTCTTCTTTTTTCATCACATCAAAAATTGTAATTGCTTGGTGCAAATATTTTCTTGCATCATCTATATCTCCCAATTCTGCTAATGCAACTCCTTTATTTAAAATAAGTGACGGAAGAATCACAAGATTTCCATACTTAACACAAAAATTTATACCTTCATCTGCCAATTTTAATGCTTCTGTATGACATTGTTTATTTCCTAACCAATTGCTTAAATTATATATAATCATTGGATATTTAGCTTTTTTCATTGTTCCATCTACAATTTTTGTTTCCATATATTCTTTAAGCCACATATCAAGTTGAATTGCCGTCATGATATTTCCACTTTTTGCATGTAAAATTGCAATACCGTTAATAATCATAATTTCATCAAAAGTAAGTAAATTATTTCTTAATGGATTCTCTCCATCAAAATCTGGCAATGTAATATGTATTGCTTTCATAAGCCATTGCATTGCTGTCTGATAATCTTTCTCTTTTTGTTTTATCAATTCACCTTTTGCAAACAGTAAGCATTGCCGTTCTAAATCAGATGTATTTGCTGTTAAATTTTCTACAACCAAAATCTGTTTATGGATTTTATCAATTTCTGCATCTGTAACATTCCTAATCAACTCTTGAATTGCAGAGTATAGTTCCATCTCCTCTCTGCTCACAAAAGAATTGAACAGATTATTCTCCGTACCCAATCGTTCAAACAGTTTCTCCAAAATAAGTCGTCCCGGTTTTTGTGCACCATTTTCAATTCTGGATAAAGATGCTGTTGTACAGATTCCGTAACTGACCTCTTCCTGTGTATACCCTTTTCTCAATCTGGTTTCTCTCAAAAAATCACCAACAACATATACTGCCATATTGTATTTCACCCATTTCTCTTTTTTGTATTTGATACTTATAATATAGCGAGTTTTCAGTTATAACACAACTTTTTTATCAACAAATCTTGCAATTCATATATTTTTTCTTATTATTCAAGAATTTTGTTCAAAAATTCTCAAAATTAGTATTAGAATCCCAGAATTTTTTAGTATACTATTTATTTAGTACTTTTCAAATAAAGTCATCCTTGTCTTCTTTTATAAAATATCATCCGTCCATCCAATATCTTCCCCATCACCACCGGAAGATCCTGAACCAGAGTTTCCCGAATCACTGCCGCCGTTTCCTCCACCGGAATCTGTAGATCCACCAGAGGATGAACCACTGTCCGGTGCACTGCCTCCTGAAGCTCCATTGCCTCCTGAATCTGTTCCTGTTGATGGTGTGCCTGCTGTTCCACCAGACGGATTTGAACTACCATTCCCACCGGAAGGCGTTGTATTCCCAGCCGGCGCTCCTCCGCCAGAGGATGAACTACTGTCTGCCGATGAACCTCCACCAGAAGACGAACCTCCGCTCGCTGCATTATTACCGGTGGATGTATTTCCTTCTGCCGGAGTACTGCCTGCGGATGTTCCCGATGTCGGCTGCTGCGTGGAAGTATCTGCCACAGGTTGTGTTTCTGCCGGAGTTGCTGTCCCTGCGGCATTCTGTCCCGATACTGTATTCCCTTTGCCAGCCTGATTTTTTCCATTCACCTTAGATGCCGTATTTTTTCCATTATCTTTTTTCTTATTAGGATTATTGGTCGTATTCTTCGTATTGTCTGTTTCCATTTTCCAGCTTACTTCTGTCTGCGGCTCCATAATAACCTCTCTTGTAGCAGCTTTCTCTAACATTGCAAACTCGGAATTCACATCTTCTAACAAAGTTCCTGCATTGACCGCATCCTGATTGCTCTTTATTAGATCTGACATTTTCTGTTTTCCAGCCTCAACAGGATCTGACTGCGCAAATTCTTCAATGGTACAATAGTCAACCCATTCATTATCTTTTTGAACCTGCACCATGCCATCCATCAATCTCACAGAATCAGCGCTGGCGTTTACGTCCTGTTGTTCCTGCACTGTTACACTTTCAGCCACGGTCTGTTGCATTTCCTTTATCACTTTTTCTGATCGATACAATAATATGCCAAATACAATAGATACCGTAAAAAAAGTTATTGTCATGGCAATCCAGATGTTCTTTGTATCTTTTTGTTCCTCCATAAATGTCTCCTTCACTTATCTTGTTGTCTCTACGCTATCCGTAATGTTTTTCAAAAAAGCATATCCGGCAGATCCCTGTTTAAAATCTCCCCTGTCCAATATCTGTTTGCACACGGTATACATACTGCGCGACATTTCCGGTCCATAAATCACAACCTGTGTACCATTGTGTTCCATTACCGCATATGCACGGAACACATAATTTGTCGCATAGCGGCTCTGTGGCAGACCAACTAAGACATTTGCAAACTGCTCTCTTCCATTTACGGTACGGATCACTTTATTATAGATTTTTCCATTTTCTATGTAGAACGTTCTTCCACCCGCTACTTTGTCTCCTCCATAAACCATTGGATAGTTGTTGCGATTGTCCGGATTCATGATGAGTGTTCCCATCTCTGTTAACCGATATCCTCCTAGTCCTCCTGTGCTGATCAACTGGCTTTTCTTTGTTGTATCAATTCCAAAGCTGCACCGCAATCCTGTATTTCCGGTATATCTGACTGAAAAACCATGATACGAAAATAAATCCTGCAGTTCCGGCACCGCCTGCGCAATGTAATAAGTTCCGTTATATTCTAACAGCCACACATACATCCCAACCGGTATACCAGAAGCATTATATTGATACATCACTGCTGTTTTCGCACCCTGCTTTCCTACGGATACTAATCTGGCAGACGTATTCTGACTCCACGAAGCAGATGTATATGGCACACCATCAATATAAATCTCCGTACCTGCATCATATCCTGCCGGCAATTGGATCACCACTTCATTGCTGCCCGGCACCGTAACCGGCGGAGATGGTATCTCCGGTGTCCCTTCTACTGTCTTCATTTTTCTTAATGTGACGCCTGACGTCAATGAAGAATTACCTACATAAAGCACATTCTTGATCACAACCGTGTCAAATACATATGCATCTGAGCATATCTGCGTCGACATATCTGTCCAGATACCGTTTTTCTGATATTTGGCTCTCAATGTAGCATTATCACACCAGATCACATACGCTACCCCATCTTTCCATTGAAGCTGTACCCGGTTACTTGCACTGATACCACTCAGTTTTTCCTCTGTGAAACCGCTTTCCGGGGTTCCTGAAATAAGCAGTGGTTCTTCCGATGCATCATTTGACGCCACAATATTTATCTTATTCGCCTGGACTTTCACATCAGATACTTTTACCGTAGAAATCTCATTAATGGTATAAATATCCTGCCATTTCTGCTGATCTTCTGAATATTTTGCTATCTTTCCTTTTTTGGCTGCCGGATCCTTTGCAAAATAATCTGCATATACGGCATATAATTCTCCTTCATAGTTAAAAACCGATGGATTTCCAATAGATAAACTGGAAACCTGAAGTATGGCTTTCTGCGTTCCAGACTGAAAATCCCATATCTTTAAAATATCAGCCGATGAATACGTAAGCCAGAGTTTCCCCTGATTTTCTACAAACTGATAATTATTGACATTTGTATCATTACATACAACGGGTGTACTCCATCTATTTGCCTGAAGTCTTGACACACAGGTCTGATACTGTCTGTTCTGATATGCAAGATACAATACACCACCATAAAAATACACTTTCGGAGAAGTTCCTGCAGCTGCTTCCAGTTCCTGCCCGGTCTGCTTCCATCCTGTTCCATCCAGAAGATTGGCATATACTTTCACAAAACTGTTACCGGTCTGCCCCTGAACTCCAGCCAGATACATCATCCCACTATCCGCATCCTCCGTCATGGATAATGACTGCATATCAGCAAGCGTGGTGTCCTGCTTTATCCAGTAGTTCTCTTCACTCAGTGCTGGAAATTCCACATGAAAAGTTGCTGTTCCGTTCTCCTGAAAACGGATATTATCGATCACAATTCCACTATTCGAACCATCCGAATAGAAAATTGTATCCTGCGTACATGGAGCTGACATATCGCTACTGCCGAGTGAAGTGCGGTTTCCGACTCCAATGGCCGCATCATATACCGCATTTCTCAGACCGGAACTGCCATTTGATACCTGTTCTTTGGCTGCCTCGTGATCTTCTGACGTCCCCGGACGATAAACATAGATATAGTTTTTTCCGGCTTTATTCGTCTGATTTTCCACTGCCTCATTGACACGATAAACGATCAGTCCTTTTTCAACCGGCAAAAAATTATCATATTCTTTTTCCTGCTGTTTTTTCTGCCTGTACTCAATGACAAAATACTCACTCTCTGACATGGAAGTTTTTAAAATATATGCTCTGTTCCCTGCCTTTGCGCTTGCAGGTTCAAGCGTATAATCTCCGCTCTCTGTCACTTCCTGAATATTCATCCAGCCCATCTGGCTTCGTATATAAGCCAGTGGATATTGGGCTATCCGGGGCACCTGTGCCATCTGATCCCAGATACCGACCGGAATCCCATCATCCCCGGTTGTCCGGTACAGATCCGGTGCTCCGAGCGTATGAAGAAACTCATGGCTTACCAGCGAATAAGCTGTTGATGTTGCCTGCGACCGGAGTGCTTCTGTAGAAATAACATTGTATGCTCCTACCCGTAATCCGAAGCATACCTCCTCTGTTCCACCATACTCACTTTTGTGTGAGCCAAAAGATCCTGTGTTCTTCCCCTGCACTAGAATCGTAAGATTATCAATACACCCATCCTGATTCCAAGAATCAAGTTCGGCTGCTGACAGGTTTTGTGAAAACGTTGTCTTCTTAAGCGCCTCTATTACTGCTCCGACAAATCTGCTATCCTCCACACTGTCCGGATTCAGATAATCGGATGCCCTACCGCTAAGTCTGATCGTTGTCACCTTCCCCGCACTGTCCTCCTGTGGAAAATAACAATTCACCTGCACTTTTCCATCCGATATCGTGTTGATATAATGGGGCAGACTTCCGGTCTCCTTTGTATAGATGTCTTTAAAACAGCTGACTCCTGCTTCCGATCCCTTACCCGACTTCTGATTCCAGCAATAATACTTTCCAGTCTGCTCATATCCATCAGCAAATTCGTCCGTCAGATTATTTCCGTTATCATCCTTTTCAAAAGTAACCATAATGACCATATTTCCGACAGTCTGTTCTGCTGCCTTTACTCTTTGCGGCATGGACTGTACCGTAAATAACAGCGTAATTATCATCATCCATACGATACTTTTTTTCTTATTCACTAATCTCTTTTTTCTCATATTTTTATTCCCACATTGTATACACGCCAAACTGTTCCGCATTCACTGCCGTTTCACTGTCACCGTCAATTTCTCCCTCGTATACCTGCAGATCTGTATTCCGCATCTGCCACGCCTGCAATGCCCCTGCACTCATATCTAGTGTTCCACTGCTCACCCGCATGCTGCCCTGCACCTTGCCATCCGCAGAAATTGTTCCCTCATACTTTCGATATGCTCCATCTTCCATTCTTAATATCTCACTGGAAAATGTTCCCTGAAGCTTTTCGTCCTGCCATTCACAGACAAAAGAATGGATCTCTGCCGGGGTTGTCTCAAGATAAATAGCCTTTCCGTCTTCTGTTGCACATTCCAATGCCGTGTACTGCTGTCCCAATTCATCTGATATAACAGTAATTCTTTCAGGTATTTCCGCCGAATCTGTCCTATAATTTCTCTGACCGATCACAAGTTTTGGCAGCATAACAGACATCCAGGACGCATCCGTAACCGTTGCCACTGCACTGTCAACATCGCCTGTCCTTAAATAATCCAGAACCGTCTGTCCCATCATCCGGATTTCTTCTGTATCATCATTTAAATCCACCTGCAGTTCCGAGAGATTTCTCTGTCTATCAGAATCGTAATCCAACAACTGCTCCCACTCAAGTTCATTGCGCTGCTCGATTACGGTTGTTTCTTTTTTCTCACTTTCTGCGGTTCTGTCAGAAAGTATCTCTGTAGTCTCTGTATTACTTTTTGCTGTGTCTTCGACTCCACAGGAAGCCAGCAGTAAAAAACTGAGGCATCCTATTAATATGTTTGGTTTTTTCATCAAATTTTCTCCTTCGTTTATCGGGGGATCACGTTCACCTTTCAACAAAATCATGGACAGTAATGTGTTTTTTCATTATACATAGATGCCCTTATTTCTTCAACCTGTTTATAATCTGTTTTACATATTTATTTGAAATTTATGTTCTTTGTTATTATGAGTAACTTTTCGTTGCATTCTTTGATTCTACACGTTATAATAATTGCAGAAACAAGTTGTTTTAAATAATATTTATGCCATCTATGTTATTTTAAATATCATTATTTACAGGAGGCCACACATGAAAAAACTTTCCACCACCCTTTTGGCTGATATCGTCCAGTCCAAAAGGAAATCTTTAAAAATGACGCAGGCTCAATTATCAGAACTGACCGGTATCAACCGCGCACAGTTGTCCCGTCTGGAACAGGAAGATTACTGTCCGCTGATCCCTCAGTTGGAAAAACTGGGCGATGTGCTGGATTTTGATATTGATGATGTTTTCGTGAATACCGCAGCATCCAAACTTCCATCTCCTTCCCCACTTCACATCGCAGTAGCTGGAACCGGATACGTTGGATTGTCAATCTCTGTCCTGCTTGCCCAGCATAACATTGTCACCGCCGTTGACATCATTCCTGAAAAGGTAGACCTGATCAATCAGCGTAAATCGCCAATTCAGGATGAATACATTGAAAAATATCTGAAAGAAAAAGATTTGCATTTAACTGCCACTTTGGACGGCGAATCTGCTTATAAGAATGCCGATTTTGTAGTGATCGCAGCTCCAACCAACTACGACAGCAAAAAGAACTATTTCGATACATCTGCTGTAGAAGCTGTGATCGAACTTGTTCTGAAAGTAAATCCGGATGCGGTCATGGTCATTAAATCCACAATTCCGGTTGGCTACACAGAATCAGTGCGCAGGAAATACAACACGGAAAACATTATTTTCAGTCCGGAATTTTTACGGGAATCCAAAGCTTTATATGACAATCTATACCCAAGCCGTATCATTGTCTCAACAGATAAAAATAATGAGAAACTGGTAGATGCCTCCAGAAAATTTGCTGCTTTACTGCAGGAAGGTGCCATCAAAGAAAACATTGACACTCTGTTTATGGGATTTACAGAAGCCGAGGCTGTCAAATTATTTGCAAACACATACCTCGCCTTAAGAGTTTCTTATTTTAATGAATTAGATACTTATGCTGAAATAAAAAGTCTGAACACAGAAGATATTATTAATGGCGTGTGTCTGGACCCACGAATTGGAACACACTACAACAATCCTTCTTTCGGCTATGGCGGCTATTGTCTTCCAAAAGACACAAAGCAATTGCTGGCAAACTACAGCGATGTTCCTCAGAACATGATCAGCGCCATTGTGGAAAGCAACCGCACAAGAAAAGATTTTATTGCAGACCGTGTCTTAAAGCTTGCCGGATATTATGACTATTATAATCAGAACGATTATTCCACCAATCAGGAAAAAGAATGTGTCATCGGTATTTACCGGCTTACCATGAAGAGCAATTCCGACAACTTCCGCCAGAGCAGTATCCAGGGTGTCATGAAACGGATCAAAGCCAAAGGCGCAACTGTTATCGTTTATGAACCTACACTCGAAAATGGAAGTACATTTTTCGGCAGCAAAATCGTAAATGACCTTGCCAAATTCAAGAAATCAGCAGATGCCATCCTTGCAAACCGCTATGATTCCTGTCTGGATGATGTGAAAGAGAAAGTGTATACAAGAGATTTGTTCCGGAGAGATTAGGCTTATGCCGTAAACTGGCAGAAGCCGGAACTCTTTGTCATAAAGAATTCCGGCTTCTGCTTTATGCATTACATATTCTTTTGTACCTCTTTTTGGTAATCTTCATAGTATTGGTTCCATTCTGAGTATGTCTTGTCATCTCTATGGTCTTCCACTTCATAATTTTCCGAAATATATGCACCAAGATAATCTGACACCTTTTCTGCTCCATAGACATTCAAGTGTTCTGTACCATCCAGGACATCCAGATTCCAGTCAATCCCTATCTCCTCTGTCAAAAGATTCAGATCTAAATATTCCACTCCATATTTATCTGCAAGGCTCTGTGCCGAATTGTGATTTTCATACCGATAATCTTTCGGTGACGGTACACTGACCATCATAAATTGACTCCCATTCTTCCTGCATAGCTGAATCATGCGTCCTAACAGGAAACGTTCTACACGCGGCACCTCCCTTGTAGCCATCGTCTCTATCATATATTCTCCACCGGCATACGGAATACAATCTTTCTTCAAACGAAATCCCTTATATTGATCCTGTTTTTCATAAACAGCATCCTGAAGATCACTGGGATCTAACTTTTTCCATTGATTGTGATATTCAAAAACCGGCAGATAATACTCTGCTGCCTCAAAAAGTGTCTTATTGATCTGTTCTTCGGTATCAGAAGGCCAAAACAACATATTTGTTTCGAATACAACCACTTTCGGACTCTGTACTTCAAAAACTCGCTTTAACATGTAATAGGTTTCTGACATTCTCTGGGCAGTTCTGGAACAATTATATGAGGTAAACCCATTTTCATGCCACATTTTCAATGGAGAAATACTCGTATATGCCAGACTGTCTCCAATGATAACAGCATCCATAGAATTCCTGGGTTCTGCATAAACAGCATAAGCACTCTCATCCCGTTCATCTATTCCTGCCTTAACGGTATCATTCTTTGGAACAAACAATGCAGAAGCCCCATATAATAAAACGAGAAAAAAAGCAATAAAAATAATCCCATTTCTAACTTTCACTTCTGACCTCCTAAAATCCTGCATAAATCAAGTCAACCACCTGATATCCTGCTCCATATGCCCCAAAAATAATCACTGCAAAAATTGCAGCATAATAAATCATCCAACGAACCGGTAGTCTCAGCTCTGATATTCTCAATCGCAGATTTACGCCTTTCTCCTTTAAAATATCCGCAACAATGACCACTATAGTTCCTGCTATGACAACAGCAAAATCCCAGACGTCTAACCCAAGTGACAACAATGTTCCATCCCACAGCTGTGCCGGATCAAACTTTGTAAAAATGCTTATGAACATTGCTTTTCCCTGTGCCACACTTGCAGACCGGAAAAACATCTCCCCAGTAAAAATAATGATCCATGTTTTTGCAATCTGCAATCCATGATAAAAACGGTTCTCTTTTTTGATGTTCCATTTACGAAGCCAGAACTCTACTGGCGGCTCTAATACATTTTCCAGGGAAATGATAACAAAATAATACATGCCATAGAAAAGATAAGTCCAATTGGCGCCATGCCATAATCCATTACAAAACCAGACAGGAAATAATGCAACAACAGTTAATACAATTTTGGTCACATACTCTCCAACATGCGCCCGGCCAAACTTATTCCATTTCTTCATGATTTTTGACATGGATACCGGATAAAAAATATAATCCCGGAACCATGCACCCAATGAAATGTGCCATCTGCGCCAGAATTCAGATGCATTTCTGGAAAAAAACGGCTGTCTGAAATTTTCCGGCATCTGAACTCCGAAAATCTGGGCACTGCCAATTACAATATCGATTGCTCCGGAAAATTCCATATAAAGCTGTATCGTATAAGAAACAGCTGCTGCAATCACTACGATTCCACCAAAATCTTCCGACACTCCATATACAGCTGCCACCAGAGTGTTCAGCCTATCTGCGATCACAATCTTTTTGAACATTCCCCAGATAATTCTCTGTATTCCAAACAGCAGATTTTCTCTGTTTATCTGTTCTCCTGCATACAATGCAGCCGCTGTTTCTCCATATCTGCAGATAGGGCCTTCCATAATCTGAGGAAAGAACCCAAGAAAAAGTCCAAGTTTTCCTATATTCTTCTCTGCCGGAATTGTTCCTCTATATACATCAATCATATATCCCAGTGACTGAAGCGTATAAAAAGAAACTCCAAGTGGAACTAAAATCGCACGTGGCTGAATATAAAAACCTATTCCATGCTGCTGGCAAAACTGATCCACCACTGCTGCACTGAAATTGAAATATTTCAAATACCACAAAACTCCTATCATTGCAGCAATTCCGCAGAACAGCACGCCACGTTCTTTTCGGATATATTGTGCTTTTACCTCTTTCTTTTCCCCGCGTTCCAGACTCTTAATCCTGCCCTTACATTCTGTCTGCAATGTTTCCAGCCAGATTCCGATGTAATGTGTTAAAACTGTTGCTCCTAACAGATACACGAGCAGCTTTCTGCTCACACTATAAAAAAATAAATAGCTAAATAATAGTAGCACCTTCCAGCGATGTTTTTTCGGACAAATGGCATAACATAGAATTGCCAGCGGTAAAAATAAAAACAAATAAATCGGTGTATGATATGCCATTACTATTCATTCTCCTGCATTTTCTGAATCATCGCCCAGATTGCTTTTGCCGAATTAAAATTTGCCGGAACGATCTCTCCCGGTAATACCGACACATCAAAGGTATCCTCAATATCTGAGATCAATGACAAAATTGCAAACGAATCCAAAAGATGATCATCAATCAATGTATCACATGTCTCATAATCTACATCCGGGTTAATGTTCTCCAAAATTTCTAATAATTCTTCCATTTTCTAATTTCTCCTTTTTATATAATCAGACAATTGCGAAACTTTTCATAATATTTCTTTCAATTCACACTTTCATGAGTTTCACAATTGTATTTATAAATATCCTGTTTTTTTCTTACTTCCACCATGCCTCGTTCCTCAGAGTACATAACAACTCCCGGCAGATCCCTGCTCAGGAAAAGTGCCATTCCTTCCATTGCCGCATATGCGCCTGTTCGTTCAAATACAAGCACATCACCAGCCTGTGGGGGCATAAGTAAAGCCTGTCTGCACAAAACGTCATTGACGGTACACAGTGCGCCGCATACGTTCCACATGTTCTGCGTTTCCTCTGTTTTCTGTGCCGGTATCTCATGTACTTTGTGTGCAGACAACTGTTTCATATAAGGAAGGTACATTCCTTTCAACTGTCCATCATAATTAATCTGATGAATTCCACCATCTACAATGACATAATTTTCATTTCCATTTCTTTTTATATCGCAAATTGTCGTAAAATACTGCCCACACAAAGCTGCAATAAATCTTCCCATTTCCAATGTAATTGTACCTTCAAACTTCATCTGGTCAATGCAATCCCTGATTCCGCAAACCATTTCTTCCAAAGACAGCACATTCTTATCAGACGGGAAATAACTGATTCCTGCGCCCGGTCCATACTCCAGCTGTTCTACTTTAAATCCATACTCCTGCAATAGTTTTCCACAAAACGCATCCAGATACAGCAGTTCTTTTTCTATCTTCTGAACCTTTTTCTTCTGTGTGCCCGAAAAATAATGGATTCCAACAATCTCAAGAAATGGATATCTCTCCCTATCCCTGACAATCCCACAGACTGTCTCCTCATCCATTCCAAACTGATTTCCACTTGTCAGCCGCAACAGAATCTGCACCTTCTTTTTATTTTCCGCTGTCCACTCATCCAGATAGCGCAGATGCCTCTCTGACTCAACTGTGAACAGGCTGTCGTGGGCATGCTTTTCCAATGCTTCCCATAATGTTTTCCTATCCTTGTATACACCGGAATAAATCATCCCCTGATCATACATATCACACTTTTCAAAAATATGATATTCTCCGGGAGAGCAGATTTCAAACCGATCCACAAGATTTCTAAGGCTTCTGAGCAAAAAGGGATTTGCTTTCATTGCAAAGCACAAAGAAGCTCGTCCTTCTAAAAGCTCTGTGATTTTTTTCACCCTGTCCTGCAATGCATCTGTATCAAACAGGTAAAATGGAGTCGGAAAAGAATCCGCTGCCCGTATTATCAATTCATCTTTCATTTTGTTATCCCTCTGTCTAAAAAATATTTCCTGTCAATCTTACCATTCTTTGTCATCGGGATTTCATCCACCTGTTTTATAAATGTTGGAATCATATATACCGGCAATTTTTTCTTCAATGCATCTCTTAATTCTTTCTTGTCACATACTCCAACATAATAAGACGCTATTCTGTTCCGCTCCTGATCAAATACACAGAATGCCCGCTCTACTCCCGGTGCCGCATTCATTGCCAGTTCAATCTCTTCTAATTCAATCCGGTGTCCCATATGTTTAATCTGAAAATCTTTCCTTCCACAAAAAACGAGATTTTCATCCTCATCATAAAATGCGAGATCACCTGTTTTGTAAATCATTTCCGTATAATCTGTCTGAAAAGGATTTCGGACAAAACTTTTTTTTGTCTGTTCCGGATCCTTATAATATCCGTGTGCAAGCGATGATCCTGCAACACAGATTTCTCCTGTTTCCCCAGGCTTTGTTACATTTTCACCAGCTTCATTGACCAGATAAATTCTGCGATTGGGGAATGCCCTTCCGATTGGAATCTTCTCTTCCTTTGAAAATTCTCTCTCAATGCGATAATAGGTACAATTACATGTAATCTCTGTCGGACCATATAAATTAATGAACTTCGCATGCGGAAGATACTGTCTCCAGATATTCAGATGTTTAACCGGCATCGCTTCTCCACTGAACAATATTTTATCCACCATTTCCGGCACTCTGTAATCAAGACCTTTCATGCCGGACACAAGACAAAGTGCAGATACTGCCCAGATCAAAGTCGTTACTTTCTTCTCACACAGATAATCTAACAAGATCGGCGGTGTGGAAAAATATGCGGTGGGAATAATCACCATAGATGCCCCTGTCTTCAATGTCGAATAAATATCTTTCACTGAGACATCAAAATCAAATGGTGCCTGATTTCCGATCACATCCCGTTCCGTAATATGAAACATTTCTGTAAAATATCCAATAAAATCCAGAACTGCCCGATGACTGACCAATACACCTTTAGGTGTTCCCGTAGAGCCAGACGTAAACATCGCATATAAAATATCGGTGTCGATCATCTGCTCTCTTATCGCTGTAAGCTTTTTCTCTTCAATCTCATGTTCTCTCAACTCCTCCATGTAACAGATCTGACCTTCATAACCAATTGCATTGATACGATCCATAAGTTCCGGATCCGTCACAAGGAACTGCACATCTAACGTATTTAAAATCTGCCCAATACGTAAATCCGGCTGCACCGGATTTACCGGAACATAAAAACATCCTGCCTCAACAATCCCAAGATATATTGCAAGCGTTTCTGCGCTCTTATCCATCACTACAGGAACCGGTGTCCCCGGTTTGATCCGTTCAGCAATTGCACTTCCGATCTTTCTTGCCAATTCGTGCAACTGGCTATATGTATAAGCAGTCATTCCGTCATCCACTGCGACTTTATCCTGAAACTCCCTGGCAGAATGTTCCAGATATTCTAACACGTTTTTCACAACTATCCCTCCGAACTAACTTTCAGTCTGCAAGCCTATTGTATTTATATATCAACTGACTTGCAATCATGAATAGGATAGCATATATTTCTAATTTTGTATCTTAACAAAAGCTTAAGAATTTTTTAACTTTAAAGGATTAATCTTAATATGTATTTTTGTTTTCTTTTAAAGAACAAATTCCATGCCGTAAAGGACTAAAATTTTTTAAGTATGCCTTATAGGTTTGAAAACACTTTCTTTCCTTCTCAAAAAGTGCTCTTGGAATAAATTCTTTCATAAGCCAATCATGTGTATAATCCGCTTTCCATTTAATCTTGTTATCAAATTTTTCGCATGGATTATCCAAAGCAGTAAAGCCAGGACACCAAACAATTGAAACATATGTGCCATATTTTCTTTTGCAAAACAATTGTGCCAGGACATTTCCTTCTGCATCTTCATTCATATTTTTGCATATCATTATTCTATCTCTGAAAAAGGAACTTGTAGAAAATATATTCCATTTATCATTTGGCAAACCATAATCTCTTTCACAAGCAAAATCAAACATTGCCTCCCATACACTAAAAGGTACTTCCAACAATACTATATCCCCTTTTTCATCTCTATTAAATTTTTTTATGCCTAGTAATTCATTCTGCTCATCTAAGCATTTATCAAATTCTACTTTTAAATCATCTAACAAATAACACAGATTTTCTGCCGTTATATGTTCTACTGAAAATCTAACATTTAATAATTGCAGCCACACCTTGTTTTCATGCTCATAAAGCACAAACTTTCTACTTGTCACTTCTGTATTTGCATTACTAAATAAAATATTCTGAGCATCCGTCTGACCAAATGTAATCCACGCATCTTCCACTTCCTTTTTCCGAAAATTTAACATTAATGTTAACCTGTCCTTGTAACTTTTGGGTAAAAAGGCATCAACGCAAACATCTCCCCTACCATACCTATATTTTCCTGTTTCCAAAATAATTTTATCAGTTGTTAACTCTTCACTCTTTTTATTAATTGAAATAATGTCTGTAATTCCACTATCGTAAAATTTATTTAATACTAATAATATTTTCCTATTCCGTTCAAAATCATCATTTAAATTGTTGATAATTGTTTCTATATCCCATATGTCCGTATCCATATTAAATTTTGTACCATATGTATTAATTTTACTATATTTAGGTTTCTTTCCAATCAAAAAAAAGATAAGTTTACTATTCGTTTCATATACAAGCGCAAATTTTCTTAAAGTTTCATTAATCTTTTCCTTTCTTGTATTAGATGTAACCTGAACATAAATAGATTTTCTTTCGTTTCCTAAATCAACAGCTATATTCCGATAATTACTTTCCGTATTTAACACTATTAAGTCAAACTCAAATATAATATTTAGTATTTCACAAAACACTTCTTCACAAACATTATTTATGTCATTCAAATTCATTTTATTTTTTATATTAACAGCCTTAACTAATTCATACAATTTTCGAATTATTTCATCTTTTAAACTATTCATAATTTTTGCCTCCACAATATAATAATCTCGCGCTTTTCACTCTCCAAGCTTTTCCTCAATTCGTTTTTCATCTTCTATTTGTTCCTGACTCTTATAATACCTATTACTTATCATCTGATTGTCTGACATAAAAATAATGTCCAACATATTTTTCAGACTTCGATAAGTCAACAGTAAAAAACTGACTCCCATAAAACTCCATACATAAAATCCATAAGATGCAAATTCCCTATTTTTTATATCTGGAACAAAATATAAACAAATTGAAATCAATAAATCCACTACGCCAATAAGAAGTGTTTCCTTAATATATTTTAAGAACAATTTATTTTCATCACATTCGAAAAGATATGATACCATTTTTGATTCATTTTTCATTCCTAAAACAACTGGCAAAATAGCCCCCAAAAAACCAACTATCAACGCTACAACTGTATTACATGCATCTAGTGCACTTGATAATTGTTCACTATCAATAAAGCATATATGATTCCAAAATAAAATAACAGTAAGAATAAATGCTATCCCATAGGGATAGCACCGCTCAATATAATATTTTAAGTTTTTCATAATTGTCACCTCATATCTGAATCTACTAAACGATACAGCTCATTTTTTCGATTTGCATATTTCATACACATACTTGAAATAACAATCCCATAATCCAATCTTTCTCTCTTATTTAAATCAAACTCAAGGAAATCATGACAAGTGTCTTCGAGTAAATCAACAATTTCAACATCTGTATCATCTTCCTCCTTGATTTTAATTTTAGCTCCGCGAACCAAACGCTTGTTACTTTCCTCACATACTTCTTTTGCAAGCTCTTGAACTTTATTTCTATCAAGTGTCTCTCCTTTACACCTGCCAATGCTAATCATTATTTTTCCCGCTACACCATGATAAGTTTTCAGCTGACTTATTATTTCAGAAAGAGGTGTTTTTTCAGCTGGAATATAATTATTTAAATTAGCCATTGATAATTCTATATATCGCAAAGTTCCTTTTGACAATTTTTCAATTCCGTCCGCTCCTATAATTGGTTCAATTGATATCTTTTTATTATGATCAGTACCCCAAAACAAATTATAAGTATGTTGTAAAAATTCCTCAACTCGAGAAACACCTAATGAATTCCTATTTTGCTGAATCATTGCAATACCTTTTTCGGCATCATAAATCATATATAAATCTTCACCAATATACTCATTTTCATCCAATTCTCTAGCACCATCTATTGTTTTGGCTTCTTCAAAATCTTTTGCCTTCGCCGGTACATTCGTATCCCGAAGCTTCATTAACTGTAAACACCAAACATTATAATTTTTGCTATACGCAACATGTTCAATTCTTGCCTTTGCATTATTGAAATCTACAGGTTTTGTAATAAGATTTTCTTTTTTTACCTGTTCTGCCCACTCTGCAAAATTAAAAATCTTACCTGTGTCCTGCGAATTCTTGCCAGCATTCACTTTGTTAATTAATATCTGATAATATTGATATCGAATTAATCTTTTGTATCCCATATCTCTTTTCCCCTCCTATAAACGTTATATATTTTTATTGTATTACGTTTATAAAATTTTTCCATTCGATATGACGTAATTTGTATTATATTTATTCTTCATTTGTAGTTTAACAAACTTTTATTTAAGGGCTCCCCACTCGGAAGCCCTTAATCTGCTGATTATTTTCTACTCCACCACAATACCGCCAAGCACTGCGATATCCTGTCTTTTAAGCAGTTCAATTTCTTTTGTCACTTCATTGTACAATGTGGAACTGGCTTTTTCTACCAATACAACACCTTTCTCCTGCTCCAGCTTCTCCATTGCCTCAGCATCATATAATACATTATCGAGAACTGTCACTGCAATCTGTTCCTTCTGCAATGCCTGTCTGATGTTCTCACATACAGCGTCGGCTCCCTCTTTCAAGTTACATCCCATCAGGCAGACATGATTCAGACCGTTCTTATCACATGCAATCTTGACTGCTGCAATTGCAAGTTCCATGGACTGCTCTGTAGTAAACTTACATTGTTCAAGTTTTCACCAGCTTTTTCTTCACCATGCACCGTTTCTTAAAAAACGAAATGCCGTAACAAAGAATTTGGTCGTAATCATCCTCATACTCTTTTGCATACATCCTGTCATCAATCTGCTGTATGGCAGCATCGCACTCACTTTCCAGTTTGTCCAGAGACTTCGTATACTTCGCTTCGAAAATAGCCACCCGGCTATTGATGGGATCATACACAACCACATCACTGCGGCCTTCACCATGTTCTTTGTTAGAATCTACCATATATCCTGCCCCTGTAAAAATACCTGCAAGAAACGCATGATAAAAGTCCTCTTTATAATCATGGTAGCTGATAGTCCTTCGTAACAACACATTCATCTCTTTGGTAAGGTTCCCGCTGTCACCATTCCACACTGCATCAAACAGCGTACTCCTGTCACATTTTTTCGTGCTGTCATCGAACCATTTGACAACAGTCGTTTCAAAGATTTCCTTGATTTCAGCGTTTGGGATCATAAGCGCCACTGTACCATCCGCCAGCTTACCATTGTAATCTTCCTCACGTGCTTTTGTCAGATATCCAGTCAGACACAGTATACTCCAAAGATTCTCCTCTGAAGAATGCAGGTAATCATAAGTCAGGTTCTCATCCACGCGCTGAACAATCGTACCTCCAGCCAGCAAGGTTTCCAGTTTCCCGGTGATATTGCTTCCAGCATAATCTATGAATGAGCGGATGACTGCATTATCACTCGTGTTCTTCCAATAGCTGACAGGCTTTGCTTTAGGATTGCGCTGTAACTCCAGCAGATAATTCATCACGTCCCACGGACAGTAAACATCAAAATCACCGAAGTGGTATCCGTCATACCACTCCCTGATGTTTTCTGCTTTATCCAAAACGTCCGCATCTTTAAGAATCTGGTCTACCTCACTTTGAACAAATCCAAAATACTCATTCAGCCTGGAATCCGTAATCGTGTCTGAAATAAAATTATTTGTTCCAGTAAAAATGCTTTCCTTTGCAATTTTCAAGCAGCCCGTAATCACTGCAAAGCAGAGTGCCTGATTGTCCTTCAAAGCCTGCATCAGACCCTTCATGACATCTAACATCTCCTCATAGTAGCCATTGCTGTTTGCCTTTGCCACAGGAACATCATATTCGTCAATCAGGAGAATCACAGGTTTGCCATATTGCTGATACATCAATCTCGTAAGCAGCATCAGGCTTCCTTTCGTATCCTTGGCCGAAGCCGTACCCTGTATCAGTTGTTTTACGATTTCTTTATCAAAACTATCTACCTTGTCGCTATCCAACAGATACAAGTGCTTCTTATACAACTCCGAGATGACAAGTGTAAGCATATCGTATGCACTGTTAAAATTCAGACCGTCAACCTGCCGGAACGAAACAAACACAGTCGGCCACTGATTCATCCATTCCGTGCACAGATCATGCCTATTTGCAATCTCAAGTCCCTCAAACAGTGTCTTGTTGTCCTTTTGGATATCAAAAAAGCTTTCCAGCATGCTCATGCCAAGTGTTTTTCCGAACCGCCTAGGGCGAGTGATCAAGGTTACTTTTGTTCCTGTTGTACCGAGAAGTTCGCCTATCAGACCTGATTTATCAACATAATAATAACCATTCCTGCGGATTTCCTCAAAATCAGACACCCCAACTGGAATACTCAACAATTTCATCTCTACCGCTCCTCCTATTTCTTCTAATATAAAGAATAACAGTAATTTTGCTAACTGTAAATGAAAAGTACGTCGTATAATTATTATTATGCGACGTACTGAGTGTGCCAAATTGCCTTCTACCAGTCAACTATACAAATGCTTTACTTAAAATATATCTCCATTTAAGTCCATATCTTTATAATGGTTCTTAATAGTAAGATATTTGTTACCATCACATTTTTATATTTGTAGTTCAATTGTCTTTTATTTAAGGATTTCCTTACAGAAACCCTTAAATCATTCACTCTCAATTACTCCAGCACACATGATCCAAACCAGATTTACTGCTGTACTTGTATGTCATACTTAATAAGTAAATTTTTTTACAAATTCATTTTCTAACACTTGCGGCGTATAGACATACGCCTCTTTTAAAATATATTCCTCTAATTTTTTCATATACTCAGGTTGAAACTTTTCGCCGGCTAAAATACATTTACGAATTTTATCCACATCAACTATATTTTTTTCCTCACTTACCACCAAAATGTATACCACATTTTCTTTTGCAAATGCAATAGGATTCTCATAATTAAATGTATCATATTGCATTTCATTCTTTTCCCACATTTCATACAAAATGTCTACAAGCCAATACCAATTTTGATAAGCTTTTTTCGTCACGCTTTCTTTTGCCTTAGCTATTTGTTGATTTTTAAATTCTATAAAATACCATATATTTTCTGAACTAATCACAAACGCATCTGAAGACGCTAATGAATCTGATTCTTTTTTAGAATCTGGAAACCTAACGAGACGATATATATTATGTGCAATTTCATCCATATCAATGATGTCCATGTCCTGCCTGTTTTTCTCATATACATATTTTGGAACGCCAGTTCTGACTGTTTCCTCCTTATCCTCTGATACGTCAGAAATTTTTGCTTCTATAAACGTTTTTTGATTATAATCATCTGCAAATGCTAATAGTATCTCTTTCATCTGCTCATAATTCGTCATCTTCCGTCTCTAATTCCTCTCTCAAATTGCTCAGCAACAAAGTTGGATTTACCATCTGCTTATATATTTTGCTTATATTGTCTGTAACATTTTCAAAAACAGCGCCTTCTTTCTGTAAATTTGCCAAATAGTAATTGCATCTCGCACTTGTTTTATACTTTTTCGAATATAGCTCCAATGCTTCCAAAAAATGGGCACTGTGTGTTGTCACAACTATGTGAAAATTATACTTTTTCTGTAATAAAACAATTATTTCAGCATACAACATTTGCCATTCCGGATGTAAATGGATTTCTGGTTCATCTAATACAATCACATCTTTATCCTGTAAATTTCCATTTAATAATAATTGTTTTAAAATGACAAAGGCCTTTAAGCCCGTTGACAATGATGCCACATCAATTTCCTTTGACGAATCCTCATCTAATGTGTACACATATTTCTGTTTTTTCGTTATTTCTCCAGCAGCTACCCGATTTATAATTTGCATAATTTCTTCCAGTTTATTTGCTATTAACAAATCTGAAAATGCTTTTTCTTCAACTGCCTTTTCTTCTCTCTGCATCAATTTCTGTAAAATATTTTTTTTATGAATCGGAAGTTCTGATATTCCAAATGGTGAATTATAATTCATTTCGTCTAGTACAAACGGATCATCAATATAAAGAGACGAATTCGAAATAATTATCTCTCTCTGTTCTTCTATACATTCGTTCTTTTCAAAAGTTAAGCCTATCTTTTTTTCTTTTATGGTCAACTCTATCTCAGCTGACCTATCTGGCACAAATATTGAATTTATCTGTTCATGAAATACTTCTGAAAAATAACTGGTATAGATAGCTTTGCTGAAAGTCTTATCTGATATTTGTTCATTTTCCTCTAACCGTTCATGTACCATTTGTGCAAAATTTGTTTCCTGATCTTCATCTGCTGGAAAAAGTTTCTTTTCAAATTCTTTACAGATATCTTCTTGTCTCTCTTTTTCATTATCTAAAAGATTTGCAGCAAATTCTTGATAATGTCTCCCTGAAAGTTGTCTACGATATGTCTGCATCTTATCCTTGCTATTCTCTATATCATTGCGCAATCTACCTGCTAATGAAGAGATCCTTGCCTTTTTCATTTTCTCATCTATATTATATGTGGCATTAAAAACTGCATCTAATATTTTTCCAATTGTACTTTTACCAATATTGTTATTTCCTGCAATAATAGTAATTCCATCAATTTCAATATCTGCCTGCAAAATCTTTGCAAAGTTTCTAATTTTCAATCTCACTATTTATTACCCCACTTATTAGCTTTTTACAAATAATATCACTGGTAATATTTTAACGTATATACATTCAAAGAACAAGTGGTGACTTACGTTTACAACATAATCTTTTAAATCCACAACATCAAACAAACTCACTTTTATAATTAAGGTATTTCACTATTATTTTGCCAAATAATTGTATCTTTGCATCATCCATTGCACTGACATTTGTCAGATATTTACCAAGACTTTCACTTTCATTTATACCATTTCCTATCAATAAAATATCACCCATAGTTCTTCCTTTCCCTTATGTAATGTAATTAATTTTCAAATCTAAAAAACACCGACAGCATTTTGCGGACACGAAAGCCCCAGCATTCGGATATAACGCTCCTCTTGTTAATAAAATATTACTTCTTAGTATTCTTTTCAGATAAAAACAAACTTTTACAATACAGTAATTTTATTTCTTTCATCTTTTCATTTACACTTTCCAAGTTTTCTTCCAGTAATTTTAATTCATCATAATCCTCTACATTTTCAATCATTTTTTCTTGATATTTTATTTTTTTATTAATTGCCCAACTCTGTTCTTCCAATATTCCAAATGCTATTTCAAAACACTTATTTATATCTTTTCTATATTTTTTCCCGTCCTTTTTTCTATATTGTTCTGCTTTATTTATAAAGTCATCTGCTATTTCAGTTTTTTCCTGGTATGGTTCATTATATGTATAGTTGATCATCCTTATTTCATTTGTGTAAACTTTCAAGTCCACTCTTTTGTTCATCATCCTGATAATAATGCTAAACATCATTATATATATGATGAAACAAATCACATACCCCCATTCATCAGCTATATTTCTCATTTTTTTCGCCACTATTTGCTCACTATGCGTGTCTTTATCAACTGTAGGCAATTCCTTTTTCTCCGATACAAATTCCACTTTTTTTCCAGTTTCCTTTTCAACAGAGTATCTTAAACTTTCAAACAAATCCATTTTTTGTTCAGTATATATATATATTTTGTCATTATCTTCGCTAAACAACATATTCTGTACCGCTACATTAGGTGCATAAATACTTAAAGCTACATAATTTATTCCAATTGCTAAAACAAAGCAAAAAATTGCAAAAAATGTTCTCACAAAAATTGCTATTTTTCTTCTCCTCATGTTCATTAATGTAACTTTACTTTTTTCTATCTCATCCATGTTAATACGTACAAGCAATATACATGCTGTACACATTAAAATTACCGTCATTATACCACCAAAAATAAACATTATATTCTTGATATTAAAAATAAAATAGAAATAGCTTATATATATAAAACCTATCACAAGATCCATAACAAGCGTCCAAACTATCAGAACCGTCACATTCATTTTTAGTCTTTGCTTCTGATTTCCTTTATTTTTAGCCAAAGTCAGATATTGAATCAAAATCTGTTTATTTTTTTCAAACTCTGTTTCTGTACTACTCCTTTTAATATCTTCTATTATTTTCCATATATGACCATCATATATATAATCATATTGATTGTGCTTTCCGCATAAATCCAGTACACATTCCAACTCTAACAAATACTTTTCTATATTTCTGCTTCCATACCCTCCAAACCTTGTTTTTACTATTTCTTCTGATATATATGCTATTTTCTTATCTCTTGCTTGATCTTTTTTTATATTATAATTAAGAATCCACTTATCTAAATAATTAAATAAAACATTAACCCCTGTTGTAATTATTGCAACAACAAGTGGATTCTCTAGTATTATTAAAACTTTTTCCATTCTATTCTACCTTTCTTTATCTAATTTAATCCTCACTTAACCTTTTCTCCGCCGTTTTGCAAAAACCCGGTAATACTCTTCATTCTTATCATCCTTATAGCTTGAAATATATCCCCTTTGCTTCATTCTGTCCAACAGCAATTTATTTGTAGAAGTTACTGATATCAATGGATTTTTTCCGTTCATAATTTTCAAATACCCTGTCCACTTATGCTTTCTGAATATAATTACTAACTGTTCTTCCGAAAGCAGCTCCAAATGATCCGCAAGCAGAATTTTATACTCATTTTCTGTAAGCTGTAATGTATTATTTTCAATAACTGTCAGAAAAAGTTTCAATGACATTCTTTTATGTCCGCCTATTATCCCTTTTATATCATCCAATGCAAGTTGTTCCCTGAAATTTTGAATTTCTTGCATCTGATACTCATTTTCAAGCAGATAATCTTCATCCTCTTTATCATAATTATGTTCCAATAAATAGGAAATCAATTTTTCAGAATACTTATCGTTTTGTACACTTACGGCTTCATCTGTAAATGAAAGAAGTGAAATTTTAATATCATCTGATATGTCACACTCCAGTACACATAAACATTCATCCAAATCAAAGTTATCTTCCGTTATAACTTTCTCTACATATTTTTTTGCATTACATTGAATAAAATAAGAAACATGTCTTGGATATGCCTTCCTCATCACTTCTAACGTTTCTTTTGTCATTTTGATAATTCCTGCTGAAATGAGAAGGCTTACTCGCGTATTTGGTAACGTATTATCTAATCCTGTACACCAAATTCTGCATAAACTTAACAGAAACGATTTGTATTTTTCATCTGAAAGCATTTCATCCTTTGCAATTTTTAAAAACAATGAATTACTTCTTTCATCCCCTTTGTTCTGAAGCTGTTTACGTTCTGAATCTTTTAATGCAATTTGCTGTGTTGGGAAATCGTTCATATAACTTATCAACATATCCTCTTTTTCTGGTTCTGTAACCTCACACCACATCATATAGTATTCAACTATATTTTTTGTTAAAAATGCAAGTTTCTTTTTCTTTATAAGCAGATTTACTTTGTCAATACTTGTTATACATTCCAGATTTTCAACTGTATTCTGCATATGATCACAAATCAACTCTGTCCATGTAATATCCGCCATCTGTATTAACTTTGAAAGATGCTCTGAACTATCTATGAACACAATATTTTGTTGTTTGATCATCTCCATGAAATCATCAATATTCTCTTCCACATACGCATGTACTGCCGACACTTTACCTTCTATAGCATCTGCCTCTGATAATGAATTTAAATATCCTATATCATCAGGATTTAATCCATATTTTTTCTGTAATACAAGATTCAACATGTTTTTATTAATCTGGTACAAATTATTTTCATATATTGCATCAAAAATTTCTGACTGCGCATGCATTTTTATATGAAAGTTTTCATTTTTTATATGAAAAAATTCATAAAATTTCACCATATTTTGGATTGCCTCTTTGCGTTCATCTTCTGTCAATCCATCTTCTCTCATAACATTTTCATATAACGTATCTTCTCTAAAATACACTTCAAATTCTTCTTCCAACCATTCAATCTTAGTTAACACTTTTCTGGAATCTGAATATAATATGGCTGCTGCAACAAATAAATCTAATCCCTCTATTGTGTGCATACAATGTAAGCAGTCTCCAATAAATTGTGGATTTTTCTCTGCAATGTTTGGAACCCACTTTTTTCTCTTAATCAAAGATTTTTCTGAAAACTTTTGAATAAATTCATATACCCTATTTTGTACGATTGCGTCAACCATTGCATTTTGTAATTCCTCATCTCCATTTACCATTACGTATGCAAATAGCTTAAAATTCAAAGCATTCTCCCTACGCAATTCATCCGCACTAAGACTTTCTAATATCGCAGTGGCATTCTCAATTTCATAGTCATACGGAATCTCTACACCGTCTAATACCGCTCTTATATAACGTTTATCTCCCTGTTTTACATCTTTCCCATGAAATACTGCAACCAAATCTCCATAACTTTCATCAATAGCTCCCGTTGTAAGAAAAAACTGAATTATCCCCTTGTAATCACTTGCATCTATTTTTTTAAATAAAGTTTTATTTACCTCCTGAATCTTTGTATAGAGTTCTTCGTATCCATATTTTCTTATAAACTGTTGTACTGTGAATCTGGAAATTTCTCTTTTTTCTTCCTGCAGTTCTTTTATCTGTTCAATATAAAAATGTTCCTTTCCTTTCCACCATTCCTTTTTTTTAAGAACTTTTTCTAAATGTTTCTGATACTCTAAATTCTGTTCCATTCTTTTTATAGCCTTATTCACACTATCTGCTGCGTCTAAAAAACTATAACTATAACTATATCTGTTATCACGTACTTTAACCTCATTTGCATTATTAATAATATCTGTTACAAAAGCTATCCTATCAGGATAATCTGCTTCCGTTTTATTATTATAATAGTAAATCTCGCTTATCGGAAAATACATTGCCTTGACTTCATTTTCATTTTCCAAATATTCCTTTTCGAATTCTTGTTTTTCTTCCACAACCTTTTTATCAATTTGTCTTATCTGTTCATCAATCAACTTTACTCTTGAATTAACACATTGTTCTTTTACATGAAATACTTCCGCTATAAAACCACGGTTATTTTGTAACAAAATATAGTCTGAAGGAAAAATATTTTTATATACAACTAACGCAAAGATTTTTTTCTTCGTTTTTCCGACACTGATTTTTCTTAAATTTTTCTCATAAATGAGAAATTCATTATAAATATTATTTACTAAACGCATCTCATCCACATAAAGTGACAACTGTTTAAAGAACCGTCTTTCTTTTTCCAATTCTGTTCCCTCAAATAATGTCATAAAAATTTCATAGGAATTGGCACAATTTACCACTGGAAGAATTGGAATTATAAAATCAAAAAACTTTGTCCTATCCTTTTGCTCAAACATATCATCCCTGATTAAATATATGAAACGGATTATCTTCTTTGTATTATGATTGCAAATCATGTTTATCTCTCTCAATTTTTGAAAAATAAGTCTCGAATCATAGCGATCTATATCTTCAAATACAATAATATCCTCCTCTGCTTTACACAACATATATTTAATCTCATCCATATATTTGTCAAAATAGGATTCTTTACCCTCTTCTTCAAATAATTCAATTTCGTTGTCTTTTATACAAACTTTCCGAAAAAATCGATGCTTTATCTGTGCATTTACAATATACCAAATCGTCACAAACACACATACAGCCTCTGCACATACGACAGCCACAAACAATCTGCTTGTTGTCATTATGTTTTTGATAATATTTAACACCTCATCCTTTGAAACTATCTTTGTGATAACCACATAGCTTTTCAGATACAATGTGCAACTTATTAAAATAAAAATGAATACACTCCATAAAGTCACACTTACCCAATTTGGGGTCTTTTTCATTCTGATACTGCTGTCTTTGAGTTTTTCCGGACCTATTTTATGTGCAAGCTGATTTATGATTTTACTTTCAAGCTGTGCTTCTAACTCCACTTTATTTTCTTCTTTATTTTCAAAATGAGTTAATGATATATGTAAGAATCTTTTTTTATTATTCCTTTTAAGCTTATATGTCTCTATAATGCTGCTCTTTCCTGCGCCATATGAGCCTGTTACTGCAATATTCTTTATTTTGGAATTCGATAATGCATAATCTAACGCCTCTTCGTATACTTCAATTGAATTAATATCATCCTTTGGTCCTAAATATTTAAAATCAAATACTTCTTTCTACTACAATATATTTATGGTTAATATCCCTTACAGCCAGTAAGGAATTATC
>OBXA01000081.1_pt1 | contig 81519 bp, 72 predicted proteins | sample 1538121 | NCBI WGS metagenome assembly OBXA01 (sample SAMEA2580133, study PRJEB22360) | human gut metagenome | biome: human gut; feature: human-associated habitat; material: faeces | place: Denmark | collected 2008/2010 | reverse complement strand
ACGTAAACAAAAGAATAAATACCAAATCGTAGCTGGTGAACGTCGTTACCGTGCTGCTATCATTGCAGGTCTTGAGACTGTACCAGTTATTGTAAAGAAATATAATACAGAAGAGATGACAGAAGTGGCCCTCGTTGAAAATCTACAACGTGAAGGCTTGGATCCAATTGAAGAAGCTTTGGCATACCAAGGTTTAATGGATACGTATAAACAAACTCAAGAAATGATTTCTGCTCGTCTAGGTCGCAGTCGTTCTTATATTGCAAATATGGTTCGTTTGTTAAAATTATGTGATTCTGTACAAAAAGATCTCATTGAAGGTGACTTAACAGTAGGTCAAGCGCGTCCATTGTTGGCATTGCGTAGTGCAGCGCAACAAATTGAAGCTGCTGAACGTATTAAAGAGGGCGAGTTAAGTGCTCGTCAAGCAGAGGCTCTTGTGAAGTCTATGCAAAATAAGACACCTAAAGCAAAGGCTGCTAAGCCACAAAGTACTGCAGAGGTACGTGCTCTTATGGACCGTTTAAAACTAAGCTTAGGCTCTCCTGTAAATATTAAATTCCGTGCTGGTAAAAAGGTTCAAGGTAAGATTGAAATTGCTTTCTCCTCTGAAGCAGAATTAGAACGTCTCATTGCTTTTATGGATGGTCAAGATAATACAGACGATACTGAAACAGTAGAATTTAGAGTATAATTGATATACTTAAATTCGAATCGAATTATGTGAATTTAGTAATGACAAACCGATAACAATTCTGTATAATGTAAATACAATTTACAATCCACGGTAAAAGCGTAGTCTACGGACTGCGCTTTTACTGTATATAAGGTATTTTATTGAGTTATAATAATATTGTAAGATAACTTAGTAGATCATAATACATGCTAATACATACTAATACGTACTAATACGTACTAATACGTACTAATACGTACTAATACGTACTAATACATACTAATACATGTTGTAAGATGATTAACTATATTTTGTAATAAATATAAACGTTAAGTAACAAGGATAGACTATGGAACAAACACCTAAAGCAAACCGCGTGCATATTGGCTTTTTTGGTCGTTGTAACGCTGGTAAGTCTACATTGATTAATATGTTAACAGATCAGCCTGTATCCCTTGTATCTGAGGTGGCAGGAACAACGACAGACCCAGTGAGTAAATCCATGGAGATTTTACCACTAGGACCTGTAGTGATTACCGATACAGCTGGTATAGATGATACAACTGAATTAGGTACATTGCGGATGAAGAAAACAGAAGAGGTTGTGAAGAAGATTAATCTCGCTGTTTATGTACTTCGTACCGATGAAGAACCAACTGCTGATGATATGCATTGGTTAAGCCTATTAAAACAAAATAATGTGCCTATTGCATTATTTATAAATAAAATCAATGCAGAAATTGACAAAGAAAATGATAAAGAAAACAACATAGAAAATAAAACAGATGCATCTACTTATGTAGAAACTCATAAGGGATTATCTGAATTAGCTACTGTCATTGGTTCTGCTGATTTTACATCTAAGGTTAAACGTTTAGAGTTACTCGATCTTCTGGGCGGATTAACACCACTTGATGTAGAAGGTGATCAAACTCTATTACAGGGCTTAGTAGAAGAGGGGGATACAATCATCCTCGTATGTCCTATTGATAGCGCAGCGCCAAAGGGCCGTCTCATTTTGCCACAAGTACAAACCATTCGAGAAATTCTCGACTATAAAGGCTTAGCGCTAGTGTGCCAAACAGAAGAGTTACCAGCTATGATTAATTCTCTTAAGAACCCACCTAAGATGGTTATCTGTGACTCTCAAGCCTTTGATCGAGTTGATGAGCTAACACCTCGTAGAATTCCGTTGACGTCCTTCTCCATCTTGATGGCCCGCTTTAAAGGAAAATTACAGGACTTAGTAGCTGGTGTAGAGGCGATTAAAAATTTAAAACCAGGTTCTAAGGTGCTTATTAGTGAAGGTTGCACACATCGCCGTCAATGTGATGATATTGGAACTGTAAAAATTCCTAATCTGCTAAAGAAGCAAGGTCATACAGATTTACAATTAGAATTTACGAGTGGGGGAGCCTTCCCAAAAGATGTATCTCAGTATGATTTAATCATTCATTGTGGTGCTTGTATGCTCACACGCCGCGAGGTATTACGACGTATTGAATGTGCTGTTGTACAAGGCACACCAATCGTAAATTACGGTGTACTCATAGCCGCTCTACATGGTATACTAGAACGAGCGATAAGCCCATTTATTGACGAAATAAAAGGGTAGATATAATTAATTTATAACTACATATATTAAATTAAATTGCATGCAGTCATTTAACTTTCACAATAAGAATGGTATAATTAAGTGTTGGAGTTTGAATGATTGTATAGGAAGGAATATACATGTTCGAATCGATTCAACCGTGGATTGGCATGGCAACCATCGTCCTTGTTATAGCGTTGTTAGTGTATTGTATTATCTTGCACATTCGCTTAGGGAGCCTTAAAAAGAAATACGATTTCTTTATGCAAGGAGACAATGGTGCGAGCCTAGAACGTAAATTATCTGTAGAGGTTAGCGAAATTCGCGATGCTGCAAAGGGTCTTGAGACCATGATGACCGAGCAAGCGGCAATCCGCAATATTCAAAGCAATACGATACAAAAAATTGGCTTTATTAAATATAATGCCTTTGAAAATATCGGTAATGATTTGTCCTTTGCACTTACATTGCTTGACGGCAACAATAACGGCATCTGTATCTCCAGTATTTACGGTCGTAATGAATCCCGTATTTTTAGTAAACCCATTGTGAAAGGTAAAAGTCTCGTAAGTCTTTCACAAGAAGAATTAGAGAGTTTGAACGAAGCGTTGGGCGAACGCACCAATGAGGAAGCGTTAACGAGCGCCATCGTTTCTAAATAAGGAAGGTTTGTATTGAAAGTACCGGCATTTATTTCAAACAAAGTTGAAAGAAATGGTGACAACTGCATATTGACATTAACAACCAAGCAGGCGAAAATAGCAGCCATTGTAGGCTCTATCTTAATCATCGTGGCGTTGGTTTTCGGCATTTGGGGCATTGTGCGCCAAGCTGAGGTAGTGCAATTACGTCAACAGACACAATTGCAATCGGAACAGTTGAAGTTATTACAACAAAAAACAGATGTTCTAGATAAGAAAATTCAAAACTTAAATCAAATTAGCGAAGAAAATAAGCAAATGCTTAAGGGCGCTGAATCTGGCACACCATCTCAAGGTGGCGGGGACGGTAGCGACCCAAAGCAGCAAGCCGCTGATGAAAGCGAAGTAAAGACGCTGACGGCGGCACAATTATCAGCGCGTCTGTCCAAAATGGACAAGGATGCACAAAAACTGTTAGTTAGCTTCTATACAATGCGTAACATCCTTCGCGATGGTGGTGCGCAAGACCTTATGGCTATGCAATCCATCAACTTCTCCGCTGGCTCTGGTGGTGTTAGCAATAACACTACGCCAAGTATTTGGCCGAGCAAGGGCGTTATTACCTCTCCATTTGGTAGCCGTGTGGACCCTGTAACGGGCGCTATCGGTGCATTCCACGAAGGGGTAGATATTGCGGATGACTATGGTACACCAATTGTGGCGACTGCTGCGGGCGTTGTAACCTTTGCCGGTTATACAGAGGGCGGTTACGGCAATCTTGTTGAAATCGACCATGGCAATGGCTTCGTAACACGTTATGGCCATAATAGTGCTGTATTGGTAACCGTAGGGATGAGCGTAAAACAAGGTCAAACAATTGCCTTGATGGGTAGTACTGGTAAAAGTACAGGCGCCCACGTTCACTATGAAGTACGCCTCAATGGATCTCCTACAGACCCAATGATCTTCTTACCAATTAGTAACTAAAAGGTAAAACTAACAGCTCATTACGTTCCTGTACCATCCATTACGATATACGTAAAATCAATTATGCTAAACGTAATATAAAACAGAATATATGTAACATGAAACATAATTCATAGAAAAAAGAACTTGTTATGCGTGCAAATGCACTAATAGCAAGTTCTTTTTCTTTATTTTTGCATATATATATTGTAAAATAAAAGTATATGAACGGAGGTATATCTATGAAGGCCTATGTACAAGTTTATACCGGCGAAGGCAAGGGCAAAACGACCGCTGCTATCGGTCTAGCAATCCGTGCCATCGGTGCTGGCAAGAAAGTCCTTTTTTTGCAATTTATGAAATCTAAAGTATATAGTGAACATACTATTTTACCTACCTTACAGAATTTAACCTTAGAAACTGTGGGCAAGCCATTCTTTATCATCAAAGAAGGGATGAAGAGCAAGGACGAACTCGCTAAATGGGGCGATGAAGTCGTTGTCTTTGAATCTGGCAATCCACCAAAGGACTATGTAGCTCTCATTGAAAAAGGCTATGAACGTGCATTGGCTGCTATTAGCAGTGGTGAGTACGATCTAGTCGTTCTCGATGAATACAACATGGCACTCTTCTTTGAACTCATTACATGGGATAAAACAAAGGCGTTGCTCGATGCTCGTCATCCAGAAACGGAACTCGTATTCACGGGCCGTGGGGCTCCTCAAGAATTAATCGACGAGGCAGACCTTGTAACGGAAATGAAAGAGGTCAAACATTACTACCTTCAAGGCGTAATGGCTCGAAAAGGTATTGAAAACTAATCATAGGTACACCTAAGGAGGTGATGTGGTTGAGTACAGTGGCTATTGTGGCCCTCATTATTGTGGCCATCATTGCAGCACTCATCTTGATTATCCTACTGACACCAATCACATATAGCATCGAAATTAACGGACGCTCGCCATATCGTGGCGAGGTGCGCGTCAAATGGCTGTGGCGGGTATTTTCACTGCATCTAGCGTATTTGCAGGACAAACCATTTTTTAAGGAATTATATATTTTGGGCATGCTCAAGATTGGTCCTGTGAAAGACTATGAAGAATGGCTTGAAAATCGCGTAGACGAAGAATACCAAAAAGTTGTGGACGAAGACGATGATATGTCACAAGCAGAGGCCTTTGCTAAGGCAATGCAAGGGGGCGGACAAGGTCCTTCTGCAAGCTCTAGTGGTACTAGCTTTGATGATTTGACGAGCGCTCAGCGTTCTGACGCTACCTTTAGTGATGAAGAAGCGCCAGGAGCTGGTAAATCTGAAAATCCAAATGAACGCATTGAACGTCCTGAACAAGCTTCTAAGGATATGGATGCACAGGCTCGTGCTGATCGGTATGACTCTATTCAGCAAGACCCAACATCCCATATTCAAAGCGATGATGAAACAGTAAGTCGCGTTACTTTCAACAGTGATGGTTCTATTAAGGAAAAGGTATTTACGAAGGTGAAAGACCTCAAAACGACGGTTAAACATCGTTTTGAAAAACCAGATCCAAATGATCCAGTGGCATCATTTAAGTCTAAAATTCCTACATTCTGGTTCATGAAACATGTAACAAATACAGAATTGTGGCACCAGCTATTCCTTGTTTCGAAACGATGCTATGACCACTCTAAACCACGCGATGTGGTCATAGAAGGTCGATTTGGTCTCGGTGACCCATATCGCATGGGGATTATCGCATCTATGCTGTACAGCATTTGGCCTGAACAAGCTGAGAACATCGAGCTCGATTATGTAAATTGGGCCGGTGAAGGTAGCGGCCATATTAAAGGGCGCATCATTTTAGCTGTCATGGCTTGGCATGGTACAAGATTCTTGCTATCTAAACCAATGCGTTCCCTATTGGGTGAAAGCGCTCGCGTCTTCTGGGTTAAACGGAAGGAAGCTAAGCAGTTAGAAAAGCTGAAAGCCGAACAAGGCCAAACAGCGTAAGGATATATTAAGTCAACTAAGTACATGAGCTAATATAGCAATGATACTTTCACAAAAAGCGGAGGTACTGTGATGGAAAACAGTAATGTAAAAGAGAATTTGGAAGTCCTATTCGAGAAATTCAAAAATATGATTAAGGTGGAAACTGTAGTAGGCGAAGCTGTGCAAATCGGCGATACTACACTTGTTCCATTCGTAGACGTAACATTTGGTTTTGGTACTGGTACAAACCACAACACTGCTAACAAAAACCACGAATGTGGCGGCGGTGGCGGCGGTGCCAAAATGGAACCAAGCGCTATCCTCGTTATTAAAGGCGAACGCATCGAGTTGTTCAACATTAAAGGCAACCCTTACAGCAGCAGCTTCGATCGTCTTATCGGTTTGGTGCCTGACCTCGTGTCCAAATTGAAATCCGATAAATACATTTATTTGAACGATGAACAATAATTCGATATCGAATTATAAATACTAGGTGAAAGCCGTAATACCCACATGTGTGCTCTGAATATGTCCGTAGCGACTGCTATTATAGCTTCAGAGTATACTTGTGGGTATTATTTTAACTTCTATAGACTTTCATAAGCATTTCATAGGGCTTTATTATGCTATGTAACATAGTCTTGTGAAAGTTAGCGAGATTTGTTATAGTAAAAATAGTACACTATTGGATTGTATAGTGACACTTTTATTTCGAGGAGGATTTCAGATGAAATTATCTAAAAAATTAACTACCCTAGCTATCGTTGGTGCTATGTCTGCTACTGCTGCAGTAGCAAGTGCTGCTAACATTGGCTTAGTAAATATGAGCCAAGTAGTAAATAGCTACCCTGGCTATGGTGCATTAGATATGAAAATGCAACAAGTAGACGCTCAATACCGTCCACAAATTGAGAAAAAAGTACAAGAAATTGAAAAAATTCAAGATCAAACTCAAGCAGAAGCTGAATTCAATAAATCCGTAGCTCCATTGCTTCAAAAAGAAAACGAAGAAATCAACAAAATTGCTCAACCTATGATGCAAGCAATTCACAATGCAGTTGAATCTATTCGCGTTGAGAAACAAATGGATGTAGTATTGGATGATCCATACACAATCCGTGCGGCTGACGCTAACAGCAAAATCGAAAACATTACTAACGAAGTAATTAGCCGTCTTAAAAAATAATACCGGCTAAAAAAATAATATGAAATGGCCCCTTGTCTGGTTTCAGATAAGGGGCTTTTTGATTTAAAGGAATTTTATAGTAAGATAGAGAAATATATTAACAGAAGTAGTCTGTATATCCAAGCCTTGATGGTTCATATTGGTATTGATAAACTTACTTATTCAGAGGAAGTAGCTTATCAAATGACGCAATTCGTCATTGATGCCACAGATGAAGAGTTTCACCCAACAGTAAATGCGATTATTCATAGAGGTTTAGAAGGTTATTTTTTATATTCAGACCATCAGTTTGATGCTCTTTCAGAAGATTTTAGTGAAGTTGTTCAAGTGGTAAAAGAAGATCTATAGTAGCAAATTAATATATTGTAAGTAGTATATAGGTGTTTTCTTTAAAATAGATTAGCTTATTTCAACTAAGGAGTGAGTTCTAATGAAAGATTTTAAAGTATTAGCCACAGAGCGGTATTCAGTTCGAAAATTTGATACGAAGCCCGTTGAGCAAGAGAAATTAGATATCTTGTTAGAGGCAGCGAGATTAGCACCTACGGCTCATAATTATCAGCCGCAACGCTTACTTGTGCTGAATACGACAGATAGTCTTAATAAACTAAAAGACTGCACTAATGGTCACTTCAATGCGCCGTTGGCGATTATTGTTTGTTATGATAAAACAGTGAGTTGGAAACGGGAATACGATGATGCGGATTTAGGCGTTGTAGACGCCAGTATTGTAGGTTCTCACCTCATGTTTACCGTGGCGGATATCGGTCTAGGAACAACTTGGATTGCTCATTTTGATCCAGCTAAAGTGCGCATGGCATATAATTTGCCGGATACTGTTATACCTGTAGCCATCTTCCCTATAGGATACCCTCATCTAGACTGTGTGCCTGCACCGGGCCATACAAAACGGTCTGATGTAAGTGATCTAACAATATATAATTCCTTTTAAGCTCTACAAAATGTAAGCTCCATAAAAAGGCGGTTAATCTCAACTGATTAACCGCCTTTTCTTATAGGGTTTATGTTTTAAACTAGTTTTTATTCAGGTTTGTGGATAAGGTTTACTACGAATTCGCTGTCTTCAACAAGTGTTGCTTGGATGTAGTTGTCGCCGTTGAATTCTAATACTTGGCCTGGTACAAGTACGTGTTCTTCAGTTTCGTTAAGGAATACTTGTACTTTACCTTTAACTACTGTAAAAATTACGTTTGCTTCTGGGTGGTTGTGTTTTTCAACTTGTTCACCAGCTTTGCCGCCTTTTTTAACGATTACATAGTTAGGACCTTGGAATAATAAACCTAATTCTTGATTAACTGTGCCTGCCATAATAGACCTCCTAATTCTAGCTTTTTATGTTCTGAAAGCTGACGCTATCACTTAATTAAATGAACTTATGTAATTACCTTATACTTACATTATAAATGATATTGCTTATCAATGCTGTGCCTATAGCTACAGTTTTGTAAAATATATAGAAAATTTCAGACATGAAAAAACGAACGTAAAATTTTACGTTCGTTTTTTTGCTCGTTTTCGTTCGTTTATAGTGTCTAAACAAACGGAATGTTATGTATTTATTAATTATTTTTTACGAATGGAATATAAACGTGTACCGTTTTCTTCAGTCGTTACAAGTTCAAAAGCTGGATCAATAGCTTTCACAAAGGCTTCGAACCATGTTTGGTATGCAAGTGCCATGAACTTAGGATCAACGCCTGCTGTACGCCAGTAGCCTGCTTGTAATCTGTGATCGCCAACCCATGTGAATTCGTCAGGGCTTTCAGAAACAACTTGGTCACCACCATCGCAAGGCATGCCATTTACGTAGAAGTTTTGCAACGCATTGTAAATCGCTGGAGCAGTGTGTTCTTCAAGGTTATCTTGAGCCACAACGCCACATGCTTGGCCTTGTACAGCGAACGCATCGAGAATAGCTGTTACTACGTTCACAGCTTCGTCGCCAGAGTTAGTGTCAAGCAAATCTCTGATGAAAGCTGCTTCGCGAACGGATGCAATGTTGATTTGGTTAGCCAACCAGCCGTGGATATTGCCGTGGTCGATGATGTTTTCCAGAGGAATGCTCGGATTGATTGGTTCGCCGTATGTATCTACGGAGATAGAGTGTAATTCTTCTGCTAAATCATCAACAACTTTAGTTGTTTTTTCTAAAATCAAGTTTTCACGCTCCACGAGCAATTGAATTTTACGATATAACCAGTAATGGATGTGACCTAAGAATGCGGACATATTAAGCTCCTTTTCGTGCTGTTTCTAACTTCTCTACTAAATCGTATACATTAACACCGTGAATTTCTGCGGCTTGCCATAATGGCTCAGCTGTGGCAGAAGGGCAGCCTAAGCAACCCATGCCGATGCCTTGCAATACAGGCACAACATTTGGATATGTTTCCACGATGTCGCGAATGATTGTATCTGGTGTAATAGGGGCACCTTCTTCGAGGCGTGGTGCTTCTGGTTCAGGATCGTTACCATGACCAGGCAAGAACACAGCTGGTTCGTCGGATTTGCTTTCAGCTGGAGCACCTTCAAGGTCGCCTAATACAGCTGCTTTGAAAGCCTCTAAACCAATGCGGTCAATGAATTCGCCCATGCGCTCGATTTGTGCATTTTCTTTATAGTATGCAATGATACGATCCACCAATGCAAGAGCTTCTTTTTCAGTTGTTACTTCAGCGATGAGGTCGCCAATGCGAGGGTGTGCACCGCCGCTACCGCCAGCATATACATTCCAGCCCTCTACAGTACCGATAATACCCACATCTTTCATGCGGCTTTCAGTACAAGAATTAAGACAACCGGACACGCCGATTTTCATTTTGCTTGGCATTTCTTGAGACAAATATTTGCGCTCAATTTGCATGCCAAGATGTACGCTATCTTGTTTAGCACGTTTACAGAATGTAGTACCAGGGCAGATTTTTACGCTGCGCACGCGGTTAGATACAGTGTACGCTGGCTCCATGCCGAGCATCTCCCAAGCTTTATCTACGTCTTCTGCTTTCAAATTCGTAATCATAATGCGTTGGCTGCCAGTCAATTTAAGAACGGCGCCGAACTCATTAGCTACGTCGATATATTTTTGTAATTGTTCAGGTTGAATGAAACCTGCAGGAACGCGAGGTGTAATTGCATAACGGCGTTGACCGTTTTTAATGCGTTGTAAATTTGCTGCAATTTGTGCCATATTAAATCCTTTCTCGAGCCCTCTCTGCGGAGAATAGTGGCTAAAACTACTTAGTTAATCTATATAATTCTTTATATATAATTTATACACGCCATTGGGTTTTGTGAAAGCTTCGCACGTATACGAACAGCGTGATGAGATCAACTAGGCGATGCCTCATCAAAACCCGGCGTAACGATCAGTATGGGTATTAAATACTGACCCGATGCTCCTAGTATAAACTATTTTAACACGTAATAATGTAACCTAAGCTACAAAAATGAAAAATTTCAATATTAATTATTAATAGCATAAATGATTTTTGATACTACATAGTGTTATTAAATTTACCCAATTGGTAAATTATTTATTTACATTTGTATTTGAAGAGGTATAATATAATTAACCTACTAGGTAAATTATTATAAATGGCCATTTATATTGTATCAACCATTCACTATGATTTGAGAGAGTCGGTGACATATTGGATATACGATATAAGAATAATAAGTTAGAAACAGTTTGCACAGATGCGGATATTGCCAGACGCGCATACGGACGTGAGATGGCACGTAAAATTCATTTAAGAATTGATCAACTTCGTTTTGCTACATCTATTCAGGATTTGATTTTAAATGGTGTAGGTCGTTGTCATAAGTTGGTTGGAGATCGCAAAACTCAATATGCTATGGATTTAGTACATCCTTATAGACTTATTTTTATACATGTTGATGGAACGTTTCACGTAGTGGAGATTCAAGAAATTATTGATTATCATTAGTATAGGAGATATACATATGAAGATATATGAGAGTAAAACTTTTATTGCTATACCGCCTGGAATGACAATAAAAGAGGTTTTAGAAGATAGACATATGTCGCAAAAAGAATTAGCTACACGAATGGACATGAGTGAGAAACACATTAGTAAGCTCATTAATGGAGAGGTACCACTAACGCAGGATGTGGCAATGCGTCTTGAACGGGTATTTGGTGTAGAGGCAAGTTTTTGGAATGGATTAGAAGCTAATTACAGAGAAAAGATATTAAAAGTAGAGTATGAGAATTCTATTGATGAAGAAATCAACTTTGCTAAACCTTTTGGTTATGCCAAACTCGCACGTTTAGGCATCGTGCCAGAAACAAAAAAGGTAGCTGAGCAGGTTAATAATCTACAAAAGTTTTTTGAGGTAGCTTCTTTAAAAAATGTAGCTAATGACATGGTTATGCCCTTAGTATATGAAAATATTAAGGATATGGAACCAGCTAAAAAGAGTGCGATTTATACACTAGTACAAATCACAAAAGGGCAGGCTCGTTTTGTAGAGATCAATCCTTACGATGCGGAGTTACTAAGAACATTTATACCAAAAATTAAGGACCTTTCTAGTGAACCTTTAATTGGTGTGAAAGAGCCTTTGAAGGACATGTTAGCAGCATGTGGTGTGATTATTGTGTATTTGCCAATTATTGATAACATAACCTCAACATGTATTACCTATTCCAAAGGAAACTCCATTGTTCTTGGTATACCAACGGAAGATTCTGATGCTTTTTGGTCGTTATTAGGTGAGGCTCTACATAATTTGGTAGAACGAGACTATCAACGTAGTAATCGCAAATACCGCAATAATGATCCTGTTACTGTAGTGAATTATTAATTCCGATTTTGAAAATATGTAAGGTGTTACTTCTTAGGCTTTTCTTAGGTCTTTCATCATGCAATTTGTAAGGACTTTTAAAGCACAATTCGTGGGACTCTCATCCTGTAACAAAATAGCGTATAATAGGCACATAGAATATTCTTGATGTAGGAGTACCAATGAAAGTCCTTTACGATACAATTTTAAAAGCAACATATACAGGTCGCCCAAACCGTTTTGTGGTGACCTTAGATTTGAATGGTGAAAGCGTGCTTGCTCATTTGCCAAACCCTGGTCGCATGTGGGAGCTCTTGTTCACCGGTGTGACGATGTACATCGTGCCTCACGACAAGCCTGATGCAAAAACGAAATACCGCGTGGTTGGCATCGAGCGCGATGGGGTCGTAATTATGCTCGACACGAATTACAGTAATGATGTAGCGCAGCATTTGATTGAAAATAAACTCATCCCAGGTTGGGAGGAGTGGCGCGTTGTAAGGAGGGAGTATACGGTTAAACTACATGGCACATCATCACGTTTTGACTTGCTCCTTACCAATGATAAAGGCCATGAGTTCTTGTTAGAGGTTAAGTCTTGTACGCTATTTTCCAAGACGGGTGCTATGTTCCCTGATGCTATTACAGAACGAGGGCGTAAGCATTTACTACATTTGAAAGAATTGCAAAACGAAGGCTACCACACAGGGGTTCTATTCCTCGTACAATGGGATAGAGCGCAGTGGTTCTTGCCAGATTACCATACAGATTTGGAGTTTGCCAAAACCTTTAAAGAGGTAGCCCCTTCTTTAGACTGGAAAGCCGTTGCAGTGGCGTGGGATGAGACTTTTACCATGCCGACCGTAACTCATGAATGTTCCTATCCGAGTAGCATCCTCGACACAGAGGCTTACGATAGTGGCGTGTACGTAATGGTCATGCATCTCGACCATGATTTAGACCTTGAGATCGGCTCTAAAGGGATGATGCATTTCAAGGCGGGCTACTATATGTACGTAGGCTCTGCGAAGGCGAATTTAATGAAACGCATTGAGCGCCATAAGCGAAAACGGAAGAAAATGCACTGGCATCTAGACTACTTCCGAGGTCACTGCGAAATGATAGCAGGTCTGCCAATTCGTACTAGCTGGGCTGATGCGGAATGTGCTCTCGCTGATGCGGTCCGTGGCGTTGCCGAATGGGATGTGCCTAAATTTGGATCCTCCGACTGTGACTGTAACAGCCACCTATTTGGGATGATGGAAAATCCTATTCATAACAAAGAATTTATGGACGTAGTGGAACTTTACAGAATGAATATGCTAGATGGACTAATTAATAGGTAATTATTATTGATGGGACCCGAGAGCTATATGCTTACTTAGTTAAGTGATTGTTGTTGGGGCCCTGTCACATAAGTAGTTTGCTAGTTAAAAAAGTTAGACACTTATTCCTTCGCTCCATAGTGACCTAAGTCGCTTATTCATAAGTGTCTAACTTTTTTACAACCGTATATGTGGAATGGTCCCAACAACAAATCACTTTTCCTTTCGCATGGGGCGGGGCCCCTCAATGGGGAAAGTGTGTGAAGTAGAGTATCATCAATCAGTTGATTTTATCAATGATTATGTCTGAATGCTTGATATGAATGGGAGAAAAGGAGAGAGGGGAGGTCTTGTGTATGAGGTTGTTTAGGTTTGTGTTGTTGGTTGTCGTTGGTATTTGTAGTGTTGTGTTGAGTGGTTGTTCTTTTATATGGACGACAGCGAATGGTGATCCGGCCACGCCAGAGGATATCAAGGCTAGTGTGGAAAAGGAGTTCCGCGTTGTTCATCCTCGCCTAGTTCTTCAATCTGCGGTGGTGGAGAAGGAGAAGCCTTTCCAGCGCAATGTGTATGTTTTTTATGATGAAAGCAATGGTTTTTCTTTTTCCATAAATTCTGTGGTGCATAGTCCAACTTTGCCTGCACCTGGTGGTGAGAGAGATAATAATGCTGATTTTGCTTATTCTCAGGCGTATTTAGTTCATTTGAACTCTTCTTTTGTGGAGAGTGCTAAGCGGTATGGAATGCGAATGGCCACTCATGAGGAGGCGTTGGAGTTAGCTAAATCTAAAGCGACACGCGTTGCTGGTACTAATAAGATACCTTTATTTACATACGATGAGATTGTTTTTGTCGATAAGGCTGTAAAGGGTGAGGATGTTCTAACCTTTATGAAATCTATATATAGCCAATATAAACCGCAAGATAATCCAGTACTGTTGCCTACTGAAAGAAGCATAGGCTTTTACTATTTGCCAAAAGGAGAAGAGGATAAAACAAAAGCGAAGTATTTGATCTCATTTAGATTTAAGGCAAAGAATGATTGGAAAGAAACTATGCTAACTGGAATTGGTAGCACCGGTGCAGACACTTCGGCTGTGGAACGAGACTTTGTTAACATTTTAGATCATATGATACGTCAGTCTATTTGATTTGACTGGTAAGATGATAAAACGATTGTTTAGGGATTACAATCCTAAAATTTTATATAGTTGAAGTGAATAGGGATTATAATCCTAAAATATGATATAATTTAAAGGAATAAGGATTGCAATCCCTGTTTCATTTAAAAGTATGATGGGTTAGGATTACTATCCTAATTTATGTTTCTACTTGTTGCAATAGTAGTGAATATTGTTGAGATAAGGAGGTTATAATGCCTTTAATTCAACGCGAGCAATATTTAGAGTTTTTAAGGCGTCATAAAGATCAAGATGTAATCAAAGTCGTTTCAGGTGTGCGTCGATGCGGCAAATCTACATTATTTGAGTTGTTTAAACAAGAATTATTAGCTAGTGGTGTGAAAGCCAATCAAATCATTTCTATTAATTTTGAAGATTTAGAGTTTGAACCGCTACAGGAGTATCATGCCCTCCATGAGTATATAGTAGAACGATTGATTTCAGAGACTCCCATGTATGTATTTTTAGATGAAGTGCAGCATGTACCACAATTTGAGAAGGTCGTAGGGAGTTTATTTATCAAACCTAATGTGGATATTTATATTACAGGTTCAAATGCATATTTTATGTCTTCTGACATTGCTACATTGTTAACTGGAAGATATGTACAAATAGAGATGTTACCTCTTTCTTTTAAAGAATTTCATAGTGCATATAGTCAGCAAAACTTGTTAGATATGGATATATACAATTTGTATATCGAGCATAGTTCCTTCCCTAGGCTTGTACATGTTGAAGATGATGAAAGTATTGATGAATATTTAGAAAGTATTCTTAATACGGTTGTTCTGAAAGATATTGTGACGAGATTAAAAATTACAGATGTGCCTTTATTATTGGATATTATTAAATATTTATTAGCTAATATAGGGAGTTTGATTAATCCAACAAAAATTGCGAATACCCTCACTAGTTATGGTCGCAAAACGGATAATAAGACGGTTGAGAAATATTTACAAGGTCTCAAAGATGGTCTTTTAATCTATGAAGTTGACCGATTTGATGTAAAGGGAAAAGCGTTATTGCAGCGAAATGCTAAATATTATGTTGTAGATAGTGCATTCCGTAAGTTTTTATTAAGCCGTACAGATTCGGATCGCGGTCATATACTCGAGAATATTGTATATTTGGAATTAATTAGACGTGGTTACCGTGTTTATGTAGGGCATCTACAAAATGGTGAAATAGATTTTGTAGCTAAAAAGCCACATCGTTTAGAATATTATCAAGTAAGCTATACCGTAATGGAGGATACTGCGTTACGACGTGAATTATCACCATTAGAGCAACTTGATGATAACTATCCTAAATATTTACTTACAATGGATGTGTTACATAAAACAGATAATCATAATGGTATAGAGCAAAAGAATGTTTTAGATTGGCTACTAGAGTAGGTAAAGTAGCTTTCACAAAAATGCCTATAATATTAGCGTTAAGCCCTTAAAAATGCTATAATTATATGATAATTCTATTATAGTGTTAGTAAAATGAGGTGAGATTGTGGCAGACCAACAATGGTCCCACGGGAATATTCATCCCGTTCAGATTGATAAAGAAATGAAGAACGCTTATATCGATTATGCGATGTCCGTAATCGTAATGCGTGCTCTTCCAGATGTGCGCGACGGCTTGAAACCAGTTCATCGTCGTATTTTGTACGCGATGCACGAAACAGGCATGACGCCAAATAAACCGTACAAGAAATCCGCTCGTATCGTCGGTGACGTACTCGGTAAATATCATCCACATGGTGATAGCTCCGTTTACGATGCGACTGTACGTTTGGCGCAAGATTTCAATACACGCTACCTCTTGGTAGACGGCCACGGTAACTTTGGTTCCATCGATGGCGATAGTGCCGCTGCGATGCGTTATACCGAAGTACGTATGGCGAAAATTACGCAAGAAATGCTCGCTGATATCGACAAGGAAACTGTTGATTTCATGCCGAACTATGATGAAAGCTTGCAAGAACCAACAGTATTGCCAGCGAAGATCCCAAATCTTCTCATCAATGGTTCCAGCGGTATCGCCGTAGGGATGGCGACAAATATTCCACCGCACAACCTTAATGAGGTATGTAATGGCCTTACAATGCTCATCGATAACCCAGAGGTGACTGTGGACGAATTGATGACGCAAATCAAAGGTCCAGACTTCCCGACTGGGGCGCTCATTTTGGGCAGGGAAGGCATCAAAAAAGCGTACTCCACAGGTCGTGGTAGCGTAAAAATGCGCGCTCGTGCAACCATTGAAGAAATGGCGAAGGGCAAGCATAAAATCGTAGTGACTGAGATCCCATACCAAGTTAACAAGGCTCGCGTTATCGAAACGATTGCGAACTTGAGCCGCGACAAGGTTATTGATGGCATCACAGCACTTCGCGACGAATCTGACCGTCAAGGTATGCGCATCGTTATCGAATTGCGCGCTGACGTGCAACCAGATATCGTTCTTAACAAATTATATAAACACACTCAACTTCAAGAATCTTTCGGCGTGATTATGCTAGCTCTCGTGGATGGTCATCCACGCGTATTGAATTTGAAAGAAGTATTGGGTTACTACTTAGATCACCGTCTCGAAGTAATCGTACGTCGCACTCAATTCGAGCTTAACAAAGCTGAAGCGCGTGCTCACATCTTGGAAGGTTTGTTGATCGCCCTCGACCACATCGATGAAGTTATCGCTACGATCCGCAGTTCTCAAACTGACGAAATCGCACGTAACGCATTGATGCAAAAATTCGGGCTTTCAGAAAAACAAGCAGTAGCCATCCTCGACATGCGTTTACGCCGTTTAACAGGTTTGGAACGCGAGAAAATCGAAGAGGAATACAAGGAATTGTTGGCATTGATTGAAGATTTGAAAGCTATCTTGGCTAGCGAAGCGCGTCAACGTCAAATCATCAAAGACGAACTTGAAGATATGAAGAAGAAATACGGCGACCCTCGTCGTTCTGAAATCACAATTGATACGTCCGACCTTGATGTAGAAGACCTCATCGCTGATGAAGAGATGGTAATTACCTTGACTAAACAAGGTTATATCAAACGCATGAACGCGAACGTATATCGCAACCAACATAAAGGCGGCGCTGGCGTTATCGGCATGAAGACGAAGGAAGACGATTATGTAACGCAAATTATGCATGTTCGCACGCATAATACATTGCTATTCTTCACATCCACTGGCCGTACATATCGCCTCAAAGCATACGAAGTGCCAGAAGCAGGTTCCCGCAACTCTCGTGGTACCGCAATGGTTAACGTATTGCCACTTGCTGTAGGCGAATCTGTTACGACTATGATCGACCTTGAACGTATCCATGAAGATGTAAACTTATTCATGGTTACTGAGTTCGGCGTTGTAAAACGTACAGCTATCGAAGAATACCGCAACATCCGTCGTTCTGGCCTCAATGCTATCAACCTCGACGAAGGGGATCGCTTGATTTCCGTAAGCGTAACCACTGGTGACCAAGATATCTTGATTGGTACTAAATCGGGTATTGCTATTCGTTTCAGTGAAAGCGACGTACGTCTCATGAAACGTGCGGCTCACGGTGTACGCGGCATTAAACTTAATACTGGCGACGTAGTTGTAGGCGCTGGTGTTCTTAATGCTGATGAAAGCGAAGCTCAAGTGTTTACAATCTCTGAAGAAGGTTTTGGTAAACGCAATGATGCGGAAGCTTACACATTGCAAAAACGCGGTGGCAAAGGCTCTAAGAACTTCAAAATTACGAACAAAACTGGCGACGTAGTTGCTGTAGAGGTTGTTCATAATGATGACGAAATTATGCTTATCTCTGAACAAGGCAAAATCATCCGCTTCAACATGAACGATATTGCTGTGAAGAAGGGCAAAGCTATTTCTGGTGTGAAAACACAAAACCTCGACGAAGGTGATAAAGTAGCTAGCATTGCTGTTATTCCAGGTGCTGAAATCGAAGACGAAGTAGCAGAATAATTGGTATTAATACTATATGTAAGAAACTATGGGCGGCCATCTTAGATGGTCGTCTCTAGCGTTAAGGAGTTTAGAAATGAAAAAATGGTTAGCTGCAATGGTTGCAGCAGGGGTTTTATTCTTCGGCGGCTTTGGTCAAGCCAGTGCTGCTGATTGGTACTATATCGATGCTGATGCTGACGATGCAGCATGGTTCATCGATAATTCTTCTGTATATAAAACAGATGATGCGGCAACAGTACTCGTTAAAATTAACAATGTAGAAGGCTTCACATATATCTACACAGTACGCATTGACCGTAAAGAAAAAACATGGACAGAACTTGATACAACAGTATACAGCGCTGCAGGCGTAGCGTTATTGTCCAGCAAAGAAGCACAAAAACCTACAAAAATTGAAGATGATACCATGGGGGCGGAAGTTATGCAGGCCCTATGGGGTAAATAATCCTTCGGTGTAGGGATGCCCATTCTAGACTGTGTGTTTAGATAGTAGACCCAACACTTCTATGAAAGCCTCCAAAGCGAGCTAAGTCGTTTTCATAGAAGTGTTGGGCCTTTTTATTTCTAATTTACGCTAACCTTAGTATGGGCATCCATCCCTATTACAATACGATTATTTGATCCCATAGGGCCTCGCTAGACGTTCCTAGAGGAATAAGCTAAGTCGTTTTCAGAATAGTTCGGGGCTTTCTGTTTTCTTACCAATCTTACAGGGCGAATATCAGATATCAAATCCATTGGATTATATAAAGCCCATAGGGGCCTCGCTAGACGTTCCTTAGGGGTTCTATATAATTTATGCATTTAATAGAGTTTTTATTAGTAATATGCAATTATGGTGTTATAATGAAGGCGTAGGGAATTTATGGTATGCAGATTGCATAGTTATTTGAATTTTATAGTCAGGAGAGAATGGTTATGAAAAAATGGTTTGCTTGTTTAGCGGTAGCCGGTTTATTGTTTAGCGCTGGTGTGGGTGTGTCTCATGCTGAAAGTTGGTATGCTCTAGATACGGACCAAGCTGGCCGTACTGGTTACATCGACAATGACTCTGTTGATAAAAACGATGCTCGTGCTACATTGCGCTTGAAGATTGTAGATCCAAATGGAGATCACTCTATTTACACAATGACATTCAACCGTGCTGATAAAACAATACAGCTCATTGATGTTGCTACATATAACCCACAAGGCTATATGATTGGCTCTGAAACATTGGCAAATACAAAAGTACAAATACAAGAAGGAAGTAACCTAGATCACGTGTATCACTTGATTTGGTAAATTTTCTCATTTCCTAATGAGGAAATCTTTCCAAAACTTCGTTTGGGAGTAGTTACCTAAGTCGGTCTCAAAGAGATAGAACCCTTTCTGCACGTATAATTAAATGTATCTAAATTATTTATTCCCTTAAATTATGGTATAATTTAAGGGAATAATTTTATATATAAGGGATTAGAACCGAATGGAGGTGTGTGTATGCGTCGTTTTGAGTATGGTTGGATTCAGTCTTTGTCGTGGGATATGGATATGTTAAGTCTTATTGCGGGGATCTACCGGGCGAATGGCAAGGAGGAGGTTTTGCTTTCACAGAATCCTGCTATATTAGATTCTCTTGTAGAGTTAGCAAAGGTACAGAGTACAGAGGCTTCGAATGCGATTGAAGGGATTGTGACGACGAGTACACGGCTTCGGCAGTTGGTGGCTGACAAGACTACGCCTCGAAATCGGGATGAGCAGGAGATCATGGGGTATCGTGATGCTTTAAATGTTATCCATGAAAGTTATGACTCCATATCCTTGTGTCGCAATCATATTTTGCAGTTGCACAAGATTTTGTATAATTACCATTTCAATGCCCGTGGTGGACAGTTAAAGAGTGTACAGAACTATATTAGTGCTACCTATCCCGATGGACGGACAGAGGTGTTATTTACTCCTCTAGCGCCTTATGAGACAGCAGAGGCCCTTGACCAGATTTGTGCTGAATATAATCGTGTTGTAGGCAATGGAGAGGTAGAACCACTTCTAGCTATTCCTATTTTTATACATGATTTTCTATGTATTCACCCATTCAATGATGGAAATGGTCGTATGAGTCGTTTACTTACGACATTATTGTTGTATCGTAGCGGCTTTATGGTAGGGAAATATGTATCGTTAGAGGCCAAGATTGCAAGACATAAGGACATGTATTATGCTGCTTTACGCGAGTCTAGTGATACTTGGTATGATGAAAGTTCCTGCCCTATATCGTTTATTCGCTATTGGTTACAAATGCTATTAGCAGCGTATCATGACTTTGAGGACCGCAGTTTTATATTGGCAAATCGTGGTTCTGCAATGGATCAAGTGAAAGCAGCTATCGATAATCACTTAGGGGCTTTCACAAAGCAAGATATTAGAGAACGGTGTCCAAATCTCAGTGATAGTTCCATTGAAGGCGCTGTACGTACTCTTGTAAAGGCTGGTCATATTCAACGTAAAGGCGGAGGCCGTTCTACCTATTATGTGAAGCTTTAATAATTGAGCACGTTTGTCTTTCATAAAATATTTATTTTTATCGAATATACTAGATTTCATATTCTTGTATTTAATTCGAGAGGTAAAAATATGAAAAAAACTTTGGCAGCTGTTTTGGCAGCAGGCGCTTTATTTATTGGTGGCATCGGTAGTGTTGATGCAGCAAATTGGTATACTGTTGGTACTGATAGCAATGGTATCACTTGGTCCATCGATAACGATTCTGTTAAAAAAGATGACAAAAAAGCTGTTTTGGACATCAAAGCTATGGACTACGAAGGTTACCACTACATCGTAACTGAAGAGTTCAACCACAAAAAACGCGAAGTAAAAGACATTAAGGTAACTCTTTACAACCCACAAGGCGAAGTTGTAAAACAAGAACAACCTAACAAATCTACTCGTAAGGTTGAACAAGGCACTCCTGCATACGCTGTGTACACACTTATCTGGGGTGACAAATAATCTGATCCTTCGAGGGTTATGATTCTTTGTGAAAGCTTCACACGCGCACGTTCTCATTAGAGGGCGTGCGTTTTTATTTAATTTTAATTCCCGAAAAGTTGGTGAATGATTTGCTCGTTCGTGGTACAATGTGAATAATATTACGCATTTTTGCACAAAAGTGTAACATTTCTGCATAGTATAAACTTTCACTATAGCGTATACTAAAGGTAAGATGTGGAAGTACGCCTTGAGCACAGTGCTCCGTAGTTTGGCCTAGTTTCCCCAAAAGGTTTGGTAGTTTTAGTTTGTTAGAGGAGGTCCTCATGTCTCAATACGAATTTATCGATAAACGCGTGCCGATTGCATTAGACAATCCATCCATTTATCACGACATTTCCAAGTGTAAAAACTGTACGTTATGCCGTCGTGCTTGTGCGGACGTAATGAGCGTACTCGACTACTATGATCTCGATGCAAACGGTGATGTGCCTGTATGTATCCACTGTGGTCAATGTGCGGCTGCATGTCCATTCGACTCCATGCATGCTAAATCCGAGCTTGAAAAGGTGAAAGCAGCTCTTGCAGATCCTGAAAAAATTGTGGTTATCCAAACAGCGCCAGCTGTGCGTGTAGCTATCGGTGAAGGCTTTGGCTACGAACCTGGTACATTCCTTGAAGGTAAAATGGTTGGTGCATTGCGCGCATTAGGTGCAGACTATGTAGTAGACACTAACTTCGGTGCGGACTTAACAATTATGGAAGAAGCATCTGAGCTTGTAGAACGCCTTAAAAATGGTGGTCAAATTCCTCAGTTCACAAGCTGCTGCCCAGCGTGGGTACGCTTTGCGGAAATCTACTTCCCTGAATTAATTCCTAACTTGTCTTCCACACGTTCTTGTATCGCTATGGAAGCAGCTATGATTAAAACGTACTTTGCTGAGAAAAAAGGCATTAATCCTAGCAATATCGTATCTGTATCTGTAAACCCTTGTACGGCTAAAAAAGCAGAAACAAAACGGGAAGAAGAAAATGCAGCGGCTCGTTATCACAATGACGAATCCCTTGGCATGGATACAGATATTTCCATTACCACACGTGAGTTCATTCGTTGGATCCAAGAGGAAAACCTCGACTTCAATGCTATTGAAGAGTCCCAATTCGATGACTTAATCGGTATGGAAACTGGGGCCTCCATCATCTTCGGTAATACTGGTGGTGTTATGGAAGCAGCTATGCGTACAGCGTACAAGCTCATCACAGATAAAGAGCCACCTCCATATGCTTTGACACATCTCGAAGACGTTCGTGGTATGGAAGGCGTTAAAGAGGCCACTGTTCAATTAGGTGATGATGTAACCTTGTCCGTTGCTGTAGTGCATGGCGGTAAAAACACCCGTGACTTCCTTAATGCCTTGAAAGACAGCGATAAACACTATGACTTTATCGAGGTTATGGCTTGCCCAGGCGGCTGTATTGGTGGCGGGGGTCAACCGCGCACTAAATTGCCGCAAGCTGTGAAAACTAAGGAAGCTCGTATCGGCGGTCTTTACGAAGCTGATGCGAACTACAAATGGGTTGCTTCCTATGAAAACCCAGAAATCCAAGCATTGTACAAAGATTTCTTAGGCGAACCATTGGGCCATAAGGCACACGAATTATTGCATACACACTACACAGACCGCAGTGCTGTTCTTGGTGATCGCAAAGACGTAACACCTGAAACATGCCCAACATCCCCTAAATATAAGGGCTAATCGTATTATAAATTAGCTAAATTAAAATAAATCCTACGGGTCATGAGTGACTTGATACTTGTGTAGATATTGACTACTGAGTGTCATCTTACATGCGATTCGTAGGATTTTTATTATTACTTTATAACTTTATTATGATAAATTGATATAGAAATTTAGCTTTCACATGAGGAAACGATGAATTATATAGTGTATAATATATAGATAAGTAATGTGTAAGAGAGTTCAGCAAGGAGTTTTGTGGAGAGATGAACTTGTTTTTACGACGTGCCCTATGTGGCATGGCCTTGATCGTCGCCGCTATCGGCACTGCGGGATGCCACCATGAGAGTCAGGCAGAGCAGGAAGAGGTACGCACTGTGTCGTATCGGGCCGTCATGCAATCAGATAAGCCTGTCCCTGAGAAGGTGAACACCTGGCTTGGAGCTATGTCTCAAGAGGACAAGATAGGTCAACTGATGATGATTAGCCTTCACGGCAGCACGGTAGGACAGTCCCAAAAGGATGTCATCAGGAAATACCGTGTGAGCGGCGTTATGGTAACCAATGAAAATCTAAATAATAAAAACCAAGTGAAAGCTTTCACCAGCGAGATTATGCATACAGCTACAACGGCGAGCATGGTAACGCCATATATAGCGATTAATCGGGATAAGGTGTTGCGGTCTAATGAAAGTTTCCTGCGTTTGCCAGAGCCAAATCGTTGGGGCCAGCTGCCGATGGAACGAATCATCAATTTAGCGACCCGATCGGCTATCGAAATGCGCGACATGGGCTTTAACCTCGTATTGGGGCCGAATGCCAACCTTGGAGTACCGAATGTGTCCTATACATCTGACCCTACGTGGGCAGGCCATATGGACCTCGCCATGGCGGAGCGTTACCAAATCAACCAAATGTGGTTTGGTTATAATTACTTCCCAACGGTGAGCTTAGGCGATGCGTCCTTTGAGACTGCTAATGATGCGAAATCATATCTCAATACTACGGATGTAGCTGTATTTAAACGTCTCATTACACAGACGACGGCGAATACATATATGCTCGTTATGAGCCATGTACAAATTCCAGCTATCGACAATGCTCACTTGGCCAGCGCTTCTAAGGCGATTATTACGGACTGGCTACGACATGAGCTTGGCTATAATGGGGTGGTCATGACAGACCGTGTCGACGTAGGGGCATTGCAAGCAAACCAAAAGATAGGGGATTTCGCTGTAGATTCTATCGTGGCGGGCAGTGATCTCGTCCTCCTTGATGCGGATACGGTTCATATCGATGAAGTCCACCGTGCATTAACCCAAGCCGTGGCGAATGGAACGATTACAAATGATCGCCTCAATGATGCGGTTAAGCATATTCTGCTCATGAAGATGCAAACTCAACTACAACAATAAAGAAAGCAATGTGTAATTATATATTACATGTGAATACGATAAAGACGTGCTTTACCATATGGTAGGCACGTCTTTTTGTATCGTCATGTGTTCTCTGTATATGCATAGAATGTAGTAATTACGGACGCTTTCACTATCGTATGCGTAAAAAGTAAACCATAAAATAAGTATGTTTTATGAGTAAAAAATTTAACATAATAAAAAGTCATGTTAATAATATGAAAATAAGTTTATATTTGTTTTAAATTTATGATATAATAGTCTCCATAGAATGTTGGAGGTGAGAGTATATGAATTTTGTGGGACGTGCTGAAATTATTGAGAGTATCCAGTCCCGTATTGCGATAGATCAAATGAGTTTGTGTGTTGTGTATGGTCCGCATCGCAGTGGCAAATCCTATGTGGCTTCCCAGCTCGTACGCCGTCATAAGGCGCTATACTTGGCAGGTCGCATGGCTAATGAAGCAATTCATGTAGCCGATATGAATCGAGCTCTTGAGGCACGTTTTGTTCCTACCGATGAGCAGGACAAATTTGAACCGATCACTAGCTTGCAAGAGGCCTTTGAGGGTCTATTTGAAAGCAGTGTAAATACGCCTCAGACTGTGGTGATTGATGATTACCCTTCCTTGGTGGAGGCTGTACCTCAATTCCCTATACATTTGCGCGATTTGTTAGAGGCTTATCAAGAAACGAGCCATTTGAATATCATCTTGATGGCCAATGGGTTAGAACAGCTCGATGGCCGTATCATTGGCGATCGCAGCTTGATTGGTCCCTATGTGTCGGAATACTTTGAGGTAAAACCGTTCTCCTTGGTGGACATGAAATCCTTGGGCCTTCACTATGCGAAGGATGACTTGCGTACTGTATTTGCTGTAACAGGTGGTTTACCTGCCTATGTGCAGTACTTTGATAATGGTGAAAGCATCGAGACGAATATTATTAATTTGTTCTTCTCTGTATCAGGTGCCCTCTTTGAAGAAACGCAACATATCTTACACCGAGATATGAAGAATATTACGGGTGCTAATGCGATCCTATCTGGCCTTGCTACACTAGAGAGACCATACTATGTGGAGCTGTTGCAAGCGAGCCAAATTAAAAGCGGCACCTTTACATCTCGCTTAAACGACTTGATGGGCATGGGCCTCGTAGGTCGTATCCAAGCGAACAGCCGTGGACCAGCGAAATACGCTGACTACCACTTCACAAATAGCATGTTCCATTTCTGGTACCGCTATGTGTATAAATACTGGGGTGACATCGTCCGTGGCAATGGTGCAGACGTGTACCAAACCTACGTAAAACCACAACTGAAAGACTTTGTGGAAGCATCCTGTATTGCAATGTAATCACACAATAAACATAAGATTATGTACTATTACTCAATGGTAGTACTCATATCTTTTACGAAAAGACACCACATTTCACTGTGGTGTCTTTTTTGATTTCTGCTCTGGCGATTTATTGCTATTTATGTTCTCTGTGTCGTTATATTTGTACTATTTTATGTTCAGCTATTTTATTATTTTCAGCAATTACTGACCAAGGTGTATAGTTATGTCTTTTAATGGATAGAAATTAATACTACATTGATATAGAATGTGGAGAAATTCTAAGAAATTGCTCATTTGTCAAAATCCCCGTTCCACGCTATTGTGTAGATAAGCGCTATGCCATGGCAGGAAAGGGGATTTATGTTATACACAAATGAAGAACCATTAGTACAACGAACCTGTATTAAAACTGCAAGCTTACAATCTGAGGTATCCTCAAACAAGGAGCTATTACCTGGGAAATCAACATCTGAGGCATCACAATCTGAGGAAGTATCTTCTAAGAATTTATTCTCTAAGGAAGAATCATCTGGAAAGATTTCATCTAAGAAACCAGAGTATAAGGTGCCGGAAGAGTTGAGATTACAGACTCTCATCTGTGGGCATCAGGTTTTAACTTCTTTATCGGATAAAAGCCTCGTATCGATCTGTCAAAACCCCAATATGCGAATACAGACAGTTGGCTATCAGCCTTGGTCTGCCGATGAGCTGCGCCATGATGCGGCCCAAATCGAGCTCTGTCGCAGGTATCGGCCACTCATCTTGCACTATACGAATCGGACGGGTAACCGAGAATTCCGTGAGGACCTAGAGAGCTATCTATGGGCTATACTCTTGGAATCGATTTATAGCTTTGACCTAAAAGGCTCCGTACCGTTCCCTGGCTTTGTGAAAGCCGGTGTTAGATATGGTTACATGCGGTATTGGAAGCGGGAGCGGTTGCGAAATCATCGTGAGATTCATATACCAGACCGCATCACCGATGATGGAGAGGTTGCAGTTGGTATGGATATGTTTGCATCTGGAGAAAATATAGCGGACATGATCATGACGGCCGATGAGGAACAACGACTACGGGCTCGCCTCGTATGGGCTCTTGGCAGATTATCTCAAGATCAACAAGACCTACTGCGCCGCGTGTACGGTGATTGTAAAAGCCTCGTATCCGTCAGTGAAGAACTGAACTGTAGTCGTCAAGCTATCCAACGGCGCCATGAACGAGCCATACGAAAGCTGCGTAGATACTTGACTACAGATTTTAATAAGATACAAGTGCATTAGACCAACTTTTTAGTCTATTGAGCTAGCTCCACCTTGAATGTATAGGATGCAAGCACTAAGGGGAGTTAGTGTACTGTGCATGTGTTAATATAATTTTATTTCTTATTTATATTCTGATTTTCGTATAATTACATTAATCGCGATTAACAGATATACATAAAATATGCAGTTCTCAATATAAATGAGAAAATATTGACGCATATATGTAATTATTAGTTTTACAAGATCTTAAAGTCTTTAATTTTACATAAATTTCTATAGTTTTGTGTATATATTTACAAATTATACAGTGTGATATACAATTAAATCAACAGCAGATTAAAGCATGCGAATCTGCTTTCACAGAACACGTGTTCATTGTATTGTTGAAAGGAATGTTCCTAAGTTGAGGGGAGAGAATTCCTATGATGACAAATAATGAAGTACCAGAAACAATGGCCAAGTGGCTATCTAAAGGAGAGAATTTGGATTTAATTTATACGAATCCAAAGAATCATATTGTTTGTTTTATTCCTATCTATGAACCTGACGGTGGAGATAGTACGATGTGCTATTTTGTAGATGGCCGTCAAGAATTGGTACATCTACCAATCCGCATTATTTTGCGGGAGTTGGCTCTGCAAGAAGGTCTACGGCCAAATTACATTATGACCAGTGATGGTCGACGTAGTAACTATACGGCGCCTAAGACCTATGGTCCGCATCTAACCTTTTGCCATATTAAATGTCGGCGCCCTGTCGGTAAGGACGTGGTATACGGACTATTTAATGTAGCCATACCTTATAAATACATCGTTACAGATGGTCCAGATCCAGATACGAGCTACATTCATGTGGGCGACTTTAAACCAATCTTGGTGTACCAAGCCCCACGTCACGTCAAACACAAACTGAACGAAGCCATGCTAGAACACTGCAACTACGTGCGCAAAATGCTAGCCCGCATCAAACTCAGTCAAAACCCACAAGTCGTGGCAGAACTATTTATCGCCTGGAGAGACCTAACAAGATAAAACACTAGGGGAGAGACGAACTAGGAGGCCAGGGGAGAAACGAACTAGTAGGGGAGATAAAGTAATAGGGGAGAAAGAGAGGAGGCACTATAGGGAGACAATAACATAGGGGAGACATAAAAAAGGCTCTACTTTACAGGTAGAGTCTTTTTATGTGTAATTTTTTCCTCATTTGTCTTGGTATAGTAAGGTTGTAATAATGGTGTTTGTTATTCCAGTTATGGTACTGAGTGAGGGGGAAGTTATATGGATTTGAATGTAAAGTCTCAGATTGGTAACATTATTAACTCTTATATGGGCAAGCAGTTGATAATGATTATACCAAGTCAGTCATTAGAGACAAATGTTGATGCGGCACAAATTAATCGTTTTACACTAGTAAATAAACAAATATCTCAAGGTTTGCCATATTCGTATACGACTGGTCGAGATTGGCATCGTCATTGTATTCATGGCACTATAGATAGTAAAGCTTTTACTATGAATCTAATTTGTTGGCAACCCGATAATTTGCTTGATCTACAAGACATAGCAGCCTGGTATACACAGCAATATGGCTTTCACCATGTCCTATTTATATCTCTGAAGGGAGAAACTAGGGTTTGGCAGTATGAGGGGCATCGCATTTAGGTGCAGATCATATCCTATTTGTGCCGGCTTTCACCCATGCGGTACACGGTCGCACGATGCAGCAGTATCTGGCATTTCTTGATGTGCCCTATGACAAGATATATCATGCTTTTGATTCTGGTGAAAGTATCTTGTATTACGTTTTGTATGTTCGTCAGTGTAAGTTAAAAACAGTATTAGATGTAATGGCGTTGTTGTTTGAAAATGTTAATATAAATCCTATAATCTACGTTACACAAGAAGGTAATCTATATGAACTAGGTCCAGACATGGCAATACAAACAAACTGTGGTATGTTTGCTCGACCTAATTATGAAAGTATTTTTACTCAATATGGACAAGAAGGCTTGTGTATACAGATAGATGAGGATTTTCAATATAATCGACCATCCATGTTTATGCGAATGGGTGGACCAACGATACTTAGTCGGTTAACTAACTAAATATATTAATGGTAATACTGGTAGGTAAGTGAATTAATTCTTTTGTAAAAGCAAATGAAAAGAAAATGAATTAAATTATTGACGTAAAATCGAGAAACCCTTATAATTACTGTAACCTTAGAAAAATCATTTACCACCAGTATTTACCTATGCTCATCGGCATTTCTGATCAAATGGGAACACGTTTTGACCGTTTACGGTATGAGGTTTTCCAAAACCTAATTTTAAGCCCCATGAATACTGGACTTCTAAGACCCGCTGTTGCAACAGTGCTTACCGTTTACGGTATTGAAACTGTAAAATTTATCTTCTAATACAGAACCAATGGAAGTTGCAACAGTGCTTACCGTTTACGGTATTGAAACTTAGCAACGGATGCTGTTGTAGTATCCCCACTTTCGAGGGTTGCAACAGTGCTTACCGTTTACGGTATTGAAACGCAGAGTCAGGGCCCGACAGTTCTAATTATACTTATAGTTGCAACAGTGCTTACCGTTTACGGTATTGAAACCTGTAATAACGCAAAAATTAACTCAGGAACATTATTAGCAAGTTGCAACAGTGCTTACCGTTTACGGTATTGAAACTTTTTATAGTCTTTTGCGCGACCGATTTTAGCTGCGTTATGTTGCAACAGTCCTTACCGTTTACGGTATTGAAACGTACTGTGGTGCAAGCCCACAGTATTAATTCCATTGTGGTGTTGCAACAGCACCTACTGTTTGCGGTATTGAAACTCAAACTCACGAATATATGGCACGAATTCATAACCCGTTGCAACAGCACCTACTGTTTACGGTATGCGCCGAAGGGTGCGAGACAGCAGAGGAGCAAAGCGACGATGAAGCCCGCACATCTCAAGTACCTGAGCGAAGCGAAGGTAAAACAAAGGTGATCAGCAATAGTACTTACCGTTTACGGTATGCGCCGTAGTGTGCGAGACAGTAGAGGAGCAAAGCGACGATGAGGTTCGCACTTCTCTTACCTGAGCGAAGCGAAGGTAAAACAAAGGTGATTAGGTAATAGCCCTTACTGCTTACGGTATTGAAACTGTGTGCCAATTACTATAGCGCCTTGTCTAGTTGTGTTAGAGTTGCAACAGTACCTACCGTTTACGGTATTGAAACATAGTAATTTCGTGAGGGGTCTTGTTTATTAATTCAGTTGCAACAGCACCTACCGTTTACGGTATGCACCGAAGGGTGCGAGACAGCAGAGGAGCAAAGCGACGATGAAGTCCGCACATCTCTTACCTGAGCGAAGCGAGGGTAAGACAAAGGTGATAAAGCAATAGCACTTACCGTTTACGGTATGTGCCGCAGGGGGCGAGACAGCAGAGGAGCAAAGCGAAGGTGAAACGAAGATGATGAAGCAACAGTGCTTACCGTTTACGGTATTGAAACTTGAAGAACTCAGTTGCTTGTTTTAGTTCCTTGGTTGCAACAGTGCTTACCGTTTACGGTATTGAAACTTAATTCAGACCAAGAAGACTTAGCTTCGTCTACGATGACGTTGCAACAGTGCTTACTGTTTACGGTATTGAAACATTTCTTGGTCCTCAAGACCTGGTGCATAAATCTCAGTTGCAACAGTGCTTACTGTTTACGGTATTGAAACTTGTAAAATAAAGGAGATGTGATTTCCTTATTTTTACTGGTTGCAACAGCACCTACCGTTTACGGTATGCGTCGAAGGGTGCGAGACAGCAGAGGAGCAAAGCGACGATGAAGTCCGCACATCTCAAGTACCTGAGCGAAGCGAGGGTAAAACAAAGGTGATGAAGCAACAGTACCTACCGTTTACGGTATGCGCCGCAGGGTGCGAGACGGCAGAGGAGCAAAGCGACGATGAAGTCCGCACTTCTCTTACCTGAACGAAGAGAAGGTAAAACGAAGATGATGAAGCAACAGTATCTACCGTTTACGGTATTGAAACGCATCTACTGTGCCTGTTGCTACTGCAATAGCACCAACGGTTGCAACAGCACCTACCGTTTACGGTATTGAAACACTTATTCATATTCACATCATGACGTGAGAATACAAGTTGCAACAGCACCTACCGTTTACGGTATTGAAACAAAAATAGAACAGTTTACCAGTGGACATTTGCTCTGTAAGTTGCAACAGTCCTTACCGTTTACGGTATTGAAACATGTCAAAACCGGATAACTCGGATTGACGTGTAATACGTTGCAACAGTGCTTACCGTTTACGGTATTGAAACAATGAAAAATTACAAAATATCTACCTCTCTTATGTTCAAAGTTGCAACAGTACTTACCGTTTACGGTATTGAAACGCGACAGCGTTGGCGTTCCTAGTCACCTCCTTCCATGCCCAAGTTGCAACAGTACTTACCGTTTACGGTATTGAAACCCTCGGTAGTTATTCATTAAATAACGATAAAATTCGTTGCGTTGCAACAGTACTTACCGTTTACGGTATTGAAACTCTCCAGTTACTGAATTTTCACTGGAGAAATAACTTCCCAGTTGCAACAGTACTTACCGTTTACGGTATTGAAACAAGCTGAGGAAGGAGATCCATGCCGAGGCTGTTTTAGTTGCAACAGTGCTTACCGTTTACGGTATTGAAACGTGATGACGATAGATGTCATAGAGTTAGATAGAACAAGTTGCAACAGTGCTTACCGTTTACGGTATTGAAACACATTAAACAAGGCTGAACCATCAAAGTATTCATATGTTGCAATAGTACATACCGTTTACGGTATGTGCCGAAGGGTGCGAGACAGCAGAGGAGCAAAGCGACGATGAAGTCCGCACATCTCAAGTACCTGAACGAAGAGAAGGTAAAACGAAGCTGATAAGGTAATAGCAACTACCGCTTGCGGTATTGAAACGCTGTTATAATTGGTAGCCACTTTTTTATTATCTTCCTTGTTGAAACAACACCTACTGCTTGCGGTATGCGCCGCAGAGTGTGAGACAGAAGAGGAGCAAAGGTAATATAAAGATAATAGCACTTACTGTTTACAGTATTGAAACATTACTATACATCCGTCTGTGTCGTTATCCATGACTCGCGTTGTAACAGCACTTACCGTTTTCGGTATTGAAACCATGGTACTCCGAAACGGTCTTCTTGATAGACTACTTCTTGTTGCAACAGTCCTTATCGTTCATGGTATTGAAACGCTGCTTGTGCAATCCGGTTTAGGTTATTCTCAGGTGTTGCAATAGTACTTACCGTTTAAGGTATGCGCCGCAGGGTGCGAGACAGCAGAGGAGCAAAGCGACGATGAAGTCCGCACATCTCAAGTACCTGAGCGAAGAGAAGGTAAAACGAAGATGATGAAGCAACAGCACCTACTGTTTACGGTATTGAAACCTATCAATTCCAAGGGCCATGCCCGAAACTAATTTAGTTGCAACAGCTCTTACCGTTTACGGTATTGAAACTGTATTAGTAGATGTACCTAAGATTGTTTTTAAGATAGAGTTGTAATAGTACCTACCGTTCACGGTATTGAAACGTTTCTTCTGGCCAGAATGGAGCTTTAAATCCATTCAGTTGCAACAGCTCTTACCGTTTACAGTATTGAAACGTATGGAAGATGGTGTAATCCATGCCGAACGTTTTGTGGTTGCAACAGCTCTTACCGTTTACGGTATTGAAACCTACTACGTACTGTTACTTCATGAGTAACTTCATGTGTAGGTTGCAACAGCACCTACCGTTTACGGTATTGAAACTTTCTTCAAATAACGCTTGCGTCCATTGCTTCGCATATAGTTGCAACAGCACCTACCGCTTGCGGTATTGAAACGCAGATTGCTCATGCACAAAATCTGGACGTAAGTTGCAACAGCACCTACCGTTCACGGTATGTGCCGAAGGGTGCGAGACAGCAGAGGAGCAAAGCGACGATGAAGTCCGCACATTTCAAGTACCTGAGCAAAGCGAAGGTAAAACGAAGATGATGAAGCAACAGTACCTACCGTTTACGGTATTGAAACACCTAATAATAAATTAACTTTTTTCATGACTTTTTTCCTGTTGCAACAGCACCTACCATTTATGGTATGCGCCGAAGGGTGCGAGACAGCAGAGGAGCAGAGCGACGATGAGGTCCGCACATCTCTTACCTGAACGAAGAGAAGGTAAAACGAAGGTAATTAAGCAACAGTACCTACCGTTTACGGTATGCGCCGAAGGGTGCGAGACAGCAGAGGAGCAAAGCGACGATGAGGTCCGCACATCTCAAGTACCTGAGCGAAGCGAAGGTAAAACAAAGGTGATAAGACAACAGTACCTACCGTTTACGGTATGCGCCGAAGGGTGCGAGGCAGCAGAGGAGCAAAGCGACGATGAAGTCCGCACTTCTCTTACCTGAACGAAGAGAAGGTAAAACAAAGGTGATAAGGCAACAGCACCTACCGTTTACGGTATTGAAACAGTGGCTGAGAACCAATAACTGCAGGAGTCTCATGTGTGAAGTTGCAACAGTGCTTACCGTTTACGGTATTGAAACTCGTACACCTCTTTGGGCGTTAGCTGATCACTGAATTGTGTTGCAACAGTGCTTACCGTTTACGATATTGAAACCGAACTTTAGCTCCGAGACCACTTATATATAAAACAGTTGCAACAGCACCTATCGTTTACGGTATGCGCCGAAGGGTGCGAGACAGCAGAGGAGCAGAGCGACGATGAAGTCCGCACATCTCAAGTACCTGAGCGAAGCGAGGGTAAAACAAAGGTGATAAGGCAACAGCACCTACCGTTCACGGTATTGAAACTCTCCAATCGGAGACGTAAAGTATTTTCCGTATTCAGGTTGCAACAGCACCTACCGTTTACGGTATTGAAACTTTAACTTTTTCATGATGTTTTCCTCCCTATCATGACAGTTGCAACAGTCCTTACCGTTTACGGTATTGAAACGCATCTACTGTGCCTGTTGCTACTGCAATAGCACCAACGGTTGCAACAGCACCTACTGTTTACGGTATTGAAACACGCCTGCGTTGATTGCAGTATCTTTGCCGTTAATAGTTGCAACAGTACCTACCGTTCACGGTATGCGCCGAAGGGTGCGAGGCAGCAGAGGAGCAAAGCGACGATGAAGTCCGCACATCTCTTACCTGAGCGAAGCGAGGGTAAAATAAAGGTGATAAGATAACAGTACCTACCGTTCACGGTATGCGCCGAAGGGTGTGAGACGGCAGAGGAGCAAAGCGACGATGAGGTCCGCACTTCTCTTACCTGAACGAAGAGAAGGTAAAACAAAGGTGATAAGACAACAGTACTTACCGTCTACGGTATTGAAACATCGATAGCGCCGTTATTCTCATTTGATGGTAGCTAGTCGTTGCAACAGTACCTACCGTTTACGGTATTGAAGCCTAAATATATTAGTTGGTTTGTTAATCCTAATATCACGTTGTAAAAATATTTACTGTTTTCAGTAACATAATGGTGTTTAAAATTATGGAGTATAGTAATGGTTAGGTTGATTTTAGCAATTATTATTGTTTGTATAGTGTGTGTGCCTAGTGCTTTTGCTAGGTCTTTTGTAGTGCCTTTACAGGCTAATGGAACTATGCATCATATTGATAAGGATTCGATTCAATTAGCTGGTCAAAGTAGTACAATGAGAATGATTAAGGCTACAATGGCAGTAAAATCACCTAAGTATGAAGATATTGCCTATATTACATACTTTTATAAATATGACTTAATTAATAAAACTATTCAAAAGAAGCCAATTATTTTGTATATGGGCACTAAATTGCCATATACGTATAATTCATCTTATCTAGATGTGAATGTAGTTGGTTCTGTAGATTATATTTATGCTAATTATGCTTATTACAAAGAGTTTGGCTCATATTTCTCACAAGATATGATTAATCGTTATGGCTCTACAGATTTAAGCACCAACAAATAGTGAAAGCCCTCTATTTAGAGGGCTCTTTTTGTATGCAAAATATTTAGTTCTTTTCTTGTTTTGATTATGAAGATAAGATGATACAATATGAATATATATTATAGTATGCGTATATGTGGGGGTAGTATGTTAACAATCGCATTGAATGAATATGGGGACTTTCATCATTTAGGGCAGAAGAAAGATAGTTTAAAGCACATCCATTTTATTACTGGCATTGTGTATGATGATGAAGGCAGCGAGCAGGATCTGCGTAATGAACAAATTCGTTTAGATCGTTTTTTTAGAGCTGTAGCAGAGGCCTCAAACAGTGATTATCCACAAGGATTCTTTGGGGATACTAAAGAGGATGATTCTGAGGATACTATTGAAGCAGGGGGTAGTATTCAAAATAGCTCACAGATAAGAAGAAATATGAAGCGTTATCGAGATGCACTCGATGCTGCTTTACCAGAGTTTCTAGCTGATGGCACTTATAAAGGGCAAAATCTCGTGGGTATGCCTCGTATTGGTCACTATGCTATTACGCTTATGTTGAAAAGTGAAGCGGGGAAAAAACAGTTTCTTCGGCCTTATATGAGTGAGTTGTTGCATGATGGTGTAGCAAGTAATTTATACTGGCATATGGCGGATAGTTTAGTATCTCGCCTTGTACTATCTAATCCGTTTGCGCTACATAATAATCGTGTTCAGTTGCATTTAGCATCACAATTAGTAGATGTGAAAGAAACTGAATATGATCGTTTGGCAGAGTATCGTCGTTTGGGCTATAAGCCATACGACTTTCAGAATGAGCAATTAAAAAAAGAGGGAATTATTACCTATCAAGTGGGGAATGACTTCACCTATCGTGCTGCTTTAGATCGACGTATGATTGAGTTTAATCGCCCGGATTTAGACGTAGTACAGTTGAAATCTGTTTCTGTTCAGTATGATGATGACCGTCCAGAGACGACTGCTAATTTTGCATTCCTATACTTAGCTGGACATATCTGTGGTAATTTTATTTACTACGGTGCTGAACGAGATACTAAAGATATATTCAAATTCAAAACACTGGTAGATTTTGCTAATCAAATCAATCCGAAATATACTAATTATATATTTGTGTATGATGATATTGATACCTATTTTGAGCAGGCTATGAAAGCATATCATAATGAGGACTATTATGGTGCGCTATGTCATCTTTACGATGGGAAATGTTGTGATAGCAAATTTAAATCCTATTATGAAACGAATTGGTTCCCCTTTGTGGAGGAACTCATTCATAGTGTAGATAATAGAGAGGCTATCGAACGAGCGATTGAATCCTTTGTGAATTATGCGAATCAGAGTCGTCTTGATGAAGGCAAATTGCATTATCTATACCAACAGCTTGAGTATATCTTAGAAGATATCAAGGATATGTCCTGTGTAGATAAAGCATTAGTATATGCCTTTTATGATGGTGGTATGACGGCCTTTAATCATCTTGGTAAAAGCGATGTATCTGTAGCTTGTTTTGAAAAATGCCAGGCCCTCACTCATACAGTGCCACTTGAAACGTATATGGAAACTGTTCGCCGTCGCATTGTAGCAAAAATAGATTGCTATAAATATGAAGAGGCTTTGGAGCTTGCTAAGTACGTTGTTGATGTGGAGGAACAAATACAACATATACGTGATTCATTACCGATGGGGAAACAGGCTATCAGTCTTGGACAGTCCTATAGTCAACTCGGTCAAGTGTACGCTTATATGGAACGACCTGAGGCAGAGTCGTATTTCTTGCCAGCCATAGACATATTTACTGTAGATACAGATGATTATTATCGAACAGTATCCTATTTGTTGCACTATTATATTGATGCGAAACAGCAAGATTCCTATGAACGATGGGCACCTAACTATTTTGGTGGTCACCCTAATATGGTAGATCAATTAGCATTTTTGCTGAATATGACTAGTGATGAAAAAATAGTTCAACACGAAAGCTATGCATTATATGTATATATTAAGGCGTTGTATCAGTTTTATAGAGCAGGAATAAATAAGGAACTTATGGAAGCCCTCATTAAGTTAGGCCGTACCGTAGGGGCCACTTTAGATGCAGCTCCTAAAGGTCATCCGTGGGAACTGATATTCATATACCTTGCATTGTTAGCTTATGAAAAGGGTTATAAGGTAGATGCAGAATATTTTAGATCTTGTATAGAACGCTCTGTTGTGAATGCAGGTCCAGCGATTAGCAATATCATGACCTATGGTGAGTTAAGATTTGCTCAATGTAAAGGAAATCAAGGTAAATATGAAATATTACATCGCCAATTAAGTGAGTCTGTAGAGAATGTAGAGAAATATATGACCTATATGTTTAGATAGGTCATATATATGTAAGGGAAGATTAGTATGATTACGATTGCATTAGATGAAAATGGGGATTTTGAAGGTTTTAAGGGCGCTGGGAATAAAGAACCTCTCTTTATAGCAGGTATTGTATATGATGATAAAGGGCATGATAAAGATGCTTGGAATGAAAAGCAGCGGTTAGATGATTATTTCCGTGCTGTGGCAGAAACGGTTGAATGTAAGTATCCAGAGGATTTACATACTAATAAGCGTAATACGAATGGATATAATGTAAAATTAATGAAAACAGAGTTGCAAGAAACCTTGCCAGAGTTCTTTCAACAATGTACTTATAAAGGAAAGCCAATTGGTAAATATAAGAGAAATGGTCAATATCGTATTGTTATGATGCTTAAGAGCGGAACAGGCAAGACCATCTTGAATCATAAGTCTACTAGTATGCTTGTTAATGATGAATATGCTAGTAATTTATATATGAATATGGCTTACTCAACGGTATCACGCCTTGTTTTTCATAATCCCTTTGATTTGCATGTAGCTAAGGTTAAATTTGATTTAGCCACACGTTTAGTTCCTGTGAAAGCTAGCGATAAGGAGCTTTGTAAGAAATATATTAATTTAGGCTATAAAGATTTTGATTTCAAGAATAGTACACCAGAAGCAAATACCAATAATGATACACGCTTTTTCCAAGTGGCAAATGACTATAATTACCGTGCTGCTTTAGATCGTAAATTATTAGAAACCAATCGTTTGGATTTAGAGATTGAGGATTTCTCAGTACGTTCTATTTATTACAATGCTAATGAATCTGAATCTACACGATATACTTTTCTCTACTTAGCAGATACGATTTGTGCGATTTTAAATCATAATAAAACTGGTGAAAGCCCTCTAGCTTGGCATCAATCGTTTGTTGAGCAAGCTACTCGACTTAATGGCTCTAGTCAAAATCTCATCTTTACATATGACGATATTGATATGGCCTATGAAAAAGCTGTTATGGCATATCAACAAAAAGACTATTTTAAAGTGTTATCTACACTTTTTGAAACAAAGCAAAGTCGTAGTGATTTTAAAGACTATTATTGGGAGCAATGGTTCCCGAAAATCGAGCAATGGATTTCAGCGGCCACAGATGTCGAAGCGATAGAGGAATCCGTTCGCCAGTTTGCCAAGTATGCGAATTCTAACCTGCTGAAACAGGATGAGCTGGTGTATTTATATAACCATTTAGAACCATTAGTAGCGAATCTAGAAAAATCTGAAGCTAGTAAATATGCGTTTTATGATGCGGGGATTACAGCATATAACCATATTGGAGACAGCTTAATGGCTGAACGATGCTTTGAGATTGCAAAAGGATTCGCTAAATATTGTCATGTAGAGGACTATTTGCTAACTCTCAAACGTAGAGTAGTTATGCTTAATGATCAATATAGATATGAAGAGGCACTTTCACTAGCAAAAGAAATCCTCGAATATGAGGATGAATTGGCATCCTTACGTCAATTATTAGTTGAGTCTGATGATATAGTTAGCATTAGTAAAGGCCGTGCATTAAGCCAGTGCGGTCAAGTCTATGCTTATTTGCAAGATACTCAGGCTGAGGAGTACTTTGAACAAGCATTAGCTCAATTTGATGAAAAATCAATCGATTATAACATTACACTATCTTATTTGCTTCATCACTACATTGATATGGATAACCGTGATGGCTATGAAAAATATGCGTCCCAGTATTTTGGCGGACATGACAATGTATGGGAACAATTTAGCTATTTGAAAGATATGACAGACGACGAGCAAAAGGTACAATCCTTTAAATTTGCGTTTTATGTGTACATTAAGGCATTGTATAGATTTTATGTAGACGAGTTGAACTCGGAAAAGCGCCGCAACCTATTAAGCTGGATACAAAATTTACATAAAGGCAATAAAGCTGAACATGTGAATGGTCATCCATGGGAACTTATTTATAAGTACTTTGCACTACTAGCTGTTAAATTCAATAAAAATGAATTAGCTGCAGAATTTATGCAACTAACCCAAACAATCGTACAAGAACGAGCTGCGGCTATCGATAATATTATTGCTGGAGGACTGGTTGAATACTATACATTGGTTGGTGATAATGAGTTAGCTAAACAATCAAAAGAACTATTTACTAATAATCTGATAAGAGATAACTATAAAGAGTTGTTGGTGTATATGTTTAGATAGGAAAATATCAAGAGAAATTAGAAATAGAACATAAAAGATATAACTAGGTAATTCTAAAAAGGAACCATTTTAACTTATATAGATGAGTTGAAATGGTTCCTTTTATTTTTTATTTAATTTTCGATTAACACGCTTTGATATGCATAGTTAGTTTCCTTATTATCCCCAAACATCGTTTTATTTCATGACGTATATCTCGGCTGCTTGTATAGCGGCCTTTTTTTTCTTCGTTGGCATGGGCCGTATCGTTACGAACTTGTTTGAGTGTATTGTATGAAGTTAGCAAATCAATGGTATCGTTGGCGAGCGGTTCAGATAAGTATTGATTAAGCGATAGCCCTTTAATGTTAAATATATTGTTAGGAAAATCGTTTTCGTAATCATAGGTATAAAGCTTATCATTATCGGCTGTAAAGTTGAAGATAATTTTGATTGTTTCATCATTACAGTTGTTCTTTAATCCATTAAATAATTCTTTTCGTATTAAAAAATATTTAGCACCTCTATGTATCGTAATACAATAGTTATCGTCAACGTGTATTAGATTTTTTACAGTAGAGTTTTTCTTTGCTATCAAGTTGACACATACTTGACGGACTTCTTTCGGAAGGGCATTTAGATTTCCCATATTAGATCCATTTAGTGTAATATCACTTAGGAATTTGATGAACTGTTTAAATTGATATTGTGAAGAATTCATGCCTGGTAAGATGTGATATTGATTCATTATAGTATCTACTTGTTGGTAAAGGTTGGCTTCTAATGTAGGTAGCTGAGTCATCTCTTTTGAAATTGGTTTTTCACTAGAATCTGCTAAATTACTAATACTGATAGATGTTGTTGCTAATTCGTCTAAATAGTCATGTAATGCTTTTTTAGTAGCCTGTATAGCTTGAGACATATAGGTGGTTTGTAGATCTGCTAAAAAAGATCCGATTTTATCGTTGATTTGGTTAAAGTGTAGCATTTCCGTGCTACGGTTGTCATTCTTTTTAGTCTTGAATGTATTGGCATCAAGATGAATAATCTTTTCCTTCAGAATAGTCCGTGGTACATATTCAATGAATAGCGCCAATGCTTGTTGCAAGTAATCATTTTGCAGGCACCACTCGATATATACAAGGTCATCCTCTGGATCGGATAATATGGTCTCGTAGCTTTCTTGGATTTTATTGCGCATGAGCTGAAAGATACCTAATTCAAACTGACTATTATCTTGAGGACGATTGGAAATATTAGTAAATAATGTATCAATACCTTCTACGGATGATTGGAATAATCCGCGACTAGATAGGCTGATTGCTTCTGAAAAATCACCCATTTTAGAGAGTAGTTGATTGGTTAGTTCATCTTCGGTGTTGGTTTGGTCAAAGTAATGACGCAATGTGTTAGCATCACCATAGTGTGTGAACTCGGAGAAACCGGCAATCATGTCGAATAGGAAATAAATATCCTTGCTTTCATATATAGTAATCGTATTGCTTTCATTATCTAAGTTAGCATATGAAATAGAGCCGATTTGTATGCCTTGGTAGGCCACGAGGCGAATGATGGCGAGCATGAGCATGATAGCTGTGCGAGGACCTCCCGTCAAATCTACATGCAATGTTACTGTATCTTCTTTAGGTTGGGCATGATAAAACTTCATCATTTGTTGGGACATGTCGAGGATACTTGCCTTGAGGTTGCTGATATTTTCGATATCGCCGCATTTGATATATTCGACCGTGTTGGATGACCAGTCCAAATCGATGTTATATTCATTGATAAAATCAGTTATGCGTGATTCAAAGATTTGTTTTGTCGTAATATGTTGACTTGGATTGTCTACACATTTGATTTTTGTTGAAAGTTCCTTTGTTTCAAAAAAGAATAGTTTTTCTAATGTAAACTGGTTCCGTTTATCATGGAGTACGGTCTTTAATACGGATTCACTAGTTTGTATGATTTCGTTATAAGGCTTTTTAATCGTTGTCGATACAAGTGTATTTCTGAGCCTATCTTCATCATATGGGAATTTAGATTTAAATGCTGTCAAAAACGTAAGGTATATATGGTGTTCCATTATGACTCTCCTAACAATGTAATGGCTTGTTTGTATATACTGTCGAGTTTTTCTTTGAGTGTTTGTGGTTCATGTACGCGGACTGCGGCACCGAGGGACAATAGGATACGTAGGATATCCGTTTCTTGGAACGGCAAGTATGCTACATTGAGTGTAAACTCGTTCGGATCTGTTTCACTCCCTACAATGTCATAGTTAGAGAAGGCATTAAAACAACGATCGATGGCATTATTAATATCGTATACAGAGAAGGTTACGGTTTGTTGGTTTGTCTCTTGGTATTCTCTGTACATAGCATCTATATCGATGTCAATCTGATTTATACCAACTGTGACACTAGGTAGGGTGTGCAGTGGATAATACCCAAACGTATGATCATCAAGGTGATATCCAATGAGTGCATAGCCATTGGTAGCTCCGTTATATTCCATCTTGCAAGGAAGTACTGTCATGGTAGTTCCGGCAGTAGTCCAAGAGATACTCGTACCGTTCATCATGGCATCAGTACAACGTTGATGATTTTCGTAGGACTCCGCTGTTTCATCGATAGCGAGACTGCGGTTGTTCCACGTATGATTTGGTAATGTATTCGGTACATCATATAATGCTTGTGCCAATTGTTGACTCACAGTATGAGGTATCATCCAGTTGATACGATTATCACTCAGTAAATCTTTTAAGAACATGCGCTCTGCTATAGTGGTAACAAGTGATGGTAAATTGGGAAACAGTGGTTCTAGCCCATGTGCCTCTGGTCGAACGATATAGCTTGGTAAGGCGTGTTCGTATTGGTCGTTTTCTTCTACCGGTGCATAACTATCTAATAAGGGACGGTGCTTCATGATAAATTGTAAATCATCTAATATGTAGGCTACGCCATTAATGAGGTCTTGTTGAATTCGGTATTGTGTGGCACAGGTTACGGCCGTGATTTCATTTAGTAGTGGTGAGGTGGTCGCGTCTGATTCGACTGGTTCTGGTGAAAGCAGATTCCAAGATGGATGGGGCTTTTTAGTATAGCTGCTTGGTTCAGATACAGTTTCGTATTGGGTGTATCGTAAGTTGTCATTGAACCGCTTACGAATGCTTTCCGGTGTGCTTTGTATGATTTCAATATAAGGTAAAAAAGTACGCAACAAAGGGAGAAGGATCTGCCCATCTTGAACGTGTATATAAATATCAGTGTATTCTGTCGTAGATTTTTCACAATTAGTTAGCATGTGGCGGAACGTATCTACAAAATGGGTCCATGCTGTCGTATATCCCTGTAACTTGTGGAACCGTAGATGAAGTGTTGTATTATAACGCGCTTTAGCTACTGGTGGTGGCGTATCATTGTTATAAGTGTTTTTTATGCTTACTGCACTTATAGTATCAATCCGGTAGGTAACGAGTGTATGATGATGTACGGCTATAAGGTAATCGCGGTTGCCTATATAATCTGATTCAATCCTCACAGGTCGAACCGTTACTTTGGGTCTACGTTTATTGCAGAAATTAAGCTCAACCATTTTATGGTGATGTAAGGCATCGGCAAGGGTATACAGAATTGTTTCATCGATGATGTGCAATGGATTATTATAGGTAAATATATATTGTGATTCGTAATCCGGTGGTGTTGGCTGTTCTAGTTCATCTAAGAGGGATGTATCACTGATGAGCGTTTGTAACTTGGCTAGTAAGGTGTGTCCAGCAGTACCAAATAAAGAGATATTTTTATATACGAATACAGCACGATTTAGCTGTTCTAATTCTTGTAGTGTACATGATTCAAGACCGATTGAAACTAGGCTATATACATAGGTATTCTTTTGTATAATCTCCTCAATAATACCAATTGTAATAAGTTTTTTTATGATCCGTGTTAGGGTTTGCTTTTCGATAATATCTGGAATTTCTTTCTTCGAATCTTTATATTTTTCCTCTAAAAACGATTGGTATGCCGGTAATATATACGGATCATCGTTGATATGCTCGTATATCTCTGTTATGGTGCAACTCGTATATTTACTAATAGTATTGATAATAGCCAAAATTAGGATAATTGTTTCTGGCTTCATTGCATAGAGTGCGTACAAATTGGCTAAATAATTGTGACCCCAGTAAAAATCTTGCTTGGTAATGGTATGGACGCGCGTACGTCCGATTTGAGTGTCCCGAATCTTGGACCCCATATTGAAATAGGCGAGGCGTTTTAAGTAATCGTCGTGAAGACTTTTTTTGATACCTCGTTTAGGTGCCGTGTTTCTCGTATGTAGGCCCATGGCTAAGCTACGAAAAAAGAGACGCATATTTTTAACGTTTTTTAGATAATTCGTTACACTTGGCATAGGTCCTCCTTAGTTTGAAAATGAAACTTTCATGAATACTATAACAAATTTTAATGTATTTTTATAGAGTTGAATTGCCCTAGAGATGATTAATTCCTAGTTTTTTTGAACTGTTATGTATGGCGTTCTTGGATATACTAACGATACAGAAATAACAAGAAATTAGTGCTACATAAGGAAATCTATTTTCAAGGAGGCTTATATGGAATCTATAAATTGGAATGCAACTAACGAGGGTGTGATAGGGATGACTGATGATAAGGATATGACAATGACCAACGCTATGGCTACCAATGATGATGCGGATGTTGGTGCAAGTCGGGTTACTAGTATGGACGTATTCGAAGCGCGTCGAGAGGGGAACCTTGATAATGCCTATGCAATGGCTCAAACCTTGATAAAGCAACCCAATCCAGGCCCTTGGGATATCCGTGCTTGTGCATGGTGCCTGATTGACCTCATCAAACGAGCCAATGCAATGCATGACGATGGCGAGGTAAAGCTGTATCAAGGTGAACTACAAAAATTAGCTATTGACGAAGCTGATGATATTCTATTTAAACAGACACAGTATGCTTTGCGCCTTGGTAGTCCGGCGATTAAGGAATTATCTACTATTAAAGAGCTTAAGGCTGCAGGTGAAATCTTAGAAGCTACAAAACGAGCGAAGACATTGCATGCAGAGTTTTCAGATGATGTGACGGTAAAACGATCCTATGCATGGTGTCTATATAAGATACTACAGCAAAAGGCGAAAGAGTCACCTCTTACTATTCAACATGTGACAGGATGTTTAGACGAGCTATTCTCGTTGGGACTTTCACAAGAGGTATCCTTATTACGGTGTATTTGGGGAACGGTGCTATCTATTGATAATGTAGAGGGGCATATCGCATTGTACAATTACGCATTACAAATGGATTTTGACGAGCTTGAAGCGTGTGATTATCAGGTGGCACCGTATGTGGGCAGTGATGGTAAACATCACGAATGGCCATCCTTGGTGATGCGGGTTCTTAAAAAGTCCTTGGATAGCCTCAATCGGTATGTGGATAAGGACATTATTCATCATTTGTGTGATATCACGGAAAAACGTATAGGTTCTTTGACGGAAAATACATTCTTCTTACAATGGTCCTTGGCAAAGGCCTACTTGTTGGTGGGCGAAGTTGATAAAGCACGAGATATCATTCTCCACCTATTACAATCTAAGCCCAGTTCGTTCTGGCTTTGGAATGGTTTGGCGGAGACTATGGCGGGTGATCATGCTATGGCATTATCTTGTTATGCTAAGTCGCTCACGTGCCAATGTGATTTACAATTTAATGGGCGTGCTAAACTGGGTGCTATTCAAGAATTGGTGGCGTTAGGTCAGTATGATTTGGCAAGTGCCGAGGTTCAAGCGTTGCATGCGTATCGCACGAAGGAAGGTCATAAAATAGGGGAAACCCTCAATCAGTATATGCATGCTAGCTGGTATGTGTCGGATAGCCCATCCATTGATGATGGATTTTATAAAGAGCATAGTTTAGCAGCAGCGGAATTACTTAATAGATTCCTACCAACTACCATTGGGGTAGTGAATTATATTTCTGAAAAAGCACACAAGGCATTTATCGTCGCCGAAGGTGACAGAACCCTTACGTACCATTATGATAATCAGACATCTATTCGTGAAATGGATGTAGTGTCTGTTGTTTATACCACTTATGAACGTTCAGATGGCACTACGGGATTCCAAGCCGTATCCTGTGAAATTACTGACGAAGAGGCACCAAAGACGCTTATTAAACAATTTGGCGAAAAAATTAAAGTTATAGAGGCTGGGATAGCCTTCACAGTGAAACATAATGTATTTATCGATAAAAAATTAGTGGAACAGCACCATTTGATGAACGGTGATGTCGTTTCGTTGACCGCTATCCGATCCTTTAATAAGAAAAAGAATAGCTGGGGCTGGCAAGCCGTGGGCATTGATTCCATTCATCGTGCTGACGATACTAGCACGGGTGTTTCAGTCATTTAACAGATACTGATTATATTGAAATATAGCTAACATAACATTGACCTATCCATGCATCACTGTGGATAGGTCATTTTTATGAGACCAATCGTTTTCTAACCATGTGAAAGACCAGAAAATAGGGATAATCTCAAATAACATCTGCCTAGTGGAGATTTAAACGTGAAAAGAAAATGAATTAAAATATTGACTGAAAATCTAGAAACCCTTATAATGACTGTATCTTAAGAAAAGTCATTTTCTTCCAGTATTTACCTATATCCATAGGCCTTTTGGATCAAATGGGAGTGCGTTTTGACCGTTTACGGTATGAGGTTTTCCAAAACCTATTTTTAAGCCCCATGAATACTGGCTTTGTAAGGCCTGCTGTTGCAACAACACCTACCGCTTGCGGTATTGAAACCATACTTCTCTTGTCTCTGCATCAATGCGGGAGAACTCAAGTTGCAACAACACCTACCGCTTGCGGTATTGAAACAATAGCACTTTGGTTTCTGTTAATCACACGCATTTTAAAAAGTTGCAACAACACCTACCGCTTGCGGTATTGAAACAGTATCATCATCGCCGCAGCACATTTCTTTTAAGCCAGTTGCAACAACACCTACCGCTTGCGGTATTGAAACGCGTATACGCAGTTAATTCGGTAGCACCAGCTTGACCAGGTTGCAACAACACCTACCGCTTGCGGTATTGAAACCTGTGATTTTACCAGAACAGCACTTCATTAATCTGTTAAGTTGCAACAACACCTACCGCTTGCGGTATTGAAACAGCCACAGCTGTCGCTGCAGCTTCCCTGATGTCATAGTTGGTTGCAACAACACCTACCGCTTGCGGTATTGAAACAATTTACGAAACAATATATAACGGCCCCGAAATTAATTCGGTTGCAACAACACCTACCGCTTGCGGTATTGAAACGCTACAGCTGTTGCTGCAGCCTCACGAACATCGTAGTTGACGTTGCAACAACACCTACCGCCTGCGGTATTGAAACACTGATGTTCGCCGTTTCGAATTGTTGGAGAGCACCAAGGGTTGCAACAACACCTACCGCCTGCGGTATTGAAACTCCACTCATTTTAAATCCTCCTTTAAATTAAATATAAGTTGCAACAACACCTACCGCCTGCGGTATTGAAACGGTACACGCTTCATACCATTTTCGTCTGTTATTGTTAGTTGCAACAACACCTATCGTTTACGGTATTGAAACCATTGTTTCCAATCAGCAAAGATTTGAGCATCTTCGGTTGTAACAGTGCTTACCGTTTACGGTATGCGCCGAAGGGTGCGAGACAGCAGAGGAGCAAAGCGACGATGAGGTCCGCACATCTCAAGTACCTGAACGAAGAGAAGGTAAAACGAAGATGATGAAGCAACAGCACCTACCGTTCACGGTATTGAAACTCGGTCATAGTAACGACTACGACTTTCCCCCAATAAGGTTGCAACAGCACCTACCGTTTACGGTATTGAAACCATTGTTTCCAATCAGCAAAGATTTGAGCATCTTCGGTTGTAACAGTGCTTACCGTTTACGGTATGCGCCGAAGGGTGCGAGACAGCAGAGGAGCAAAGCGACGATGAGGTCTGCACATCTCAAGTACCTGAACGAAGAGAAGGTGAAACAAAGGCGATAAGCAACAGTACCTACCGTTTATGGTATTGAAACAAACAATCCAATAAATAGTTCTTAATAGATTCTTCTGATATTGCAATAGTACCTACTGTTTACGGTATTGAAACGCACTTTGCTCCTGAACAAAATCAGGACGTAATTGATTCGGTTGCAATAGTACTTACCGTTTACGGTATGCGTCGAAGGGTGCGAGACAGCAGAGGAGCGAAGTGACGATGAGGCCCACACATTGCAAGTACCTGAACGAAGAGAAGGTAAAACAAAGGTGATGAAGTAACAGCACTTACTGCTTGCGGTATTGAAACAATAGAGGCGTATATTCGTTTTCTTCTTGTTGATTTTTAAATGTTGCAACAACACCTACGGTTTACGGTATTGAAACCTATCAAGTATGTTATTATCAGAAGGATCGATGCAATTGCAATAGTACCTACCGTTTACGGTATGCGCCGAAGGGTGCGAGACAGCAGAGGAGCAAAGCGACGATGAGGTCCGCACATCTCAAGTACCTGAACGAAGAGAAGGTAAAACAAAGGCGATAAGCAACAACACTTACCGTTTACGGTATTGAAACTAATAATTGCCGTTACTGATTAGGTTGCCGTCCTTGTCATGTTGCAACAACACCTACCGCCTGCGGTATTGAAACTATAAAGCTTTTTTGATAGCGTTCATATCTTGTACTAGAAAGTTGCAACAACACCTACTGCTTGCGGTATTGAAACAATTTTGCAACATTTTCTTTGCCCCATGCTTGAAATCCGCGTTGCAATAACACCTACCGTTTACGGTATGCGCCGAAGGGTGCGAGGCAGCAGAGGAGCAAATCGACGATGAAGTCCGCACATCTCTTACCTGAACGAAGAGAAGATAAAATAAAGGTAATGGTACTTACTGTTTACAGTATTGAAACCATTTTATTTTAGGAGGAGCACTTCGACGTGCTTGTTTATTTGTAACAGCACCTACCATTTACGGTATGTACCACAGAGTGTGAGACAGCAGAGGTGCATACCGATGATGAGGTCCGCATATCTCAAGTACCTGAACGAAGTGAAGGTAAAACAAAGGCGATAAGCAACAGTACCTACCGTTTACGGTATTGAAACAGTAAAATACTTCCCGTATTCGGATGGATGCCAATCATGTTGCAACAACATCTACCGCCTGCGGTATTGAAACCGAAGTGCAGAGATGAAAGCCAATTTAGTTGCGATAGTGGTTGCAACAATACCTACCGCTTGCGGTATTGAAACCATAACCATAACCGAACAAACGGCGGTATAAACCTTTGAGGTTGCAACAACACCTGCCGCTTGCGGTATTGAAACTATTAATCTGCTGTAACCATTCTATAGCCGACTTCATTCTTACGTTGCAATAATACCTACCACTTGCAGTATGCGTCGCAGAGTGTGAGGCAGCAGAGGAGCGAAGTGACGATGAGGTCCCCCCATCTCAAGTGCCTAAGCAAAGCGAAAGAAAACAAAAGTGATAAAGAAATGTAACTACCGTTTACGGTATTGAAACGGATCCCATACCTTTAAGCCTGTTTTGGCGCTATCTATAGTTGCAACAGTACCTACCGTTTACGGTATGCGCCGAAGGGGACGAGACAGCAGAGGAGCAAAGTGACGATGAGGTCTGCATATCTCAAGTACCTGAGCAAAGCGAAGGTAAAACGAAGGTGATAAAGCAACAGTACTTACCGTTTACGGTATGCGCCGAAGGGTGCGAAACAGCAGAGGAGCAGCGCGACGATGAGGTCCGCACATCTCAAATATCTGAACGAAGAGAAGATAAAACAAAGGCGATAAGCAATAACACTTACCGCTTGCGGTATTGAAACTCGCTAATTCTTGCCCCTGTTTCTCGTTGATTTCTTTCGTTGCAATAGTACCTACCGTTTACGGTATTGAAACGCTGTTATTATTGGTAATCACTTTTTTATTATCTTCATTAGTTGCAACATACTGACTGCTTTTGCTTATTTGGGTATTAGGAGATTCTCACAATGGCTATAATAGAATTTTAAATTTCTGATCATAAGATAATGGATAACTTAACAAAAAAATCCAATCTGAATTTGGTGGTATTTTGACACTTATACAAAATGGAATTTGTTTTGTTAGTTATACTACTGTTGCGCCGAAAGGCGCTTTTTTAATTCCTAGTTTTTCTGATTATCCTACTTTCACTATGGTTCGTATAATGAATGCAACAAAACAAATCATAGTGTGGGGAGGTGTTAGTCTTGATGAGTATTGAAATGTTGATTTGTTGGGCTGTTTTAATCGTAATCGCTAAATCATTGAGCAAGAAAAAGTGAGGTGCGGTATGTCTAATGTAATACAAGAATTAAAGGAAATGATGTATTTGTCAGGGCGCATGAATCGAAGATCCTATGTCATCTATTGTATCTATATTTGCACCAACATTGGCTAAGGTTAGTATTATGACTGGACTATTAGCTATCATTTGCTGGCTATGAATACTATATATGATTGTGAAGATGCTGCAAGACGATAAATAGTACGTTAGCACCACAAAGGGGTGGTTTGTATGCAATATCTAATTTCTTATGACCTTTCGAACACAAAAATCCGGAATAAGGTAGTTAAGTATTTAGAATCATTTTGTTACCGTGTGCAGCATAGCGTGTTTCTCTGTCTTAATGCTCATGTACGGGTGGAGACGATTATCAAGAATTTAGAGTTTCTTACAAGAAATGATGAGACAAAGCGCTTGTTAATTGTTTCCATATCGGATACGACCAAGACCCCCATATGGTGCAACAATGAGAAGGTTCCATTGTGTGAGGAACAGATTATTATGATTTAACAGTGATTATGTAATTTGTTTAGGAGGTGTTGGTATGATTGAAACTGTATATGTTATGACGCCAGGTATATCGATAAAACAAGATGGTGGTTTGTTAATCTTAGAACAGAATCATGAGGTTCGGCGTCAGTTACCCATGGCGAACGTAAATAATCTCGTAGTTGGGCGAACGGTACAAATTTCTACACAAGTTATGTTCTCTTTAGTTGAGCAAGGTTCTCTCATTCAGTTTGTGAATCATAAATACGAGGTTATGGGGATTCTTGGTGATGAACATACATCGCTTAAGAAATTATTGTGGCAAGTGAATCATTTCACAAACCCTGATTTTGCCCTTATGGCATCGCGGTATATTGTATTTCGCAAGGTGAAAGCCCAATTAAACATCCTTGATCAGTACAATAAGACGCGACATATTCCTAACTATGAGGCGATTCGCCATACTATGCAGGCCTTAGTGAAACGTGTAGATAGGACCAAGACAGTAGAGGCCTTGAGAGGCATAGAAGGCCTTGCTTCTCGAACTTATTTTTCCGTATGGCCATTTATATTGTCTTAACCTTGGACCTTTCCAGGACGCAAACGTCATCCTAGTACAGATCCTGTAAATGCTTTACTCAGTTATGGTTATTCATTTCTGGAACGAGAGGTGCGCGCCTACCTAGTATCTACTGGTCTTGATGTGCGTATTGGTGTGTTACATAGTACGAACGATAGAAAGGATAGTTTTGTGTACGATGTGATGGATCTATTACGACAAGAGATTATCGATAGATTTATCTTAAAGGTTTTCAATCGACAAATGATTAATAGAGATGATTTTGATATATCTGAACGAGGCTGTTTCTTGGCTCGTGATTCTAATAAGGGCTGGGTTAAAACATATGAATATTATATGACACATACTGCAACGCGGTTAGCAGGAGTTACACCACGTCAATGGATTCAACAAGAAATACAGTATTTTATATCTTTTTTAAAGAATATTGGTCATGCTCCCGCAGAAGAATTAGAAGTAAAGGAGTTTGTATAACTTTTTAAATTATCTAAAGAATTATAGTATATATTGAATAATCATAAAACTTTCATAAAATGCATGATTATAAGTGCTTTTTTTCTTAGTATTTGCTATCATTAAAGATGAAATATAAATGAAGTTTTGTATATCGTGTTTCATGAAAGAGGGGATTCCATGTTTATCAATCATACAAATCATCCATCTCAGTACTGGTCGGATGCACAGCTCGATGCAGGGAATCAATATGGGATGATTATGGATATGCCATTCCCTCAGATTGATCCGATGGCATCTTCGGTGGAAATTAGTCAGTTGGCGCAAGATTATGCAGCGCGTATCATCGCCTTGCATCCAACGGCAGTACTCTGCCAAGGAGAATTCATTTATTGTCATGTGTTAGTGGAACGATTGCTCGCTGTTGGGATTACTGTTGTGGCAGCTACCAGTGAACGGGTGGTTGAAGCATCCTATAGGGATGGGGTGAACGAGAAAATAGTGAACTTTCAGTTTGTTCAATTCCGTGAGTATTGTCGCTGATTCGTATTGTGTTTTGTAGGTAAGGAGTGAGCCTATGCAAGTAAATGCGATTTTATTTGATGTGCAGTCCATTCAAAAGTACATCTTCGCAAACAATAAATTGAAGGCCAATGTAGGGGCTTCATATATTGTGGACCGATTATTTAAGAATGTGTTGTGCGATGAGGTCATTAAGAATATTGGGGTAGCCGCAGATACAACATCTTGGTTAAGCCATGGTGAAAGTCTTACAGCACTGCCGACGCCTGTGTATGTGGCGTACATCGGCGGCGGTAATGCATTAGTGTTGGTTGACGAAGCTCATGAAGCGCTCGTGGCGAATATCATTAAGCAATTCACTACTCGTGTCTTGACGAAATATCCATCCCTCAAGGTGGGGGCCACATCTGGAACAATTACCCTTGATAAGGATAAGTTCTCCAGTGATTTAGGGGTGTTATATTCACAATTAAAGGCTAATCAGCATACTCTACATCCGATTGTGACGCCAGCCAATACAGGGTTGACTACGATTTGCGATTTTAGTGGTGATGTGGCTGATACAACAGAACCAATAGGTGAAAAACGCCTTGTGGCTACGTCTTTCTCAGCTAAATTTAACGCTTTTGACGCAGCAAATAAACGATTGAGCCTTGACCTATTCGGCACAGAAGACACGGACTGGGTATTTCCATCTGAGTTAGAGGACCTAGGTCAAAATCAATCTACAGATACTAGTAAAACGGGTATCAATGATATTGCTATCGTTCATATTGATGGTAACAACATGGGGGCTCATTTCAGAGCTTGTAAAACTTTGGAAGAACGCAGCGCCTTATCCAAGCGCGTTCATGAAAAAACATTGGCTAGTTTTAAGGCTACAGTGGAATGGATCATCAATCACTATGATGTGTTAGATTCAGAATTGGAACTGAAACCGAACATGATGCCTATTCGTCCTATCATCGTAGGCGGTGACGATATTACATTCATCTGTAATGCTCGTATTGCGGTACAAACGTCACAATTCTTGATGCAACAATTATTGAGTGATGCGGATGGCATGTCTATTGCATCCTGTGCAGGTATTGCGGTGATTCCTACATCATATCCATTCTTTAGAGGCTACGAAATGGCAGAACAATTGTGTGATAGTGCAAAATCCAAGATGCGTGCATACAATGAAACACATACGATTTCGGAATCCTGCTGGATGGACTTTGCCTTCTTACACGGTGAAACAGCGCCAACATTGGAGCAATTCTTTGCCAATGAATACAGTAGCCTAACAGGCAATATGCACTTTGGTCCATACCGCGTTTATGGCCGTACAGAATCTGTAGCCTCTGGTGATATAGAGGGATTGCCTCAAGTATTGGATTGTACAGCTCAATTCAATGCTGGCAAGGTGATGGCTCATAACAAGGTGAAGGAATTGCGTTCCGTCCTTCAAGATAATGAACATATGTGGACAGTATTTCTTGAACAACTGCGTAATACGGGGACATCGTTGCCGAATGTAGCTGGTTGGGAAGCTTTCACAGACAAGCTATGGGCTAAGATTGATGGCCATATGCGCACACCGTATACGGATGCCATTGAATTGATGGATTATGTATTGCCTGGATTGGAGTAAGTATATGTACACATTAACTATACAATTATTGTCGCCAACTATGCTGATGTCCGGCCAAGGCGATGTGAACACGGACAGCACCATCGTTCATGACCGTTACGGAATTCCTTTCATTCCGGCAAAACGGGTGCGCGGTGTGTTATATGAAAGCGCTCTCGAGGTAGCGGAAATGATGGAAATGTCTAAGATGACGGCGTTTACAACGGACGATGTGAAAGTTTTATTCAACCGTCTTGAAGGCATTACGGATGAACCTAGATTATCCATCTCGAATTTGACCATTTCTGATTATGATGTGGTATCTCGTGAATTGGCGCAGTTAGAGGAACAGTACCCAACAGTATTCACAAAGGACCGCGTTCTTGAAGAATATACATCCATGCGGTATTACACATCTATCGACCAAACAACAGGAACAGCTATGGAAGGTACCTTGCATAACTCTCGCGTGCTTAATAAGGGGCTTACCTTTAAGGGACATATCGATGTAGAGGATATGACGGATACAGACCGCTATATTTTGAGCTGTGCTGTACGCAATATGATGGCCATAGGTGGTAAGCGAAACCGTGGGTTCGGTCAAGTGGTATGTAAAATCGATGATAAAGCATTTGATCTAGATACAATAGGGGGTAAACTATGGAACAAGTAAATATTACGGTCACTATACAATCCCCAACGCTCATTGCCAATTCTTCGACGGCAGGCGTATTGACAGGTACACGTGGATCTATTGATGGACGCATTTTGCGAGGCCTATTTGCCACTCAGTTTATCAAATCCCATAACCTTGGTAAAACAGCGCATACAAATCAGGACTTTATGAATTTGTTCTACGGTGATTTACGTTTCGTATCCGCTTATAAAGATACAGTAAAGGGAACATCATTCCCTGCGCCATTGAGTTTGCAAAAAAACAAGAATGCGGCTAAAGAAACTAAGTTTGCATCTAACCAGGTAGTTGATTCTTTTTATGCAAAACAAGAATACGATGTGCCAGAAAAACAAAATCTTCTTGGCTTTAAAGGCGTAAAGGGCTTTGTCGTGCTAGATGGTACAGAATGTAGCCCAGTTTCTGTGGAAACAGCGATTAAATTGCATATGTCTCGCTCATCTGAGCAAGAGCGCGTACAAGGCCGCAGCAGTGATGGCACGATTTTTAACTATGAATATGTAGAACCAAATCAAGTATTTGTGGGCTCCGTAGTAGGTCCTAAGGATGCCTTGGAATCCTTCGTTCACGAATTCCCTAAAAATTTAGATTGCCATATCGGCCGTTCTCGCCGTACAGAATACGGTCACTGTACCGTTACAATTGGTGATATTATGCCTGTGCCAACGCCAACGAGTGCAGGAAATTCCTTATATGTACGATTGCATACGCCATTGCTACTCGGTACGGAATCCATTCATGATGTAGTTGGTCGTGCGGTAGCATCCATTGGTTCAGACATTACCATCGGTGGTGTGTTTGCTTCGTACCAAGAGGAACAAAACTTCAACAGCATCTGGGGCGTTCGTAGTAGTTCTGAAGCAGCTGCCTCTGCAGGTACTGTGGTGGAATTGGTAAAATTATCTGGTTGGTCTACCGATGATGTAGCAGCATTGCAAACTATTTTATACAACGGTATGGGTGCTCGCGTGCAAGAAGGGTATGGTCAAGGTCGTCTTTGGACACCATTGGAAGGTACAATGGTACCATTAGGTAAGGCAAAAGCAGAAGCTCTTACATCCTTACATAAACCAACACGTCGCATTGCGAAGAAGGTATTGGAAAAACAGATCATCTTGAATGCACGATTACATGCAGCTCACGATGTGGATACGTATATTAAACGCACTATGGATTCTCGTAGTATCTCCAAGCATTTCGCGTCCGTTTTATTGGCTGAACTCGGTACAGATCATGCCACTGGCCATCGCCAATTGCAAGACTTTGTAGCGCAAACTAAAGCGGATAAAAAGGTGCTTGAAAAGAATTTGCGTGAATTCCAATTGGAACATGCATACACGCACAGTGAAACGAAACGCGTTAATTTGATGGATTATATCATCGATTTTGATGCGAATATGTTAGTGAATGCGTGCCTGTCTAAATCTGGCACAAGCGGCTCCTATTACCAAATCCCGACAGAACTTATCGATATGGTGGGCCTCGATGCAGCAAAACTAGCTGATACTGTAGCTTACGAATATTGGTTGTATTTCTTTAGACATATTAGAAAAGTTAAGTAAGGAGGACCGTCGTATGTTAAACTCTGCAAGTATTATAGGACGGTACACTCTGACTGGTACTGTCAAACTCACGAGCCCGCTTATTATCCGTGCTGGTGTGAGTAATGATATATTAAATGATACGGTTGATGATATCGTGGTGACCTACCATGATGGGCAACCATTTATTCCGGGCACATCCTTGGCCGGCGTATTGCGTCAAGCCTTGCAAGGTCTTGTACCTGATGCGGAATTGGTGCTATTTGGATCTATCGACGATAAGGGAACTCAAAGTGCGCTACAAATCAATGACATTCCTTTAGAAGATACGAATATTGTCGTACGTGACGGCATTCGCATTGATGATGTGCGTGGTATAACCGTAGATGGTGCTAAATATGATTTCGAGGTTATCGAATCGGGTGCTACCGGTCAATTGCGCATCGATTGTGTTATCCGTCGGTATCACGAACAACAAGGCGATAAGATTGAAAAGGCCCTCGCTGCCTTAGCCAATGCTTTACAACATGGCATCGCTATTGGAGCTCGTACGGTAAATGGTTTTGGCCGTGTTGCTTGTAAGGATATTGCCTTAGAACACTATGACTTTACAAAACCAGACCATGTGAAAGCATGGTTAATTGGCAAAGATGGCGATTCCGTAGCTATTCCTAAACAAGCCCTTGTAGCTGATCGCGATTTAGTTATCAATATGGATGCTTATTTAGAAGATACGGTGCTTATCAAATCTATCTTTGAAGAAGCCTGGGAAGATACATCTGTAGCCCTTTTCGTTCCTGGTACATCTGTTAAAGGTGTATTGCGTCATCAATGTGGTCGTATTCTACAAGCTATCGGTATGAATGATACACTTGTGAATACGCTTTTTGGATACAGTAATGACGATGATAAGGATAGCCGTAAGGGCCGTGTCATGGTCGATGAAATTTACTTTGATAAACAGTTCAATCAAGAGGAACAACCTCGTATCCGCGTGGATCGTTTCACTGGTGGTGCTATGAATGGCGCCTTGTTCCAAGATCACCCTGTACGTAACACTAAGGGGGATACAGTGACATTCCCATTGCGCATGACTGTTAAAAATTGTAACGATGCAGAGGCCGGCCTTGTGTTGCTGCTCGTGAAGGATCTCATGACAGGTCAAATTACATTGGGTGCAAACCGTACGATTGGTTATGGCCGTGTACAAGGTAAATCTGTTACCGTTCAGTATCATGGTGAAAGCTATACCATCGATGGTAATGGTAAGGTAACATCTGGTGATGCCTCTCATCTTGAAAACCTAGTGAGTGCGTTGCAACAATGTATTAAAGAAACTGTAAACGGCTAAGGAGGTTGCCATGAGTAAAGAATTACAACGCCACGAAGGCGTATATACAAAAACTAGCGGCACCTGTGGGGCCCTAGCAGATGTGAACATTGCATCTGTTGCAAAGGAACACATGCAACGGGATGGTCTAGTCGTTACTTGGTCTGTGCACGAAGTAAAATGGGGCTATTACAAGAATGGTACATTCCAATTTTCGGATGGCTCCACAACAGTTGAAAATGCATATTTGCAAGAAATGCGCATCTTTAACGATACAGAAGAATTGCGCGTTACCGTTCAAAATGGATCTATTTCATATCGCTATATTTCCGATGCCTCTGGTGAAAGCGTATCTTACGTGGATTCCACATCTCGTATGATTGGTGAAAATGATGCAGGTTATGCCCAATTACATAATATTGAAGGTTTTACCCATTTAGTTGATACAGGGCGTAAGCTTTCACAAATTATCCCTATTACAGCAACAAAACAATATTGCTACTTAACAACGCGCAATTATATTGGATATTTAGATAACCATCAAGCGAGCTATATCGATTATCGGTATGTGAGCATCGTAGATAAGGAGGCGTAGTATGGCAAAGAAAGCAAAGAATAAACATGCGGCTAGTGCAGCCTTCTTTCAACGTGTAAATGGTCCAGATTTTGATATCAAAAAGGCGACGGAACCGCGTGGTGGCGGCCGTGGTGGTCAAGGCCGTTCTGGCGGTTACAATAATTCCCATGGTAATAGCGGTGCTAGAAGCAATGGTAATAGCAAATATCCGTCTACACCTGCTAGCGCAGCATACAATTTTGTGCGTTTGCCAAGCCATGTAATTCCTGCTGAATTCTATGATGGGAATTTTGAAGGTGTCACAAAGGATGTTATTGATGCGTACCGTGATCATGTTACGAAAATGGATACACATACTGGTTATATTGATCTCACTATTACAACAGAAACACCACTATTCATAGGTGGTCCATCGAAACAAGAGGACACAACACCTCTAGAATTCTATGGTGGTCAAAACAATCCAACCATTCCGGGCTCTAGCCTTAAGGGCATGGTAAAAGAAATCTTTAAAATTGTAACGGCTAGTAGCTTTAGACCATATCAACGCGGTACAGGATTAGGCGACTTTGAAGATCGATACCTTTATTTCCGTGACTTTGCGAGTGCTATTAAATCTCTTAAAGAATATTATGCAGAACGCATGGTGGGCATGGAGAAAAATGGCAAGGGTGAATATAAAGCTGCTACTAAGGCGACACCTGGTTTCATCATTCAAACGGTGAATAATGATTACTTCGTCGTTCCTAGTGATGTTAAAAAATGCTCTTATTTGGATAATGATGGCATGGAACTTAAGAAGGATAAGGCGTCCATCGACTGGATGAATACGTATGTGAACATTCATACGGGCTCTATGCGTTCTAAAAAATCCTACATGCGTATTACCAAACCGGGAAATTTTGATAAACGAATTCCAATTCCGCAGTCTTGTATTGAAAGCTACGCAGATGATAAGAACCGCGGTACATTAGATTTGCTAGATAAGAAAACAGGTAAATCCGGCGAAGCGGCTAAAGAGTATACCCATTGCTCAGATGTAAAATTCGTTGTGCCTTGTTTCTTTATTGAAAAGGATGGTCTTGTTGAACATTTTGGGCATGGTCGTTTCTATCGAATCGCTTACGATTTAAAAATTAGTGATCATTTACCAACGTCCTTGAAGCAACATAATAAAGGCGTGGATTTATGTGATAGCGTATTTGGTTATGGCGATAATTGGGCTGGACGTGTATCCTTCTCTGATGCACATGTACAAGGTACACTTAAGATGTGCCCTTCCGATTATCCACATCCATTGATGGGACCAAACCCAACATCATTCCAACTCTATTTGGAACAAAATGTGGATGACCATAATACGTATAATCACTGGGGGCATGAACATGCGTCCTTACGTGGTTATAAGATGTATTGGCATCAACCGCTTGCCAAAGCGAAGGATTGGACTCGTACGGCTGAAGAAAAAGAAATCAAAGGTACACGCAAGATTCGCCCTGTTGATACAGGGGTTACTTTCACAAGTCGTATTCATTTTGAACGTCTTAGTGATGTAGAACTCGGTGCGTTGCTTATGTCTCTTAATTTAGATCAATATTCTGGCGGCCAACGTCGGACGTATTACAAACTAGGCATGGGTAAATCCATTGGTTTCGGCAGTGTTAAATTAGATACAGACGTAACGATTTTTGATAATACTAGCCGTTACTCCGTCTTGTTTGAAAATGATGCGTGGAATACTGGAAAAAGCACAATGGATAGCAAAGACTATGTTCAAGCGTTTACAGCTTATCGTGATGATGTACTCGGTGTGGATAAACCAGCATATAATGCAATGCTCGAAGATTTGTATATGATGATGGATTGGAATATCGCTAATGGTCCAAATGCTGCTAAGAATTGGAACGAAGGGATATCCATGATGACTATCAAAAATAATAAAATGGATGATCGCATTAAATATCGTAGTAAACTCGATATGCCAAAATCCTTTATCGAAAAGTGGTCTAAATAATGCTGGGTATTGTAACATTAGCCCTTAAGGCTAAGAACACCTGTAAACTGCCTGAATTTCCAGGACGTTTTCTCCATGCGGCCGTATTTTCCCTCCTCGGTTCTATCGATGAAGCATCCAGTACGTATTGGCATAATCTAGCAGGCATCAAACCATTTACCGTATCCCTACAATATGGCAAAAAACGCCGTGATGCTAGTATTCAAAAGGGGGATATAGTTTACTTACGAATCCATGTGTGGCATCGTGAGCTGTGGTATGTCCTTGAAGAGATACCGCAGCTACTATCCTTACAAATCGGACCACTTGAGGCGATGGCTGTCGATGTGCAATATGAGGCACCCTTTGATCTTCCTTTATCGGGAGAGAATGCTTTGATATTGGTAGAGCGATGCCTTACGGCCAAGCCTGCGAAACGTGTGGAAATCGATTTTGTTACGCCTACCTCATTTAACGGAACATATGGCGAAATTACATTTCCTAAGGCGGAGCTTATCTTTGCATCCATTGTAGACAAATGGAATGCTGGTGATGAAGAACAAGCATTAGATAAAGCACGCATTAAAGAACTGTGTGAACGAATTGTTTTGACTGATTGGAAAGGACACACTAAGCGTGTATACTTTGGTCGTGACCGAGGTATTACCGGATTTGTAGGTGGCTTTACATTCAATTTGTCCAAGCTAAATGACGAAGAACGACAACTCATTACTATTCTAGCAACCTTTGGTCAACATTGCGGTGTAGGACGATTGTCTAGTCAGGGGCTGGGGCAAGTGCGAGTGACAGTGGATATGAAATAATAGATTTTTAGTCTAGAGATTATAGTTAGATATATTTGGACTATGTATAGGTCTAGATATAGTACCTCCCAACTAAAGAAACCTGCTAGTTATCAATTCTGATAACTAGCAGGTTTCTTTTTAGTTCCTAGTTTTTTTGATTATCTCTTTACGTGAAAGCTACGTATAATGAAATCACAAGTTAAGCCTACTAGTTAGAGCATCATGTAGCATGGTCGTTACCTCCGCGACCCATATCGTTACAACGTAACGATATACAATACACAGACCCTTTGATCGGAACCGCCCTTGCAGCGGATGCTATGATGTTTAGCTGGTAGGCTTAATCTATTTTTATTTTAATATATACTAGTTTTGAACTTTGAAACAATGCACGAACTCTCTGCTTTACTTCAATAAAAAGACTTAAAAATAAATGAATAGAAAATGAACTTAATTATTGACGTGAAACCTATAAACCCTTATAATAACCGTATCTTAAGAAACATCATTTTCCTCCAGTATTTACCTATATCCATAGGCCTTGTGGACCAAATGGGAACACGTTTTGACCGTTTACGGTATTGAAACTCGTAAACATTTACTTCGTCTGGGTTAATATCCATGCTTGTTGCAACAGTACCTACCGTTTACGGTATGCGCCGAAGGGTGCGAGACAGCAGAGGAGCAAAGCGACGATGAGGTCCGCACATCTCAAGTACCTGAGCAAAGCTAAGGTAAAACGAAGATGATGAAGCAACAGTGCCTACCGTTTACGGTATTGAAACGTACTGATGTTAGCATTAAATACACCTTCCATTAGTTCAGTTGCAATAGCACCTACCGTTTACGGTATTGAAACCCACGGTTAGTTAAAAAGCGTATAGATGTTCTATTATGTTGGAACAGTGCTTACCGTTTACGGTATTGAAACGGATAGTGGTGAAAGAAATTAAATCTACAAGAATTAGCGTTGCAACAGCACCTACCGTTTACGGTATGCGCCGAAGGGTGCGAGACAGCAGAGGAGCAAAGCGGCGATGAGGTCCGCACATCTCAAGTACCTGAGCAAAGCGAGGGTAAAACAAAGATGATAAGGCAACAGTACCTACCGTTCACGGTATGCGCCGCAGGGTGTAGGACAGCAGAGGAGCAAAGCGACGATGAGGTCCGCACATCTCAAGTACCTGAGCAAAGTGAAGGTAAAACAAAGGTGATGAAGCAACAGTACTTACTGTTTACGGTATTGAAACGTAACTACCAACAAAATAGGTACTAGCATTACTAACGTTGCAACAATACCTACCGCTTGCGGTATTGAAACGCGCAATTCTTCAATAAGGCTTGCAAGGAAGTTGTTCCATGTTTGCAACAGTGCTTATCGTTCACGGTATTGAAACTGGTCAGATCCTCCTTGAGACATTTTAAAGAATTCAGATCGTTGCAACAGCGCTTACTGTTTACGGTATTGAAACTTATTGGTTACTACACCAACATCTACTAGCTCTTGACGGTTGCAACAGCACCTACCGTTTACGGTATTGAAACGCAACTTTATCTAAGTTGCCTTGCATCATGTCACGTTGCAACAGCACCTACCGTTTACGGTATGCGCCGAAGGGTGCGAGACAGCAGAGGAGCAAAGCGACGATGAGGTCCGCACATCTCAAGTACCTGAGCGAAGCGAAGGTAAAACGAAGATGATAAAGCAACAGCACCTACCGCTTGCGGTATTGAAACTTACCTGCATCAACACCACTCTCGTGAATAGTAATGTCACGAGTTGCAACAACACCTACCTCTTACAGTATGCGCCGAAGGGTGCAAGACAGCAGAGGAGCAAAGCGAAGGTAAAACGAAGATGATAAGCAATAGTACCTACCGTTTACGGTATTGAAACTCAAATTTGCCCAAATTGTAAAGCTTCATTACAACTAGTTGCAACAACACCTATCGTTTACGGTATGCGCCGAAGGGTGCGAGACGGCAGAGGAGCAAAGCGACGATGAAGTCCGCACATCTCAAGTACCTGAACGAAGAGAAGGTAAAACAAAGGTGATGAAGCAACAGTACCTACCGTTTACGGTATGCGCCGAAGGGTGCGAGACAGCAGAGGAGCAAAGCGACGATGAGGTCCGCACATCTCAAGTACCTGAACGAAGAGAAGGTAAAACAAAGGTGATAAGTAACAGTACTTACCGTTTACAGTATGCGCCGAAGGGTGCGAGACAGCAGAGGAGCAAAGCGACGATGAGGTCCGCACATCTCAAGTACCTGAGCAAAGCGAAGGTAAAACAAAGGCGATAAGCAACAGTACCTACCGTTTACGGTATGCGCCGAAGTGTGCGAGACAGCAGAGGAGCAAAGTGACGATGAGGTCCGCACATCTCTTATCTGAGCAAAGCGAAGGTGAAACAAAGGTGATGAGAAAATAGTACTTACCGTTTAGTGTATATAATAAAAGAACTACATATTTTATTAGGAGTATGCTATCTCCCTACAACCATAAAAAAACTCTACCCTAGATCTTCTAAGGTAGAGGTTTTGTTTATAAATCTCTATAATTCGATGCTTATTGTATCGAATGTTTGTTTGATATATAATTAAAATAAGATAGTTAGATGAGGTTGGGCCTCTCTTCGTCATTGAAGGGAGGGGTAAGCCTATGAGTGATTATGAAATCATTATGCTCCTATTACAGGTGATGACCGTGATTATTGCCTTTGGAGCGTTAATAGCGCTTATTTGTCTAGGAAAAGACAAATAGCCCTTCGTTATCTTTGATAATTCGATAACAGAAAGGCCATTTCCTAATATTTTATAGATTTCGAGATGAGCCTGACGTATCCACTCGTCTAGCTATCTTCTTATATTATAACGATGGTTTAGGTCATCGTCAAATATAGATGAACATGCACGTTTTTGTTTGATGAGTGTGTTCTGCCATTAAGTATGTAGGACATAAATTCTGAGCTGTTTCAAAACGGCTCTTTTTTTATTCCTAGTTTTTTTGATTATCTCCCCATAGAGAATCTCCGTATAATGAACTCACAAGTTAAGCCCATTGGTTGTAACATCAAGTATCATGATTTACCTCCATACAATAAATAAAATAACCCTTTTATAAAAGCTGCATTAGGCGGCAAACAAAGTGGTGTTCTTCCGGTGGGCTTAGCCTAGTATGTTGTTTGTATTACATGAGTTATATGTGTTTTTATACACGGAGGTTCTCTATGGAACGATTTGCTATTCAGAAGAATGATTTTTTATCCCATGATTGCACCGGTTACTTTCATCTATATTATGTAGGGTACGGGCGACCAGGCAATCCGGATTATTTGAACACGTTGAAAAATATATTTGTTTCTACACCTCTAGATACGTTGCGAGCTGCCTCTAGGCAGGCCGCAGCATTAATGATACAGGATATTCCGAAGGTTATAGATGCTGAAGATTTGGGTGAGGTTGTTCTTATGGCGGTGCCACGGTCCAAGTCGGGCATGTGCAATTGGCAACTTGGGTTTAAGGCTGCGGTACGGACTGCTGTGAAAGCCCTACAGGATAATAACTTGCCTGTCGTCGACGGAACAGATTTTATTTTCCGCCATACGAGTACCAAGATGACACACTTGCGTAAGCCTGTATCTAATTTCGAAAATACTGGTAGTGAGCCGTACCCAGGGATTACCAAGGATACTTGTGATATCCAGAACGAGTACCTAAAGGATAGAACGGTTATTTTGATAGACGATATTTATACAAAAACAGTCAATGTTGACGAAGATTGTATTCAAGCATTATACGATGCTGGTGCAGCGCGCGTTATTTTTTACGCCGTAGCCTACACTAATCGAAATGCGTATAAAAGAGGAGCATAATATGAAGATTTCACCAATAGCTTTGAAAATTTGGGCCGTCCAACAAGCCACTAATCAGATCAAATCAAGAGCTAGCTTTCACAATACGTGGAAAACAGCAGATGCATTTCTTGCCATGATGGATGACATCCCTCACATTGATGAGGCGGTGCATAGCTTGTCCGTAGCGGTGGATGATATGGACTGGATGGATGGAGCGGTGTGCTGCTTTGATACAGAGTTTCCTGTCGTGAATGTGAACGCACCCAATGGTGATCGCCCCTATCTCTTGTTCTATAAGGGCGACCTTAGTCTGCTTAACGATTTGAATCGCAATGTGGCCGTCATCGGTTATACGACACCAACAGATGAGCAGATTGCTCGTGAAAGTAAGATTGTTGAGCAACTGGTCAATCATAACCAACATATCGTGAGCGGTCTTGCGAAGGGATGCGATGGCATTGCTCATACGATATGCATGGATTGTGGCGGAAAAACGATCGCCATCTTGCCGTCTCCGCTGAATTCCATATTTCCTGCTGCTCATCGCGATATGGCGCAGCGTATAGTTGAAACAGGAGGTCTCATTATTACTGAGTACTACGATGAGCCGCATAGCCGACACGAAGCTATCAACCGCTTTGTGGAGCGAGATCGATTGCAAGCTTTATTTGCTAAGGCGGTGATTCTCATTGCTAGTTATGAAGGTCGTGACGGAGATAGTGGTTCTCGTCATGCTATGGCAAAGGCAAATAAATATGGGCATATGGCGTGCGTTATGTATAATGCTGCGACCGATGGTACTGCGAGGGATATGAAATTAAATCGTAGCTTACTAGAATTGCAACAAGCGCGACAACTTGTGGCAGCAAAGAGCAAAAGTGATACCTCAGCAGTCACTCTAGAGGAGATTGTTCAGTTTGTTAATCCAATGTTGGAAATGGCAGATACTCTGTTCTAGCTCTTGGGGCGTTATATGTTTTAAGTTATCCATACTAAGGTTATAAATATAACTATTAAAGTTATTACGGTAAATATAGATAGGGTTTGATAGAGGAGGTTCTATGTTTTACATCGTTGATGTAGATAACACATTAGTGTTTACAGATCAATTAAATACAGCTGGTTATGTGTATGCCTTGGACCATGTGGGACTAGAACCAAGTGCTACAATACCTGACCGTATTACGAAGAATGTTGTACGCGAGTGGTATCCTAAGCTCACAGAGCAAGAATTAGACCGTATCACATTCTATAAGCAATCCTATGTGCGCACACATTTAGAGCAGACTACGCTCAACCCTGAAATGGCTCATTTGCTGAAGGTTCAAGGAAGGAATCGTTGTGCTTTATGGACTGCTGCTAATCCAGAACGAGTACAATTATTGTTGGACTTTCACAATATAACGGAATACAAGGCTATTCGTTTCAGTGATAAGTCCACTGGTGATGTAGTACACGCCATTCAAGATTTTTGCTCGCTATTTCAATGTGAGCCACAAGACTTGTGTTTTTATGATGATGACCCTGGCGTTATACAACGATTGCTAGATTATGACGTATCTGTCATAGCGGCATAAATAAGAAGGCACATTGACATCATTTTAAAATCCATTATCTGAAATGTATTATTTTGAAATGATAGATTCATATAATTAGATAAATTAATGTGATTAGATAGATTAATTATCTATATTGATAGATTTTTGTTATATAGGAGGTTCTATGCATCACGTTACGATTAGTACAACAGGTATATTTAATGATATTCGTCCATCTTTATTTCCACCAGTAGAGGGAAAAGAGTCCACAACGTTTATGTTCGGATTAGATTTTAATACTGGTGGTGTAATTCCATTTTATGATGATGAGCTAGACGATGTAACGGTTAATGGCCCTCATATTGAGATAGAACGGCAGAGGATTCGCGAGTTTGTAAAGGCTGTATGTGCGGAGATGGAAAAACCCTTTGAGGCATGTCGTAGTGCGTTCTTGTTTTCCTTGCCAGAATTTCTCCGCTTTGGTACGTATAATGGGCGACCTTTATTAGAAACGCCTCGTAAAGGTGAGTATGAGGCGTATGTCTTGTATAAAAGCCACAGAGGTCGCAAGTTACTATTTCAAAAGGGGCGTCCCCCTAAGGATGAGGCGCAATATGTATTCGACAATATGCTACGCCATTTTATATCTACTTTGTTTTCTGATGAAGGCACGTATGGCTATTTATCCGATGTTAAGCATATAGAAACGCCTATATCCCTTGGCGTATTACAACAGTCTTTGGAGGACATAGGGGCAGCGAATGATGATGTATTTAGTGAAGGGGTTGATGCCTTTTCGGTACCGAATCACTACGTGATGACTGAGCCTACCCAGGTTCAATCTGAATTTTTACTTCTTGCTGATGCGCTTGGCGCCTATATGGTACAGGATATGGAGGGAAAAACAGAATCAGAAGCACTCAAGACCTTGTCGAAGGATGTATTGTTACAAAATATTTGTGAGCCTATGTATAAAGCGTACATGGGATCTAGTAAGGCAGCATCTATTCATGTCTATGATGAGTGTGAACGCTGGCTCGATCCGTTGATTCGTCAATGCTGGAATAATCAATATAAGATGTTCCGTTATACGTTAAATCAGGTGCCTACCTATGATGATGGAGTACTTGGTTATGTGAAAGAACAGAATGTAATTCCTCTTGTGGCGCAAGTAATTCAGGAACTTTCTACATCAAATTTAGGAGTCGAACTACATCCGCAGGTGCATCAGTATAAGCAGTATTTGGATGTTCTTGTTCCTTATACAGATCGTGTGCAGGAATTATATCGCAAGCGGTATGTTGGGATAGGTGATGAGCTATTATCTGTGATGGATGAATCCAACCCGTTCGGTATGAATAGTCCTTTTAGCATGGATAATCCATTTGGCTTAGAAGATTTGGTTGATAGTGATATTCCGTTTGGGTTCAGAGACCCATTTGGTATGAATGATGTGGATGATATGCCATCTGTAGATGTGGAGTTATGTTGCCACGTGTATTGTGCACTAGATGCGTGTCAGCGAGCCATTCGAGGCGAGCGCATGTATCATAATGTGATTCCTATTGTGAATTTCCTAGATGATTTGGTCGCTCATGCGGACATTCCTTCACCGGATTCGTGGCAGTACGAGTATTTTTTGAAAGTAGGGCGTCTATCCAAGTGGTATCGGGCTCTGGCCTATGCTTTCACAGGGCGTAGTGAGGCTGAAAGTTTATTAAAAGAATTGATTCAGGCTCAAGAGAAAGATCCGTTGGACTATGATAATTATTCCAATGCATTTATTCATAATTTGACGAATCCAGAGAGTGCCTTTGATCTTAAGTATTTACAGCTTGCGTTATTGCATTTTTATGTAGAAACGGACAATCGTGTAGGTTATGAACGCTACATTGAAACTGTATATCCTCCGCTCTTCTCCATGCGTTTTGACTGGATTAGCCAAATGCAGATTTTGTTAAATGAGAATAGGGATGAGGCGGAAGACAAGTATACACGGAGTAATCGCTATTGGAACTATACGAATGGGGTATTCCTATTGTGGGTCAAGGCCGTATGGCATTTTCATATAGAACATATGGACCAAGCCTGCTGGGAGGAACTAGGTACATTGTGGGATGCGACCTATGACAGTCCAAACTATATGCGTCATATGCAGGATCATTACGCGTACCTTGAGTGCGTCAAATACATGGTAAAATTGGCTGTTCATTTTGGTGATACTAGACGAGCTGAGATGTACAAGCAGAAGCTACAAATCCTTATCGATGAGGACTATCAATTTGGCTGGGCAGGCACAGAACTAGGATATCCGTGGAATGCATCGGATTATAGTATTATGGCACAGATTAATGAGATCTTAGGCAAACTAGACCTTGCGAAGGAGCAATACGATAAAGCCTACGCCTTGGTGAGTTATGCTCAAGAAAAATGGTGTTACTTTGAAGGTAAACATGGCAATATTTGGGATTTACCGATTGCCGTAGACCCAGAAACAGCACAACCTACGCTAACCGAGTGGTTAACAAACTATACACCTCGATTCTCTACTATTGAAGAATATAAGAAGGCTTTGGTGTCCTGGATGAGCTTTGTATTTCATTAGAAGAGTTGTTTAAATAGTATATATCCATAAAAAAGAGCCATAAAAATGAACCGCACCTCCAAAATTGGACATAATTTTGGAGGTGCAGTTTTTCTATGCCAAACTATTATAAAGAAACTAAGGGTTAAGCTTTTTATCTATTCAAAATTAGGTTGGGTATTTTATAAAAACCACTTTATGTAGAAGTGATTTTATATTTGCTTCATTTTAACTTCATTTTATAAAAGGGTTTTATATTTATAATTATTTGTTTAACTGTGTATAGTATAGTGGTAATAAATAAGATACTTGTGTTGTAAAAGGAGATTAAATATGTTGCGGAGAATGATTGGTACTGTCCTTCTAGGTACATCACTATTAGTCTTGGCAGGATGTGGTAATTCAGCTGAACTAGAACAATTAAAGAGTGAGAATAGTGCACTTCAAAAAGAAGTTACACAATTAAAGACAGATAAAAAGAACTTAGAAGATAAAATTGCTATGTATGTGCCTAGTGAATTAAAAGGTAAGCCTATTACTGATTTACCAGATCAACCGATGAAAGTTGGAAATTTCAGCATTGGGCCTGATGATATGGGGACTACAAGAACTCGTGTGGAGTTGATTAATGTAACCTCAAAGACTATTGATGCGGCAGAGTTTGTGATTTTGAAGTTTGATAATTTTGGTCGCCCTGCTAGCCAAGGTGATGGAAATGTAACATCTCCACTTACTTTACAAGGAGAAGCATCACCTAATGGTATGTTATCAGGTGCATGGACTTTATATTTATCTGATAGAGCGACAAAGGGGAAAATTATTCTTAAACAAGTGCATTTTACAGATGGTTCTGTTTGGAGAAATAGTCAATTCCAAGATCAACTAGATAAAGAAAAGGGAAGTTATAATTAGTTTTACATAGGGGAGTTTTGGTTATATGAGAAGAATAATTACCATTATAAGTGCGTTGATTATTATCATTATATCTATATTTTTGTATGGACAAGCTAATATTGCTAAAGCTTTAGGGGGCATGTTTGGTGCTAGTCTTGTGGATGGATATATAGGAATATTCTCATCAGTTATTGGTTTTGTAGGTGGGTTTTTCTTATTATTCAAATCTAAAAGTATGAAGGTTCTTACACGTGTTGGCTCGCTATTAGTAGTTACAGGCGTATTAGATATTATTACAGCAACATTCTTTAAAGACTTGATGGTTTGGGGAGCGGTATTTATCCTATTAGGTTTATTAGTATTTTTTATTGGCCGAACCTTTAATAATCAAATTGTGAAAACTGAAGAGTAATATCAATAATTGATTAAACCATATGTGTAAAAAATGAAGTAGTTGAGATGAAATAAGGGAGACATATATGTCTAAAAAGAAGATTATTATTGCCGTTCTTATAGCTGTTATTACTATCGTATTAGGTTGGTATTTCTTGTATTTCACAAAAACACCAGTATACTCATTAAATCTTGCTCGTGAATCTGTAGAAAAGCACGATGTTGTTACCTTTAAAAAGCATGTTGATGTAGAAAGTATCGTAGGATCTGGTTATGATGATTTTGTAGATGTACAAATGAATGATCCATTAATTAAAGATAATCCATTTAAAGGCTTTGCAGAGGTAATGCTTAAAGGATTAAAATCTCAAATTGTACCAGTATTAACTCAAGAGATTTATAGTGGTGTTGAAAAGAAATCTGAAGATTCTAATCAAAATACTAAGTCTAAAGAAGCTGCTAATGAAGTAAAGGAAAAGACTGGTGTTAAGGACCTTGAGTTTAAAAGTATTGGCTCTGCTACTACTGATGGAAATAGTGCAATTGTACCAATTATTTTTAGCTCAAAAGATCTTAATCAAGATGTTACCTTTGATCTTCTTATGAAAAAACTTGAAGATGGTACATGGCAAGCTATTAAGATTAATAACTTTAAAGAGTACCTTGATTTAATTGAGAAGAACAAAAATAATAAAACGAATAAGAATTAAATATACGAAGCCAGTGCCTGAACAGGTACTGGCTATTCATATTGTATAAGTTTTTTGGTAAATACTATGTTTAAATAACGGGAGAATTGTAATGAAATCCTTTATAAGTAAGTTACTATTGGTATCTATTTTTAGTGTTAGCTTAGCTCAATGTGCAATAGCACATACTGATGATTCTGGTGTATTAGGTGGTTTAGAAAATAATCCTGATTTATATAGCTACTTAAATAACTATAACTATTCATTATTTTTAGCAGATCATAGATATGGACATCATGATATGTATATATCAGCAGATAAATCTGTAATAGTTTCTATTGGGGCTGCACCAATACGGCCAGATATCTTTATTGTAAAGCCCGGCTATGCTACTAATAAAGGAATAACTGTAGGTATGAGTAGAAGTGATGTAGAAGCTACATATGGTCCTTTAGTGGAATACTCAATTTATCAAACTCCAATAGAGCCTTATGGTGAGATATCAGAAGGCTATGATAAATATAGTGGTTATTATATTGGTGAATATGTAGGAGCACATAATAGTGGCTTGTCATTTGTCTTTAATAAATATACTGATAAAGTTGTTTTGATTAGATATAAATATGATCGCCATGGTAGTACTACTGTACTTAATGATGTAAAACAATATACATTATTACCTTATTTACTCTAATATAATTAGGGCTGTAAAATACAATTGATTTTGTCTGGTGTCTACATATATGAGGATGAGGGAGATTTAATATGAAATCAAAATTTAGATTGCTAGTGTGTATGTGTTTTAGTATTTTCTGTTTATTTTCTGCATTGACTATTGAAGCAGCTCAAATGTCATTAGACAGTGTTATTCGTGCTTCTCAAAGAGTTGCTGGTGATTGGTATGATTCTAGTGGCAACAGGGTATTGAGTATTTCCAAGGGATATATTAATGGTTGCCAGATTGTAGATGGTACAGATTTTGCTGGAGGGGATCCAGGGTTAGGGGTTTTTATTATTCAAGAGGCACAAGGTAGAAAAGCGATCCATTTAGAATGGTTAGGGTCTGGTGAGCATAGGACTTTAATTATGAATAAAAAGGAGCAATTGTCTAGTAGCCGATATAGAGAACATTATGAATCTGTTAATGGTGTGTATTTAGGCATGAGTCGTCAACAGGTAATCAATCTACTTGGTACACCAAGTTCTAGTGATAGTCGTGGCCGTGAGACGCTAAATTACACGAATTTAGGCCTTAAGATTGGACTTGATCGTAATATAGTTACAGGTATTACTATTGTTGGGAAAGGTGCTCATTTCGATAAGTCTGGATTAGGTATTGGTTCATCTATGATTGACTACTATAATTTCTATCAGTTGAATCGAATGCCATCGGAGTTTTCAAAAGATACATTCCAAGGCCCATTTTCTATCGGACATGGTGAATTTTTATTCTTTGGCAGTAAAAATATTACATTGTCTATGTATAATAACTAAATATATATTTTTGAATGGAAAGATCGTACTAGGGTACGGTCTTTTTCTTTCTGAATTATAAAATGAATTTAAAATGAAGTTTTCGTTGACTGGCCGGCTTTCACTATTTATAATGAATATGAATTAATATAGATGATTTTCAGCAGATTTATAAATACAAGTGTGAATTGTATATAAGGGGTGAGAGAGGGTTTTATGAAGGTGTATAAAGCTTTATTAATAGGTAGTGTGTTAGGGACAATTAGTATGCCAACAGTGATGGCGGATATGTATAATAATGTAGATTTAGGGACAGATAATACCGTTGTGGCTAATACATCCGCTAATGTAGCGGTAGGTAATATGAATACTACGGATATTTGGGGGATTGCCGTAGGTTCTAATAATACCGCTAAACTTGGCACTATTGCCGTTGGTCGTGATAATACGGGGGATGATAATCAGGTTATTATAGGCACGAATAATACAGCTACAGGTCCGAGAAATAGACATTCGAGTGGTACGGGTAACTTTGTAGCAGGCGATCATAATGTAGTAGAAGGTGATTCATCCATTGTTATTGGCCGCTATAATAGCGCTATATCCGAATATGCACTTCAGCCGATTACAATTATTGGCAATACTTCGACTGCTAAAAGTAATGGTATTGTCATCGGTTCTAATTCAGAGGCAGATGCTGGTAATATTGCGATTGGTAATCATGTTCGTGCTATTGGTAGACCTGGTAAGGTGGATCCTAATAATATATTTAAGTTCTTACATTCTGATGCTAAACGAGATTCCTATAGCTTGGTTTCTTTTGGTGGCAGACAGGTGAAAGGCGTAGAGCCAGGTGCTATGACTGAAACCTCTATGGATGCTGTAAATGGGGCTCAATTGTATAGCGTAGCCAAAGAGGCAATGCGTCATTCGACGGTGGCTGCGGAAGATTATACCTATGATATTATTGTGACTGAAGGTAAGAACGCAGATGGTTCTACTAAGTACAAGCTTAAGATGGCCGATAATTATGTAACCTCTAAGATTCCTACGGTTAATAGCAGTTTTAATATTACGGTAGACAAATATCGAGAGTTCAACACGTTAAAAGATAATTATTCTGTGTCTTTGAATTCAGATTTGGAGAACTTAAATTCCGCCCAGTTTGCTGAACATGAGTACCCTTATAGTGTGCCTGCAGCGGATGCAAATACATCTGAAATTAATAGTAACGAAGTACGATTTGATAATCGTCGAGCTAAATTAGGCTCCTCCTTAACCGCACAGAGTGTTCAGTTTAATGCGGAGCATAGTACGTCTTCTTTAGATAGTACGTTTTTGATTTTCAAAAATAGTATTAATGGTAATACGAGTACCTTTGGTCCGAGTGGCTTTTTTAGTGAAACAAAGGATGGCAAGCGAATCGAGTTTTCCTCTGAGTACATTAACGCAGGGAACCAGCAAATCCATAATGTGGCTAAAGGCGTTGATGATACGGATGCGGTGAATGTGGCACAGCTGAAAGATGTGGAACGAAAGATTTCCAATATTGATTCTAATGTCATTAATCAAGCTAGATCGTATACGGATGGTCAAGTTGCCAAAGTAGGGGCTGGCGCAGCGGCATTAGCAGGATTACATCCACTAGACTATAATCCAAACGACAAGTGGAGCTTTGGTGTTGGTTTTGGTAATTATAAAAATGCGCAGGCAACCGCGTTAGGCGCCTTTTACCAACCTAATGAACACACGATGTTCAATATTGCTACCACCCTTGGGGATAATCGTAATATGGTGAGCTTAGGGGCTAATGTGAAAGTAGGCTATCAAGATCCAACACTTAAAATGAGTCGCTTTGAAATGGCTAAACAAATTAAAGATTTACAATCTGACAATGCATCATTACGGACTGAAGTAGATGAAATTAAAGCAGCATTGAAAACATTGCAAGAAGCAGCTGTAAACACAGGAAGAAGGGATTTGTAATGAATACAAAGTTGTTATTGCTAGCCGGTGTTGTGTCTGTGTTGAGTATGAATGGTGTAACGGTTCATGCGGATTCTACGGTTTCTACAAATAGTAAAAATTTGTTGGTCCATACGAGTACGAATGCAGATGGTTCTACGAATTATGAGATTTCTTCGACGAATTATCCTACATATCAGGGCACGTTTATAGGTACTGGTGGGGATATTAACCATGGTACTCGCATTGAATCTGATGGTATATCTATTAGTGATACGGTAGAAGCAAATGCGGGCCATCCTGATGATCGTCATGCTCATATTGGAGCTGGTCACTTTGATATGTATAATGGTACGCATGAGCTTGTCTGGGTGAAGGACTATGGCTTGGCTATCCTCGATCGAAAAGATAATAAATATATGGCACAGATGGAGCCTAAAACTTTTACCATGACCAATATTCAAAGTGGTGATAAGTCTGAGCTTAGCACAGATGGCACAAAGATTGTGCACTATGATAATGAGAACAGCACTGAATACAATACGAATTATGGATATAATGGGGTGACCATCACGACTACCGATGGGGACCATGATAATGAGAAAACGGTGTCTCTCACTAACAAAGGCCTAGATAATGGGAATAATAAAATCGTAAATGTGTCTAAGGGCGAGGTTTCTAAAACCTCAACGGAGGTCATTAACGGCAGTCAGTTGCACGAGGTGAAAACGCAGGTCGATAACAATACGAATCGCATTTCCACGCTTGAAAATAATACCGTGAATATTGGGGACAAGGTGCTCAACAATGCCAAGTCCTATACGGATCGTCAAGTCTCCAAGGTGGGCGCTGCCTCTGCGGCATTAGCGGGCTTGCACTATCTCGACTATAATCCAAACGATAAATGGTCCTTTGCCACTAGCTTGGGTCATTATAAACACTCGACGGCTGGCGCTATCGGTGCGTCTTATCAGCCAAATGAAAACTCCATGGTTCATGCTGGTGTTACCCTTGGTGGTGAAAGCATGTTTAACATCGGTGCTTCTTTCAAGGTAGGCGAACAAGACCCAACACTTAAAACAAGCCGCTTTGAAATGGCAAAACAAATCAAAGACCTACAAGCGGACAATGCATCACTGCGTGCAGACAACGAAGAACTACGAGCTGAAGTTAACGAAATTAAAGCAACGTTGAAAAAATTACAGTAATTGTAGTATTTATAATAGTCACATAAGTTATATAATAGCTAAGCTTTACGCTTGGACCATACATAGGCACGTTCTCGAGGATATAGTATACTTATACTAATAAGAGAACGTGCCTATTATTGTTTGAGAGGTGTATATGAAACTAAAAAGTACTTTGTTGAGCTTGGCTGTGGCCGTAGCTTTCACCATGCCTATTGATGCAGCGCAATATACTGTTCCTGAAGGACAACCGCCTGTACCAGGGGCCGACGCTAGTATTCCGAATACTGCATATCAGAACTATCGTTTCGGAGAAGCTCTTAATGCTAATGCGAGTGCAATCATTTTAGCGCGCAAGCATATATATGAAATGCTAGATAAACAGGTAGAAGAGAATAAAAGAAGTGTAGAACAGGCAGAACGATGGAAGAAAGCACATGATAAGTCTATGGATATATCTTCTCATGAATCTACGGTTATCTTGCTGCACGAAGGTGACCATCGGGCTAAAATGACAGTGCCTATTGTTGTAACTGGAAGTTTTTATAAGGACGATCATCAGAAAAATGAGGTATCTTCTTTTGCTGTTGAAAGCAGTGTTATTGCTGGGCTTGTTAGTTCTAGTGAAAGCTTTGTAGATGATGCAGTTTATAAATCGGCTAAACAAAAGGGTGCCTTTAATTATCCTGGTATTACTAAAGGAAATTGGAGTATAACAGACAAATATCTTAGTGAGAATACACCTTTAATGATGGCTGCTGTTACGTTTGATAAACAACCAAACCATAATTATGTGGCAGTGCTTGGCCATATAAATCACCCAATTACTACTAAGGTAGAGAGTACAATGGCTAATTTTGTAATACCATCACTACAGCCAATAGATGATGTAGATCGTACAAGTGATGCTGTTACATGGGGGGATGTAACCTATCGTTTGCCTAAGGGTATGCAGTTACAATCAGAAATGAAAGAGGGGCCACATGCAGAAGGTCGTGTATATGAGGGACCAGACATGAGGTTAGTTGTAACAAGAGGTCCTATACAGAGAAAAGATCATCCAATGGTTGCATATCCTAAACGTGTTTTTAACGATATTATTTATAGATCCTCTAAATTATTGTTACAAAATGTACCAATCCAATCTGCGATGGTGTTGAATAATGGTGTTCCTACCTATATCATGGATCAATACAACCCTGGTAAGCTATCACGTATACTCCATTTGATACAAGATGATGAATACTCCTATGTTATGGTATTGTCGTATAAAGATGGTAAAACTAAATACAATCATCTAAAGTTACGCAATACGATGGAATATTTAGACTTTAAAAACGCTAACCAGTTAAGAAGCAAGATAGAAAAGAAGCTAAAGAAATAAGAAATAGCCCTTCATTTCCACTAACCTGGAGATTAGTATAAAACGAAAAGGCCATTTCTCAAAATTTTATGTTTTCCGAGATGAGCCTGACGTTGCGACTCGTCTGACTATCTTTCTTATATTATAGGGACAAAGTTGTATATCGTCAAATTGTGATAAATGAGTACCATTGTAGCAGATTTATGTAGATAATTGAGCTTACATATGATGTATAATAAATATAGTTTACATAATAGTTTATGAGGTTCTAGGAGAGATGTATGTTAAAACAATTCTTAGTGATGATGGCACTGACGCTAGCTTTCACCATGCCTAGCCAAGCGATTTCAATACAGGAGCTCAAGTCATCACCGCAGTTTAAGGTGGTTGCTGAGGTAACGCCTGATGTTCCCAATGCCAATGAGCATACTACGTGGTATTTAGACACGAGCTCTATTGAGGTGCTAGAGTACGTGCCGCCTATGTATAAGATCAAGGCTACTGTGTACAATGTGTATCAGTCGCCGCGGAAACATATCATTTTTAGTGATGCCTGGACTGTGTCCTATGATACGCGTTTATCGTTAGCGAGTCAGGTATATCGCGCGAAACAAGCGGATGCTTCGTTGACGATGGTTATTGATGCGGCACAGACGAAAACTGGTATGACGGGCACAGAGGAACCATTGGGAAAATTCTCCTTTGATGGACAGTCGCTACCGGTTCAGGTGAAAGCATCGACTCGTGCTATTGTGCGCATGGCTCCTAATACGACGCGCTACGATATAGCAGATACGTTATTCTATGAAGCGTACCGTATGCATTTTGAAGATGTGGTGGTGAAATGAGGCCCATGATGAAAGTACTATATATAGCAATGGCGTTGGCGCTGTCGTGTGTGGTGCCCGCGCACAGCATGTCCATGCAGGAATTACAAAATACGAGCCGCTTTGAAATGCTTCATGGCTTTGGTGAAAGCGGAAACGGTGATGGCACCTATATAGATAAGGATTCCATCAAGGCCTCTAACGGACCAAATGGAACCAAGCAAATTGCCCTCACACAGTATGTACTCATGCCTGCTGGTGATGTGATTCAGGAAAAGCAGGTTCTGTATACCTTTGATACAAAGCAGTCCTTTGCTAGTCTTATCAAGAAGCTAGAGTCCCATCAATTAGGATCCTATAAAGACCTATGGCTGCTTAAACAAAAGAACTCAGGTATCACATCTAGTGTTGTTGATTTCAAAGAATATCATATAGATGGGAACCGGTATGATACACAAAGCGAAGCAAGAGACAGACGAATGGCAACGGCCCCTGTAGACTTTGGTTTTGCAGGATACCTCTTGGCAAACCGTCTGTATGAACGTGTATATGGAGCGCAATTCGATGATATTGTTGTAAAATAAGAAAAACTCCTATTGGTTTGACCGATAGGAGTTGTGTATTTGCCTTTGGGGCATTAATAGCGCTTATTTGTCTTGGAAAAGACAAATAGCCCTTCGTTATCTTAGATGATTCGATAACTGAAAGGCCATTTCTCAAGATTCTTTGTTTTCAGAGATGAGCCTGACGTTACGACTCGTCTGACTATCTACTTATATTATAGTAAGGTTATGATATATCGTCAAATTGTGATGAATGTGTATAATACGTAATGTGTTGAGGTCTTGTAAAATAAGGAAAACTCCTATTGGCTTAGCTGATAGGAGTTTTCTCTTTTATGTGCACTTTTGTGTGTTCTTTTAGAATATTCTTTTACATTATTCTTTTAAATGATCAGGAATTGCCGGTGGAGCTGGTGGTTTACCCATGGCTCTTTCAATGCATACGACAGCCACAAAGACGATGAGGCTGACGATGGAACCAAAGATGATGGACATAATGCCATATGGGTTGCCCACGAATTCCCAGTACACGCCTGCGATAGAGCCGAGGACGATGGACCAAATGCCAGCGCCTGCTGTTGCATTTTTCCATGTGAGGCCTAGTAGGAATGCGGCGAATGGGCCAGCGGATCTCATGGTGAAAGCAAATACGAGCATCGGAATGATGGCTTTGCTTACGAGAGAGATAACGATGGCGATAATGCCGAGGAATAGCACGCATAGACGGCTATATCTTGTGAGCTGAGAATCAGTGAGGCTTTTACCAAAATGATGTTCTACAATATCCTTGGTAAATACAGTAGCAGCGCCTAATAGGTCGCCTGCACCTGATGAAAGCGTCGCCGATACGACAGCGGCCATAACAAAGCCTGCCATGATTGGAGGCATGAGGTTAAGTGCAACCGTGGCCACCGCATTGTTGGCTTCGATCCCAGGAAATTCAGCTAGTGCTACGAGGCCTAATACGGCGGGAACAAAGGCGAATAGAGCCATGATCAGACCGCAGATGATAGAACCGAGAACAGCCGTTCTTTCGTTTTTCGCGGCGAAGTACCGCTGAACTGATTCTTGCCCTGTGGAGAAGGTCATGAAGTACATGATAATAAGGCCGATGATAGTTTTCCAACCAACCTTAGTAAAGCCGAGCTGTTCAGGTGGTAGTTTTGTAACTACCGAATCCCAACCGCCCACATTGTGCAATACGAACGGCACAGCGAGGGTAAAGCCACCAACGAGAACGAAGAAATGGATAACGTCCGTCATCGTTACGCTCCACATGCCGCCGGATATGGTGTAAATTACGAGTACCGCGCCGCAGATGAGGATAGCTAGCTCTGTTGAAAGCCCGGTAAGAACGCTAATAATCGTTGCTGTTGCAGTAATCTGCACACCGGCTAATGTAATCGTTGCTAGCATGGACAGAATGGATGTAATTAAATGGCTAGAGCCACCGAAGCGACGACCGATGATCTCCGGCACGGTTGTTGCCATAGCACGACGTAAAAGTGGTGCGATGAAAGCAACGAGAATAACCCCAATCCCTGCAGAGACTACGTACCAACCTGCAGATAAACCCCAAGAACCATACGCTTTCGCGGCTACACCAACGGTACTCCCGCCACCGATCTCCGTAGCTGCTAACGTGCCTGCCGTCATAAGAACCCCAATACGACGACCTGCGAGAAGATAGTCAGTACTATCTTTTACACGAATATGACAATACACGCCGACCAATAAATTCAGTAATAAATAGGCACAAACAATGACCCATATAATTGTTAAAGAGTCCATATGCCACCTCCTAAACTACAAACTAGTTAGAGACACATACTAAATCACCCTTACCACTTGCGGTGCATATATCAAGTATAGTTTAATTATCCATAAAAACTGGAGAAAATACAAAGAGGAGTTTATGTGAATGATGGAGAAAGGTATAATATTAACATTTTTGGTTTGTTTAAAAGTATTAGCGATTTTTATTCATTGTTATTAATACGTTCTTATAGTTTGGTTTTATTATAATGAGGAGGTCCTATGTTCCGTGTGTTACTATTAATTCTCGCTATAATTTTGGTTCCGTTAAATTTATCCGCTATATCATTTGTAGATTTGCAGAATAAAGATAATTATACTAAGGTTTATAGTAATCAGGATAAATCTGTATATGTTAACAAAAATTATGCAAATATTAAGATTAATGAGTCAAGACAACAAGAGGTAGAATCTGAATTTTATGAAGTTAAAAAGAGTGGGCAAATATTTAGTGTAAGAGCAATTTTTGCTTATGATAAAAATTATAATTTTTTATCTTATCAGCGTGAAATAAAGGCTTTATATCCTAATATTCTATCTGAAGATTGGTTGGCATTGATTCATGTTCGTAAACACCGTAATTCAGGAGTTAAGATTAATGTTCAAGGTGCAGGGGTTTTTGACTATAATGGTAAGTTAGTTACTAAAGGACCACTTTCAAAAGATGATAATCATTTTGTGGATGTAAAATTTACTTCAGATCGATACTATGTGGCGGAATATGTTTATTTTTATGCATATGGCTCTCATTTCGATGAAAGTGAAAAAAGATGGTAATTATTTTGCTAGTTATAGCAAGTTTGTATAAATAGGAATTATATTTTTAGGAACTAAAAAAGTCCGTTATTAACGGACTTTTTTCTATGCATTTATCTGTATATCTCTATTATTCGTTCCTTATTGTATCGTATATTAGTTCGTTCTATAATAGAATTAGGATAGTTAGACGAGGTTGGGCCTCTCTTCGTTTTTGAAGGGAGGGATAAGTCTATGAGTGATTATGAAATAATCATGCTCCTCTTACAAGTACTGGCTATTGTCATTGCTTTCGGAGCCTTAATAGCCCTTATTTGCCTTACAAAAAGCAAATAGCCCTCCGTTACCGCATGGTAGCTAAGTAAACAGAAAGGCCATTTCCTAATTTTTTACTGATTTAGAGATGAGCCTGACGTCACTACTCGTCTGACTATCTTCTTATATTATAGGGATAAAGATATATATCGTCAAATGGAGATAAACCTTATAAATATCAATTAGAAGTAACTCATATATACTAAATTATAAAATTATTAATAATAGGCACAGTCTTATTTGCATAGTATACTTATGCTAATAAGGTTGTGCTTATTTTGTTGTAATGTGAGAGAAGAAAAGAAGAGAGGGTTTTATGTTACGTAAAAGTATAATCATGATGGCATTAGCGGCTGCTTTCACCATGAATGTAAGTGCTGTGCAGATCGAAGTGCCAAAAGGACAGCCACCTGTGCCTGGGGCCGATGCGAGTATTCCTGCTAATGCGTATGAGAATTATCGGCATATTAATAAAGTTGCGGAGCAAGAGGCAGAGTCATATAGTCAGTTTGCAAAATCGAATCCTAAAAATCCGCCATCTAAGCTTGATAAGCTAAATCTGGAACATCCTGGTTTTTCTAATGCTTTGGAGCTTGCAGATTATTCGCAGTCTACAGTGGTATTGATTCATGAAGGGGATA